>Ga0247763_1000647_pt1 | contig 20984 bp, 18 predicted proteins | sample UWRJL141409B4_FD_179926 | JGI IMG/M metagenome (GOLD analysis project Ga0247763, IMG submission 179926) | Plant litter microbial communities from Arlington Agricultural Research Station in Wisconsin, United States - UWRJ-L141-409B-4 | ecosystem: Environmental > Terrestrial > Plant litter >...
CTGCGCGGGCGCTCGCTCACGGCGCTGGCAGCGGCGGGGCTGATGCTGCTGGCGCGCGGCCGGGGGCCGAGTCTGCTCGATAATTTGCGGCGGTGGAGCGACGTGTTGGGTGAGGTGGCCTCGGCGCGAAACGGGGTGGAGGCGCTGTCGGCGTTCATGGAGTATGCTTTTCGGGTCGGCGAGGTGCCGCCTGAGGAGCTCCGACGGGTCGCGCTCCAGATGGGACCGGTCGCGGAAGAGGCCTATATGACCGCAGCTCAGAAACTCACGGAAGAAGTGTACGCCCGAGGGCGAGCCGAGGGCGAGGCCAAGGGGAGGGCCGAGGGGAAGGCCGAGCTGCTGATTCGGCAGCTGGGCGTGCGGTTCGGGGCCCTTTCCGCAGCGACACGAGAGCAAATCCTCGCTGCCTCGTCCGAGCGCCTCGATATCTGGGCTGAGCGCATCATTACGGGGCGTAGCCTCGAAGACGTCCTGGGCTGAGCGCGAGCCTCCTGATCGGCAGGGGGGTTAGCTCGCCTCTCAGTGCCGCGTGAAGAAAGACGCCGATTTCGTTGCTCGTTCGCTCTGCTGTATCGGGCTGGCGGAGGTTCTTCCTCGAAGCCCGATTGGAGTTGTGAGGTCGTGACTCCAAGGAACCCAAAGCGAAGCGTTCTTCGGTGTCATCGCCGCGGGGGCTGAGACATGGGCGGCCGGCCGGCAATGTTTCGGGAGGATGAGCGCTTGCTGCTCGCCCTCCGACGGCGTTAGAGTACGGGCCATGCCCCGGGCGCTCGCGCTTCTTCTCCTTCCTCTTCGCCTTATTCAGGCGGGAGAGGTTTGAGCGCGATTTTCGGCCCGCCCCTGGAAAGAGTCCTCTCCCGCCGCTGATTGGTCCACAGGCGAACCAGTTTGGCGTGACTCCAGTTTGCTGGGGCGCGTCAGGTTGCCCCAGCGTCCCTGTTTTTTTGCGGGTTCGGCTATTGAGAGGGTTTTCTTCGTTTCGGCACCCGTTTAAGTGCTGGACGAGGTCTGACCAAAGTCCCCTCTCGGTTTCCCAGGCCGGATCGCTTTCGAGGAGTCTTCATCATGTTCCGCATGCCTGTTCAGAAGTACCGACCTTTTCAGCCAGTCAATCTGCCTGACCGTAAATGGCCGAGCCGCGTGATCGAAAAGCCGCCTCTGTGGTGCAGCGTCGATCTTCGGGATGGCAATCAGGCGCTGCCCGAACCCATGAGCTCGGCGCGCAAGCTGCGCATGTTCAAGAAGCTCTGTCAGATGGGCTTCAAGCAGATCGAGGTCGGGTTTCCCAGCGCTTCTCAGACAGACTTCGACTTCGTGCGCGAGATCATCGAGGAGCGGCTGGTGCCGGACGATGTGACGATCCAGGTGCTCACGCAGGCGCGTGAGCCGCTGATCCGGCGCACGTTCGAGTCGATCGAGGGGGCGCGGCGCGTGATCGTGCACCTCTACAACTCGACCTCGACGCTGCAGCGCCGGGTGGTGTTCGGCTTGCCGCGGCAGGGGATCGTCGACATCGCGGTCCGCGGAACTCGGCTGATCCGCGAGCTGAGCGAGACGGTGAAGGGGACGGAGGTGCTGTTCGAGTACTCGCCCGAGAGCTTCACCGGCACGGAGCTGGAGTTCAGCGTCGAGATCTGTAGCGCCGTGATGGATACGTGGCATCCGACGGCCGAGAAGAAGATGATCCTGAACCTGCCGGCGACGGTGGAGATGGCGACACCGAATGTCTACGCGGACCAGGTCGAGTGGTTCGGGCGGAACATGAAGAACCGGCACCTCTACTACCTGAGCCTGCACCCGCATAACGATCGGGGGACGGCGACGGCGGCGGCGGAGCTCGGCATGATGGCGGGCGCCGATCGCGTCGAGGGCACGCTCTTCGGCAACGGGGAGCGTACGGGCAACGTCGACGTGGTGAACCTTGCCTTGAACATGTTCACGCAGGGGGTCGACCCGGGGCTTGACGTCTCCAACATCAAGGAGCTGGTGGAGATCGCCGAGTACTGCAACCGGTTGCCCGTGCACTGCCGTCATCCTTACGCAGGCGAGCTGGTGTTCAGCGCCTTCTCCGGGTCGCACCAGGACGCGATCAAGAAGGGGATGGCCGCGCGCCAGCGCGATCCGGGTGCGCTGTGGGAGGTGCCGTATCTGCCGATCGACCCCGATGACGTCGGGCGCCGTTACGAGCCGGTGATCCGCATCAACAGCCAGTCGGGTAAGGGCGGCATCGCCTACGTGATGGAGCAAGATTTTGGCTTCGTCTTGCCCCGCAAGCTGCAGGTCGAGTTCAGCAAGACGGTGCAGCAGATCACGGATGACACCGGCGCCGAGCTCTCGCCGAAGCAGATCTGGGACGCGTTCCAGCGCGAATACCTCGAGAGCGGTGCAGGGCTACGCCTGGTGAGCCTCGACTTTCAGAAGCATGACGACGCGCGGCGGCTGGTGGCGGAGATCGGTCACGCTAACGAGGTGACCCGCATCGAGGGCTCCGGCAATGGCCCGATCGACGCGCTCGTCGCGGGATTGCGTTCGGATTTCCCGCTGGCGTGCGAGGTGCTCGACTTCCACCAACACTCTCTCGGCAAGGGCGCCAACGCCGTGTCCGTGGCCTACGTCGAGCTCTCGGTCGAGGGTGAGGGGTTGAGCTTCGGCGTCGGCCGTCACGAGAGCATCCTGACGGCGTCGATCCTGGCCGTGCTCAGCGCCATCAACCGCGTCCGCCGCGAGCGGATGCCGAGCGCCCGCGTGGTGCAGCTCGTCCGCCCCGCGGAATAGTCGCGGGCGCGGCCTGCCCGTGCCTTCATCGGGGCGCGGGCGGGCTCAGCGCTTGGCACCGACCAGTGTGGTGAGCACCACGGCCGCGACGTCGGCTCCGCTCGAGTCGCGCAGCGCGACATTTAGCTCGTATTCGCGGCGCTCGGATGACGTCGGGGGCTCGCAGCGGCACTCGGCGACGATGCGCCCGCGAGCCTTCTTTTTGTATTCGATCGCGAGCTTGGTGACGATGAAGCGGCCGTCGTCGGGGAGCGCGCAGGCGAGGGCGAGATTGCCGGTGAGCTCGGCGAGGTTTGCGAGGGCGATGGCGTGGACGCTGCTCAGATGATTGCGAATCGCGCGCCGTTCGTCGAGCTGCACCTTGGCATAGCCGGGCTCGAGCGTGATCACCTCGGCGCCGATCGACCCGGTGTAGGGGATGGCGACGCCGAGCAAGCGGCTGAAGAGGTGCCGTCCGCCGGGCACCTGTTTCGCGCGCTGCCAGCCTTCGCGGATCCAGGCGCCGGGGCCCATCGAGCGCAGGCGTTGCGGAGAGAGCGATAACGTCATGGGTTGATTCCTTCTGATGGTACGGCGCCGCGCGATTTCGAGAGGCGAGCAGGTGCGCCGCTCAGCTCGGGATCAGGCCTTCCCTTTGAAACACTCGCCGCAGAAAGGCGAGCGGCATGTTGCCCGAAGACAGGTATCGATCGAAGAACATTCGGTCGATGCGCTCGGGGCTGAGCTGCGCCGCCTGTGCTTTGTGAAGCTCGCGCCGCAGGCGCGCCACGAGCTGGTTGCCCGTCAGGTAGCTGAGTGGATACCCCCGCTCGATCGAGTACCAGTTGAGCTCGGCCTGAACGCGCCCCTTCGTGAAGCCGGTGACCGTCTCGAGCAACTCGCCCGCGGCGGCGAACGGGTCGGCGTGGCCGCGATCGAGACCGAGCCCGACGTCCAGATAATCGCGCGCTCCGGTCATGAAGAACAGATCGATCGCGACGCGCGCACCGATGCGGCAAAGATCGCGCTTGGCGCAGAAGCGAACCTCGTCCGCTAGCTCCTCGGCGTAGCCGCGGTCGAGCATGTAGTCCTCGAGCATCGTCGTCCAGCCCTCGGCGTGGTCATTGGCCATGACGTGACGGCGGATGGTTGATGGGTGCGTGCTCGCAGTGGCGAGCTGGAGATGATGGCCGGGGATCCCCTCGTGCACCATCATGATCGGGATGCTGAGCTCGGTGTGCTCGTCGAGCAGCTCTTCCGAGAGGGTGAGGAAGATCAAGCTGGTGGCCGTGCCGCCGCGGAATGGCGCCGGCGGCATCATCGCACCGGCGGGGATCGATGGCCGCATGAAGCCCGGCGTCTCGAGGATCTGCAGGGACTGATCCGCGGGGATCGGAAACAGATCGCGCTCTCGGATGAAGCGTGACACCCGCTCGTGCTCGCGACGATAGCGCGCCAGCACTTGATCGAGGGCCCCGGGCGCGATGTCGACCCTGAACCTCTGGTTGAGGAAGCGCTGTAGCTCGGCGCAGGGCGTGTCCACGGCGAGGCCATACTTGTCGACCAGGCGCGCGCGCAGCGACTCGATCTCTCGATTGGTCTCTTCCAGGAACGCGCGCGCCATGCCGTGAAGCTCGTCGAGGCTCAGCTCGATGCCACGCAGCTTGACGAGGCGTGCGGCGATGGCGGGGCCTACGTGCAAGTTCGTGGTGCTCGGCAGGGCGAGCAGCCGGCGCTCGTATTCGGCGAGCGCCGTTCGCGCGGCGACGTTGGCCCGCTGCAGCCGCTCGGCGCCGCGCCAGCGCTCGGTCTGTGCCCACGACTCGATACTCCCGAGCAGCGTCGGGAGCTCGCGCACCTTCTCGGCGTCCATCTGGACCCAGCGCTCGACGGGCCGTTCGAGCCGAGCGATGAGCGCGTCGAGATACCCCGGAACGCCTTCGACCCGGCTGGTGATGTCGTCCAAGCGCTGCTCGGCGGGGCGGGGGTCCGACACCGAGAGCAGGAAGATGCCGTCGCCCAGCTCGTCCCCGGCGCGGGGCTGCTGACCGATCGTCGTTTGCCCGTTGAACTCATAGCTCAGATCGAACAGCTCGGCGTCGAGCAGTAAGCGAGCGAGGTCCAGGTCGAGAGCGTCGTCGAAGGGGAGCGGCTCGCGGGAGATCTCGTTGACCCATCCGAGCAAGCGCCGGGTGCTGCTAGCGCGGCGGTCGGCGGCTGCGAGCGTGGGATCCGGGAGCTGGCCGAGGCCGTCAGCGAGCCCGAGTTGCACGCGCGCGTTCGGGTTCAGGGTGCGGTGTTGGTGAAAGGCATCGACGAAGGCGCTGAAGGTCATGCTTGTTCCGGTGCAGCGCCCGCGGTGCGAGCGCAGCGAGCGAGGGGGGGGATCGAACGATGACGAGACTCTCAGCTGCGTTCGGTCTGCTCCCAGGTGGCTTGCTTACGGCGCGCTGCGAAGGCGACATACACCGGCAGCTTCCAGATCACGTAACCCGGCACGCGCAGCGCGTAGCGCAGCGGGACGAGCTCGCGCCCCTGTGTCAGCCAGGCGATCAGCACACTCGCACCCACGGCGACGACGGCAGCAAACGAAAGCGCGAGCGGGCCCGCCCCGAGCCCGAATCCCACGCTGGCAAGGAAATTCAGCCCGAGCACGGCGCATAACCCGAGCAAGAACAGCGTGAGCGGCGGCACGAGCACGTCGAGCCCGAGCGCGATCAGGTCGACGTTGCCTCGGCGAAAACCTTCCAACAGGAGGCGCGGCCCCTGATCGATGAGCGTCGCGATGTGGCCGTGCTCCCAGCGGCGCCGCTGCCCCTCTTGCGCCTGCTGCCGGGTCGGCAGCTCGCTGCGGATACGAGCGTCCGGGCAGAACAGCGGGGCCATGCCCAGTCGGGCGAGCTCGATGCCCATCAGCATGTCCTCGACCAAATAGGCGCCCATCGGCGGAGCCTGCCGGATCACCTTCCAGGGAAACGCCATGCCACTCCCGGTCAACTGGCACGGCAGCCCAAGCCGGGCGAGCCCGAGCGGGCGCACCCGGTTCTTGATCAAGAAGGCCAGCGCGTTGACCGCCGTCTTCGGCTCGAGGCGCGGCGGCAGGATCAGGTACTCCGCCTGGACGGGACGGCCAGTGTCCAGAGCACGCCGGGCCAGGGTCTTGATGCTGCCCGGTTCGACGCGGCAATCGGCGTCGACGATGACGACCACTTCCGGGGGCGCCTTCGCCAGCTCGTCGAGGCCGAACTCGATCGCGTAGCCCTTGCCGCGGCGTGTGGGATCGACGCGGCGCACGACACGCGCCCCCGCCCGCTCGGCGCGCTCGGGCGTGTCGTCTTCGCAGTTGTCGGCGACCACGAGCAGCTCCGTGTTCGCGTCCAGCTCAGCTCGCAGGTTAGCCAGCGTGCCTTCGATCACCGCCTGCTCGTTGTGTGCAGGCACGAGGATCGTCGTCCTCGGTGACGGCTGGGTCGGCGGTGGCCGACGCCTCGGCGCCGGTGCGCCCACCAGCACCTCCGCTACGAAGGTTGCCGCCGGCACGCAGCTCAACGCCGTGAGCCCCCATCGTAACCATTCGAGTCCCAACACCAAACGGAGCTTAGCGCCGTGACCGTGGAAAGGAGAACTTTCGTCGTGCCAAACGAGTGGGTCCGTGTGGTCGCGCGACGTCGGCGGCGCTCCCGTCGAGGTCCGCGGCGACAGCTGCCCAGCAGGCGTCATTCCGTCGCTCGAGGGCCGCTCTTTTGCGTGAACGGCACGCGTCCGCCGATGCTATGGGAGTGACCTATGGGTTCCGAACAAGCGCCGCCCGCCCCGTCCGAAACCGCGAATGACGCGGTCAGCCGTGGGGTGGTGCCCGTCAAACGTGACCGAGTCGCTGGGTTTTCCATCATCCTCGTGGCTTTCGGCGCCGCGCTCTTCATTTCCTGGAAGGCGAGCGAAGCGGTGAAGCCGAACATCGCGCCTCCACCGGCCCCCCCCACGAGCGAGGGTCTGGCCGGCTATCCCGGCAAGGTCGATCCCGTGCAGACGCTCGGAGTCGCCCAGCAACTCACGGGGCGCGAGCAGCTGCGGCGTATCGTCGCCACGGGCGTGAGCGCCGACGGGACGGTGGATGTCCAGCGAGCGGGCGCAAACATCCGTTACGAGTTCGACAGCGCGCAAGGCGAGGGGCCGGAGGCGCCACGGCCAGCTGGCACGGTGCGAGCGATGCACTACTGCGGGAAGCAGACGGTGCACGTCAAACACGAGGGGATCTACGCCGAGCCCGATCAGCCTCGCGCGCCGTGCCGCGCGAACTCCGGCGCGCCGTTGCCCGAGCCGCGCTGCAACCTCGACCGCATCTGGACCCTCGCACGCGAGCGCGGCGCCCCGAACTCGGGCTATGCCACCATCGAATACTTCCGGGCCAACGAGGGCCCCGCTTGGCGCTTCTCGCTGCCCGAAGCCAAGCTGAATTTTACCGTTTTTGGCGATTGCGAGCGCGAACTGCGCGGCAAAGAAGCCCGCCCGCTCGCGCCCTGATCTCGCCGCGCTGCCGTGGTGGTCAGGCGTCGTTCGAGCTCGCGTCTTCGCTCGGGCCCGCTTCGGCGCTGGCCGCCTTCTTCGGCTGATCGAGATCCAGGCGGGCGAGGATCTGGCGCCACAGCACCTCGTGGGTCTCCGGAAGCTCGGTCGAGAACCCGATCCACGGGCGCCCCGTCTGCTTGCGAAGCTGATCCATGGCGAGCTTTCGCTCCGAGCCGGAGAGCTTGTCGAGCTTGGTAGCGACCTGGATGATCTCGACCGGCGCCCGTGTCGTCCCAGGTGCGCCCCCCACCAGCTCGAGGAGTTGCTCGTCCTCTCGCTGCAGGCCGCGGCGGATGTCGACGAGAGCGACCACAGCCGCCAGCGCCGCACGCCTCAGCAGGTAGCTCTGGATCAGCTCCGCCCACTCGCGCTTCTCCGTGTGGGAGCGCTTGGCGTAACCGTATCCAGGCAAGTCGACGAGCGTGAGCTTGGTGCCGAGCCGTGTCGTCACGTCGAACAGAGAGATCTGCCGGGTGCATCCTGGAGTGCCGCTCGTGCGGACCAGCTTGCGACGCTCCACGAGGGCGTTCATCAGGCTGCTCTTGCCGACGTTAGAGCGCCCCGCGAACGCCACCTCGAGCGTCTGCGGCGCGGGCAACTGCTCGCTGCGAGTGGCTGCCGCGAAGAACTCCGCGCTGACGACGCGGGGGGCGTTTTTGCTCGTGGGGGACATGAGACTTTCGGGCTCGGGAAGGAACCGCGGGCGGCTTCAGCCGCTACGACGGCGGCGCAGCGCACGCCAGGACATTTCGAGCTCTTTATGCTTCATCAATCGCGCGCCGACCAGAAAAACCGCCACGAACGCCGCGCTGCCCGCGATGGCCGGCGCCGATCGGCCGATTTCTCCGGCGCCCGCGCGAGTGAGCGCGCGCGCGACGATTCCGGCGGCGAAAGCAGCGGGCAAGCTGCATAGCAGGGTCAGCGTGCCGGATCGAAGCACCGCCCAGGTTTCGATCTCCGGCCGGCGCCGTCCGAGCCGCCACCAGAGCAGCAGCATTTGCACCACGCTGGCGCCCGTCACCGCCCAGCTGATGCCGACGTGGCCAAGGCTCGGTCGCAGCACGAGCGCCAGCCCCAGGAAGACGAGGAAGTCGACGGCGGAGACCAGCGCGGGCGTGCGGGTATCGCCGAGCGCGTAAAATGTGGTGACCAGCTGGCGAACGCCAGCGACCGCCCAGATACCAGCGCCCTGCGCTGCGAGCGCGCGCGCCGTCTCGACCGCCGCAGCGGCGTCGAACTCGCCGCGCTGGAAGATGAGCACGACCACAGGCTCCGCCAGGGCGACGAACAGCAGTGTGGCTGGCACGGCGACGAACAGCGACAAGCGCATACCGAACGAGAACGTCTTGCCGAGCTCGACCCAGTCGTTCTTCGCCGCGAGCCTGGCCAGGCTCGGCAAGGTCGCGGCCTGCAGGGCCATGATGAAGATGCCCTGGGGGAAGTCGCAAAGCCGGAGCGCGAACGTGAAATAGGTGGTGGCGCCGACCTCGAGCTCCGAGAGCAGGTGCCGCCCCGCCATCACGTCGAGGTAATAGACGCCGATGCCCAGGGTGGCGGGCCCGATGCGCCGAAACACGTCGCGCACACCGGGGTGCTTCAAGTCCAGCCGGGGCCGCTCGAGCATCCCGACTCGATGCAGGCTCGGCCATTGTGCCACCACCTGCAAGACTCCCCCCAGCCACACGCCGATGGCGAGGGCATAGACTCGATCGTGCCCGCTGGCGATGAGCGCACCGGGGAGACACAGCGCGCAGGCGATGAAGCTCACGTTGAGCAGCGCGGGGGCAAACGCGGTGACCACGTAGCGCTGATAGGTGTTGAGCGCGGCGAGGCCGAGCGCCGCGCTACCCATGAAGAAGATGTATGGAAAGACCCAGCGGGTGAGCTCGACGGTGCGCTCGAACTGCCCGGGATGCTGACGAAAACCGCCAGCGAAGGCGCCGACGAGCCAGGGCGCGGCGAGCACTCCGCCGAGCGAAGCCGCCGCCAGCAGGAGCAACGAGAGCCCTCTCAGCCGCCGGAACAGGTCACGTGTGGCGGCGTCTCCGGCGGTCTCCCGGCTGGCGGCGAGCACTGGCAACACCGACGTCTGCACCGCACCCTCGGCGAGCAGCTGGCGCAGGAGGTTGGGGATCATGAACGCGGTGATGAAGGCGTCCGTCTCGGCTCGGCTGAAGAGCGCCGCCAGCACCTGCTCGCGACCGAGCCCGAGGATGCGGCTCACCAGCGTTCCGCTCGCTACGATTCCCGCCCGCCCCACGATGGCACGCCGCTCGGCGCCGCCGCTCGGTTCGGCGCTCGGCGCTGCCGGGGGGGACGCCACGGCGCCTGGGCTGGGTACGCCAGAGCTCGGTGGCGACGCCGGGGGCGCCGCGCTCACGCGGAGAGTCCTGCGTGCGCTCGCAAGCAACGCTCGACGAGCTCGAGACCGATCGCGCCGTCGTCCTCTTCGAGCGCATCGGCTCGCCCGTCCTGGGCGGCGATCAGACGCGCTCGGGCGGCGCCGTTCAGCAGGAAAGGTGCGCCGCCCTCCGCTCGGGACACCAGCCCGCCGCGCTCGGGGTCGACCATGGCGGACTTGCCGTCGGGGCAGCGCGCGCCGCTGAGAACGCAGTGCTCGAGCTCCAGACGCCAGCCTGAAATGGCGAGCAGCTGCAGGCCGCAGGCCGCGAGTATCCGCGCAGGGCTGGGATGCTGTCGATCCGAGCCGTGGCCAGTGGCGATGGATTCGGAGTCCGCCGCCACGGCGCCGGCTGCGTCGTTCAGCCCGTCGAGACAAGCTAGGGCCAGCTGCCACACCCTGGGTTCGGGTGTGTGGGCGGGGCTCGCGTGACGGACCCAATTGAGAAACTTCCCTGCCGCCTCCATGCCCTCGAGGTGACCGTAGAGATGAGCCCGGGGCGTCTCGACCCGCACGCTGGTCAGGGTCATCAGATCGGCGCCGGGGGCCTCGTCGAACTCGGCCTCGATGGTGTGGAAGGGTTCGAGCCCTCCGCCAAACCGACGCTGACTCTTGCGCGCAGTCCGCGCCAGCGCGGCGATCTGCCCGAGCGATTCGGTGAACAATGTCACGACCAGGTCCGCTTCCCGAAAGGGCGTGCGGCGCAACACGAGCGCGGCGCTGATATGGCTCTTCTTCGCGCGGCCGTTCCCCGAGCGACCGCTCCTCGCGTAACTATCCGAGCTCATGCTCGAGCGCCGACGTCGTGCGCTGCGAAAGCTCTTGCGGCATGTCGTGGCTGCGCGGCTTGAGCACGATGCTGAGCGCGAGGGCGAACAAGAACAGCAGCAGCACGAACGCGATCGCAACGCCAAAACGGCCGCTGCGAGCCGGTTTTGGCGGCGCCGAGAGCGGCAGCGGTGTCACCCACGCCATGCGGCGGCTGGCCGTGTATCGCGCCAACACGTCGTCGCACGGAATGTCGACCGCTCGCGCATACGACTTCAAGAACCCACGCACGAAGACCTCCCCCGGAAGCTCGTCGAACTGCCCAGCCTCGATTCGCTCCATGCTCGCGATCGGCACGCGCGTCGCGCGAGCGACCTCCTCCAGGCTCATCCGGCGCGCCTCGCGATGGCGCTTCAGATATTGTCCAACCGACTCCATGCTTCTCTGATTCTCTCGGGGTGGGGTTTGGCTGGGGGGCTAGCGGACGACGCGACTAAGAAGCCGGGGCTGAGGAGTTGGGGCTAAGGAGTCGGGGCTAAGGAGTTGAAGCGGGCTGGGCTCGCGTCTGAAGCTCCAGACATTCTCTGCCAGCGTCGGTGTGCTTGTCGAGTCGAACGCACGTCTGGAGGTCTTTCTGGGCTTCCTCTGAACGATGCATCGCCGTGAGCAATCGTGCCCGCCCGGCGTATGCCTCCTGCAGCCCCTGGCAGCGGCCGCCCGCGGCGCTGAGTGCTTGCGTGAAGGAAGATACGGCCTGCTCGCGATGTCCCAAGCGTTCTTGGGCGAGCCCTAGGCGATAATGTCCGACACAGAAATCGGGCTGAGCGGCGACGCTGCGCGAGAGCGCGCCCACGGCCTCTGGCAGCGCGCCCTGCTCGAGGTACGCCCAGCCGATGTTTCCCCAGGCATTTTCCGGAGTTCGGTACAACATGTCCTGCGTTAGGGGGCGCAGGACGTCGACCGCCTCGGCGTAGTGCTTGCGATGGATCAGTACGACGCCCAGGGTGTTCCGGGCCTCGCGGAACTCCGGCTTCAGCTCCAAAGCCTCACGCGCGTGGCGTTCGGCCTCTTCCAGCCGGCAAGCGTCGGCACTTTGCCGGCAGAAATCGAGGTAGATGAGGGCTGCCAGATGTGCCGCATCGGCGTTCTCCTCGTCGAGCGACAACGCCTCGAGCACGTGATCCAGCGCCTCACGCGGCTGCCCGCGGTTGAGCCAGAGATCCCGGGCGAGGTCGTACTCGGCGATGCTACGCCCCTCGTCGTCGTGCACCCCTCCCGGCGCCTGAGCGGCGGCGCAGCCTGCAACGACGAAGAGCAGCGAGAGGTGAGCGACGCAGGCAAGAAAGCGCCCCGGCGCGGCGTTTGATGCCCGCACCTCCGGTCTCCCAAACTCTAACCGCAGGGGGTCCAAAGTATCGTCTGATTGTTGTAGCTGTCGCCGGCGCGGACATACAAATCCGCGGTCGTTTGGCCCAGGTCACGGATAACCCACGGGCGCAGGCGAGTCAACGACAGTTACAGAACGGGCAAATGCGTGACGCCCTTCAGAGCACCCCCATTCGGGGGTCGTGCAGGCCTGTCCTGCGATCGCCACTCGTCGAGAGCCGAGGCGCGCCGAACGCAAGCGATGGTGCACGACGCCTCACAGCCTTTTGGTGTCTCGAAGGCTTCACGCAGGTCGCGCGCGGTGTACTCGAGCAGCGGGATTCCGGGCTCGTTGCGGCGCTGGCTGCAGTAGGAGACGTTGCCATGTTCGTCCACATACAGGTACCGCCCGCCGGCGCGACAACGAAACGGAACCTCGCGGCTGTCGATCATCGCGTCTTCCCAACCCTCGCCCACGTGGTGGAAGACGCTCTTGCGGCTGCGACGGCGCATCTCCCGGTAGAGCGCTGGCAATTCCGCTCCTGCCAAACCTGGGTCGAGCTGCCCCTTCCCATCGTGCAACAGGCCCACCGTCATGAAGAAGCCCAGCCGCTCGACCTCGTCGACGAGCGTGCGGGTGGCGGCGGGGCTGCAGCTGCCGAGCACGGCGTTGATGTTGATGCCGAAGCGCGCGTGCTCCTTGAGCCCGACCAGGCGCTTCTGAATCAACGACAGTGACTTCTCCGACACCTCGTTGGGTTCGAGGTTATCGATGGAGATCTGAACGAGGGTCAGCCCGGAACGGTTGAGGCGATCGATCCAGCGGCGCGTGAACGCATAGCCGTTGCTGATCATCGTGCAGACCATGCCGTGCGACACGGCGTGAGCGATGAGCTCGTCCAGCTTCGGATGCAACAGGGGTTCGCCGCCCGTGAGCGTCACCACCAGCGTACCGAGCTTCGCCAGGTGGTCGATGCGCGCTTTGACTACATCGGTCGGGACGGGCTTCGAAAAGTCGTCGTATTCGTTGCAGTAGCCGCAAGCTAGATTGCAGCGTCGGGTGACGACGAGCTGTGCCAGAAAAGGACGTTCGACGTCGAGCAGCGCGAGCGCTCCACGCCGCAAAGCACGCAAGGGATGACGAGGTATTAACACGGGCGAACTCGACTTAGCACGCTCCGGGCGACCGGCGCCAATGCTACCGACCCCCTCCCGGCGAACATCCGAGCGACCGGGGCCGCCGCCGAGCGCTGCGGAGGCCGTCGTCAGCGCCTGCAATCGGTGTTAGAAGCCGCCGTGTTGAGCGCTCCACGGCTTCCAACCTTCGAGTCGGTCATCAAGTCGCGGGACGTCGAGGACCCGATCAACCTCTGGTTCAATCGCCCGCTGGCGTACGCGTTCGTCGCGCTCGTCTACCGGACTCCGATGACGCCGAACCAGGTCACGGTCCTCTCCATCGTGGTCGGATTCGCTGCAGCGGCTTGTTGGTGGCAGGGGAGCCCGAGTGCGATGCTGTGGGGCGGCATTCTGCTCTGGGCAAGCGCGATTCTGGACGGCGCCGACGGCATCCTCGCGCGCGCCAAGCAACAGTTTTCGCCTGTCGGGCGAGCCCTGGATGGGAGCGCCGACCTGATCGTGGCGCTGGTGGTGGCGATCGCGGCCGGCCATCACCTGTGGGTCAAGCACCACTCGTTGCTGCTGGTGGGGCTGATCGCGCCCATCGTGGTGACCACGTCCCTGCAGGTCCACCTGTACGACTACTACAAGGAGTCGTTTCTGCTGCGCACGCGCCCGGACTGGAATGGTGTGCCCGAGCGCATCGCCGACGTGCACGACCGCATCGCCCAGCTCGAGGAACGCCAGGCGCCATGGTTGCACCGCAAGGCGATGCGCCTGTACCTCGACCTGATCGTGGGGCAGACCCGCGTCGTGGCGCTGGCCGATCCGCAGGGGAGCCGCGAGAACCTCACGTTCCGGGTGTCCTCGCAGTCGGCGTCAGACTACCGCAAGTACAACCTCGGTCCGCTGCGCGTGTGGACGGCGATCTCGCTCGCTCCGCACTCCTACCTGTTCGCCATCTTCGGCATGCTGGATCGACTGGACATCTACCTGTGGATGCGACTGGTCGCCGGCAATCTGCTCTTGCTGCTGGCGGTCTCGTGGCAGCGACGGGCGAGCGCCCGCACGCGAGCGGCGCTCGATGCCGCAGGGCTCTCTCCCGTTCCGACGTCGAGCGCCACGGCCTGAGGGCTCGCCAGCGTCCTGGGCCGGGCGCCGCAATTCAGTCCGAGCGCGCCACGCGCAGCGGATTCTGTGGCAGTCGCGGCAGCACTGCCCCTGCGTCGCGAACATACAACGGTCGTACGATCGGTGTGGGAGGGGCGTCGATGGCCGCGAGCGCCGTCCAGCGCGCGTGGGGGAGATCCGTCTCCGCGCTTCGATGCACGCGCGTCGACTCGGGCAGAGCGACCGTGCCGTTACCGATGTAGATCGGCACGGGAAGATCGAGCAGCAGGGGCGTCAACTCGTTGACGCTGGCGATGAGCCGGACGGGGATGCGCTCGCTGCCATCGGGGTCATACGCGGCCGCGAAAGACTCGCCCCTGCGGGCATCGACCAACACGCAGCGGCAGCCCTCCAACTCCGCAGGGACCGCGAGCGCCATGGCCCACAGGGAGGGAACTGCCACGAGCGGAACCTCGAGCCCCTCGGAGAGGCCCTGAGCGATCGCGATGCCGACCCTCAGCCCGGTGAATGACCCGGGACCCGATCCGACCGCGATGCGATCCAGCTGGCTACGATTCCACCCTGCCAGCGCGAGCGCCTGTTCCACCAGCGGCAAGATCGACTCTCCATGCGCGTTGGCGCGCTCGTGCTCCAACGTGCAGGCGGTGGTTCGGCCGTCGACCAGGGCTATTGAACCGCGCGCCGACGACGTTTCGATACCCAGAACTCGCACCGCGGGAACTAAAGCATGGGCAACTGTCCGTCCGCGAGCGGAAGATGCTTGCAATCTTTCGCATTCTGGATAGTCTCCGCCCGCCCTTGGGTCGAAACGTTCGAAAAGGGCCAGGTCCGGGGCGTAGCGCAGTTTGGTAGCGCACTTGACTGGGGGTCAAGGGGTCGTCGGTTCGAATCCGGCCGCCCCGACCATTTGAAAATAGAGGAAGTTGCGGCGAACCGACCCACGCCGCCTTCCGCCGGCCAGCGGAGAACCACGGCTCGGGAGCACGAACAAGGTTGGGAGGGCTGATCAAAAAGAGGCTCTCCGGAGCCCTGTTCGGGCTCCTCGGCAGTGTGGTGGCGGCGTCCATGGGGACGCCGGTTCGCGCCCAGAGCATCCGCGACAAGGTTCGGCAGCACGTGACCGAAGGGCTCGACGAGAGTCGCCCGCAGCCGAAGAAGAAGTCATCGAAGAAGCAGCGCTCCGCCGAGGACGATGCGTCCCCGAAGGCTGGCAGCTCCGCGCCAAAGACGGGGGCAGGCGAGTCGCGCTCCGGCGCAGCGGCGGCAACGCCTCGGCCACAGGCGTCGCCCCCCGGCGCAGCCAGCGACGTCGCCGGAGCGGCCGTCGCCCCCGTCGTTGCACCGGAGGAACGACTTCCTCGCCGCGTGTTCGGCAAGAACCTCGAGCTCGACGCCAAGGTTGGTGGGGGCGTGCGCGGGTGGTATCCCGAGCAATACCCTCTGGTCAGCGTCGACCATGCGAGTTTTTTCACTTGGTCTGTCGACCTGAAGGCGAAGATCCTGGGGTTCCTGCGGCTTCACCGCGGCTATTACGAGTCGAATGGGCTCAGAGGGCCTCGAACGCAGGGCGCCGTCGTCGCGCGGGACGTCGGACAGTTGGTTCCCAAGGCGGCGTGGTTGCTCGGCACCCTCGGTGTCCCCCTGAGCCGGCGCTGGGAGACCCTCGTTTCCTATGAGACTCGAAGTTTCGTCACACGCGCCCGTCCGTCAGCACCTGTCGCCATCGTCGACCGGAAAACTTCACCGGACCTAGATCTCTCGAGTCTGCCACGCAGTGAGCAAGCGCTCGAATTCGTCTCCGGGTTCGAGACGTTGGTGCTCGGCGTTCGATACTTCCCGGAGCGGGGCAACGCTGGCCTCGTCGGCGACACGGCGGGCCCCATTCCACCGATGTACCTGGGCGTGGGTCTCACGCAATATTCGAAACCCTATCAGGTGCAGGTCGGCGATGATCCGCTCGACGAACTCCTGTTTAACGGGCGTTTTCGGGGCGCTGGCCTAGCTTATGGACTCGCGACGGCCCGCAAGATCGAGCTGCCATACGTCACGCTCGATACACAGCTCGGGCTCGGCGAGGTGAGCTTGCTCGAAGATCTGACCTTGAACGAGCTGCTCCCTGAAGATTGGCTGATCGGTTACCTGCAGGGCAACGTCACGCTGGGCTATATTTTGCCGCTGCTCCGCACCCGCCCGACACCGCTGCTCACCGGCGAGCTCTCTGCGGGGGGCGCCACGTTCTTCTACTTTCAGCTTCGTGAGGGCGACGGAGAAACAGCGCCGACTCTGCCTCTCAACTGGGATCTCTTCTGGGCCGTCCATGTGTCGTTGACGCTTCCTTTGTGATGCTGCTGCGAAGCAGCACCACTCCAGAACGCTCATCGGTGCTGACGCACCGATCGACGAAGAGTGACGCGAACATCGAGGCTCGACGGACGAAGGATGGCAGAGCAAAGGGGGTGCACGACAATGGGGCAATTTGCTGCTCGGCGGCGGCCGGCCTCGAGGTGCGCACTTAACCGCGTGGCATTAGTAACCGCTCTGTCTGACGCGACGCGCATCCCTGGTGTCCTGAGCGTCACATGCTTTTTTCCCTTCGCTAATCCGCGATGGGTGCGATGATGCGCTATATACGCGCTTGAACGAAGGAACCGGCGGCTGACGGAGCATGAAGGCTGGCAGTGCGATCGAGGAAGGTGCGCTCGAGGAATCGGTGAGTGACCATCCCTCGCCCAGCCGTGAATCTGGCATCATGGACATCGCAGACAGAGAACGTGCGGAGACCGATGCGAGCACGGCGGCACGAGGCGCCCATCGCAACGGCGCAGCGAACCCGAGCTCCGCGAGCGGCGAGTCACTGATGGTCGAGTCGGCGTTTCGCCATGAGTCATCGTCCCGCGCAGTTTCGGCTCAGCCGGTGCGCGACCAGGCGGTGCTTGGTCAGACGCGGTCCAGTGAATCCTTTTCGAACGGTGAATCGGTGTCCAACGGTGAATCCCTGTCGAACGGTGAATCGTTGCATGGTGGCGCGTCCGATGCCGGCGCGGCTTTGGCAGCGAGCAAGTCGATCTCCCAGCGGCGGCCCGACGACGAGATCGACATCAATACAGACGACACCCCTGCGCCGCCGGTCGTGACGCGTGCCGCTCCTGCGGTCACGGCCGCCGATGACGGCACGATTGAAGTCTCCGATGACGAGCTCGAGATGGCCGAGCCGTCGTTATCGCGGAGTGTGCCGCCGTCGTCCGCCGCCGGGACACCTGCGGGCATGTCGTCTATGGCCCTGTCGTCTCCACCCCTGTCGTCTGCGGCCATGATGCGCAGCCGGCCGCCTGCGCCACCGTCATCGCGGCCTCGCGCCTCGTTACCGCCGCCCCGTAATCCCTCGGTACCCAATGGCTCGAGCCGTCCGCCGGGGGTTGATCCGTGGCTGCTGGCCAACAAGACGCTCGAGCTCAGCCATGCTCGAGCACGCATCGGGGAGCTCGAAGAGCAGGTCGCTTTCCGGGATGCTCGCATCATCGAGCTCGAGGATTTGCTCGCGAAGGCTCGGCGTAAACTCGAGGAGTTCGAAGCGCGCTCGCGACCGACGGCGGCGTCTGTACCGGCGCCTTCCAACCCGGTGCCGCCGGCGACGAGTCATGGGGCAGTCCAATCGGAACGGACGCCCCCCGCTCCCGAGCCCGGGCATCCCGTGCTGACCGACGCGGCCCCCGTGGTCGAGACGGCGTACGCCAACGGGGCTCATTCCACGTCCGCTCTGGGCGCGGCCGATGACGAAGACGACGGCGCGGCCGATGACGACGCCGTATTCGGCTCCGATGAGGGGCGAGACTCGCAATTCGATGGCGAGGCGGTCGGCGCGGTCGACCTGGAGAGCTCCGGCCCGATTGACGACCTGCAGCAGATCTCTGGCATCGGACCGCGTTTCGAAGCGGCGCTGCGAAAACATGGCATTACGCGCTTGAGTCAGATCGCTGCCTGGTCTGAAGCCGACGTGCGTCAGGTCGCGAAGGCCTTGAAGATCCCCAAGAGTCGGATCGTCAAGGGGCGCTGGGTCGAGGTCGCACGAGAAGTGATTGGAACGCGCGCCGCTTCAGAGTAAGTAGCCCTCCAAACGGGGAGCTATTCGTAAAATGGTGCAGCGGAGGATCGCGGAGTCGACCGAAGAGACGGCGAAGGGCAGCCGTAAAGGGTGTGTTGCCCGGGGGCGACCTGAGCGTCGGCTGTCACCCATTCGATTCGTCGCCGTCGTCATACTCGCAGCGGCCGCAACTTCCGCGGCGGCTTGCCACGATCCGGAGTGTGAAGCCGCTCGACTCGAGCTGGCGCGCACGTGGGAGACGCTACGCGACACTGCTACATCTCGAAAGCAGATCCCCGAAGGCTCCAACCTCAGCCCGGGCGAGGAGCAAGAGCGCATCCGTGTGTGGACGACGATCGAAGATCGTGCCGAGTTGATGCGCAGCTCCTTCGGAACGGCACAAGTGACGTGGCCGAGCGCTGAGAAGGCACGGGCCGATCTGGCGGAGGCCTTCAAGCCACTGGCGTCAAAGGACGACCCGATGACGCGTGGGTTCGCTCTGACGATGAATGAAGCGGACCAGCACATGGCGAGCTTCCGCAAATCCTGCCGCTGAGCGCGACATCTCGCTGAGAGCGCCGCGCTCGCGCTGGGAACACGCCCGTCCCGCACGCTGAGGGCGAGACCGGCGCGGCTTCGTGGCACAGCGCCACCCCCGGCCCGCCTGCGAGGCCGCACACCTTCCCGTTCCGGGGGGGAGCCTGATTATCGATGCCCACCTCGGCGCACGGAAGGCGAGCAAGCCAACACGGCGTGAGGTGTTAACGCGCCCCCCGGACTCAACCGGCGGGGGGGGGGATGCTGCCAAAGGCAACGCTGGTCGATGCCGCGCCGTCGCCCGATGCGACTCGACGGCCCAGGATCACGCGGTTTAACAGCTGCCCGATCCAGAGCATGAGCAGCGCGAGGAAGCCCCCACCATGATCGCGTTGAGCACGAGCAAACCGATCGCGCCCTCGTTCAGAAGGCGGCCACCCCAATGCCAGAGCTCTCCGATGCGCGAGATGTCGACATGAATCGAGAACCCACGTTCTTGATGCAGCCCTGGCGTCAGGCTGAGGTCAGCATAGGCATACCCCAGGGTAGCCAAGCTCGAACTCACCCAGACGGACAGGAGCGAGCGTACCGAAAACACGCCAAACCTCCTGGTATGTTCCATGAGGGTAGCATGGCCTTTGCTGCCTGCACGTGTCGGCGGGCGATTGATCAAGGGGCCCAGCGTGTGAGCGGCGACGAACGGTCGGGCTCTTCTACCGGGCTTTTTGCACCTTATCCCGCGCAGCATCATCCCGCGCAGCATCAACTCCCGCAGCCAGCCGCTCGCACCCCGGCGCTCCATTGGGTTTCGAACCATCGATCCCGCCGCCGGTTCTCGCGTTAGCGCGCGCGTCGAGGAGGTGATGGATGGCACGAAACGCGGGCGTCAACGCGCTGACGCCGGCGGCCGCCTGAGAGCGCGAGCGCGCCGTTACTGTCGGCGCCGCGTCGCCCGGCTCGAGCTTGACGGGGTGGCGCGAGCGTGGCTTGGTACGCGGCGTGTGGCCTTCGCGTTGGGTTTCGGGCAGGTACCTGCTGCGTGACGCACGCCTCTCGCGGCGCGGCATCTGGGGCTTGGCGGTCTTCGGGTTCTGGGCTGCGTTGCAGTGGAACGCTCGAGCCGCCCCCACGGGTGTGGCAGACCGGGCCAGGGCGCTGATCGCCGAGCTGGAGGCTAACGGTGCGACGCGGGAGTTGTCGGGGCCCAGCGTCAGCCGAGCAAAGCAGGCCTTGTCGCGGGCCGAAACCGTGCCGCCTGCGCGGGCGGCGGGTCTCGAAGAAACGGGGCTCGAGTGGGCGGAGGTGGCCCGCGATCTGGTCCGCGCCAGCGAAGCCGAGCGAGCGTCCGATGCGATGGAGCAAGAGGCGTCGGGGCTGGCGACGGAGATGGCGCGACTCCGCGCCGCAGTCGAGCAGGCGATGGCTCGCGTGGGTCGGGCGCGGCAGGATCTGAAAGAGCTCGAGATCGCTCCCACCCACGCCAGCGCCAAGGCGAACACGGGCCCGGCCCAGTCGAGCGCGGCGGTACCGAGCGTGCCCCCCGCGGCCCCACCACGGGCGGTGACGGCGCCCGCCACTCCGGAGAAGAAGTGACGACCCTGAGCGAGCGAGCCATGCGCTGGGCGCTCACGTGGCTGAGCGCCGGAGCTCTCGCTTGTGGGTCACCGGCGCGGCCCCCCGCCATGGCGCGGATGGCCGAGGTTCACACCGCACCGGCGACGATCGAAGCCGAGACCTGGGCACCGCAAGCCCACGCCCACGCTCTGGAGCTCGAAGCTCGCGCCGAGGGGGCTCTTCGAGCAGGCGACGCCGAAGCGGCAGCGTCGCTCGCCGAGCACGCCATAGCAGCGCACGAGCACGCCTGGGCGCTGACGCGTTTCGCCCGTGCCGAGCGCCGAAGGCTCGAGGCCGAGAAAGAGCTCGACGAACAGCGCCGCATGCTGGGCGAGCTGCGCGCTCAGCATCAGCAGCTATCTGCCGAGGCCGCGGCGCTCGAGCTCAGGGTGCAGGTGGCCAGAGGTGGGCTGCCGGTGCCGCCGCACGAAGCCTCTCCCGCGGAACGGCGCGAGGCGCGTCGCGGCGCCGCTGCGGCGCTTTCGGCGCAAGCTCGCCTGCTCTGCGTCGGAGCCCGGCTGCTCGGCGAAGAACAGCGCGTCACGCCCGTCATAGCGCAGCTCGACGAGCTCGACCGTCAGCTCGAGTCCGGCGCGGAATCGAAGTCGATCGAAGCGGCGAGCCAGCTGCGTTCTCGCTGCCTGGACG
>Ga0247763_1000648_pt1 | contig 20981 bp, 11 predicted proteins | sample UWRJL141409B4_FD_179926 | JGI IMG/M metagenome (GOLD analysis project Ga0247763, IMG submission 179926) | Plant litter microbial communities from Arlington Agricultural Research Station in Wisconsin, United States - UWRJ-L141-409B-4 | ecosystem: Environmental > Terrestrial > Plant litter >...
GGGCTCGCGCAGCGGGGCAACGAGCTCGCCGGGCGCATCGACGAACCGGGGACGTATCCGGTCCACGTCGAGCTGATCGAGGAGGGACGGATCGTCGACATCGCGACCATCCAGCTCACCGTGGACGCCTGCGAGGCCGATTCGGCACGCGATGTCGTGGCGCCCGGGCAGCCCGCGCGCCTCGCCATCACCAGCCCACTGGCGCTGCCTGACGGCTGTCAGGGCGCCCCGTATTCGGCCGTGTTCGGGGCGGTCGGCGGCGAGCCCGACTACGAGTGGTCGATCGCGTCGGTGCCGCTCGGCCTCGTGCTGAACGAGGCGAGCGGCGAGCTGTCTGGCGCGCCGATCGAGAGCGGCGATTTCGAGATCGCAGTCCGCGTCGACGACAGCGCCGGCAACGACGACGAGGTCACCCGAGCGCTGCACATCGGGGTCCCGGGCGAGAGTTGTCGGGGGCCAGGCCCGGGCCCCGTCATCGGCGAGACCGAGTGTGGCGTCGACGGCGCGCCCGCCTGCGAGCGCCCTGAGCTCTCGATCGCTACCGAAGACCTCGGCGTCGCCTGCGCCGGCGAGAGCTTCTCGGCGAAGCTCGAGGCGACGGGCGGCGGCGGCGATTATCGCTGGAGCCTGGTGGACCCCGTGGGGTTCCCCGCTCCGAGCGGGCTCGTGCTCGAAACGACGGGTGAGCTCCACGGCGTGCCCGCCCTCGACGCCGTCGGTGAGCACTTGATCGTCGTCAACGTGATGTCGACGCTGACCGATACGCCCCCGACGGCCAACGTCACGCTGCGCATCGAGCCCTGCGGGGGCCTGGTCTTCATCACGGACGAGCCCGGCTCCGACCGGTTGTTCCACGTGAATCCTGGCGCGAGCTCGCCGACCGAGCTGTCCGAGGGGGTGCTCGGGGCAGGGGAGAGCGTGCACACCTTCGCCTTCGCGGCGGGCGGCGCCTCCCTCGCCTTCGACGTGCGCGGCGAAGACGGCGCGAGCCGCCTGTACTGGGCCGGTCTCGCTTCTTTGGGCGTTCGACAGCCGGCGTTCACGGGGCCGCTGCCCCCTGACGCGGCGCTCATCAGCTACCGCTGGTCGCTCGACGGCAGGTATCTGGCCGGTGCGTTCCGGACGAGCAACAACCGGACGTTCCTCGGCGTGGCACCCGCAGATGGCGGCACCGGCTCGAGCATCGAGGTCACCGCGCGCTACGTCTCCGGTCTGTTCTGGGCGGCGAATCGCATCTGCTACGTGGCCCCGGGCCTGATCGAGCAAGCACGCGGCATGCTCTGCCACGCGATCACCGCGGAAGGCTTGCAGAGCCAGGCGCCGCTCAGCGGAATCTTCGCTCCGAACGAGTTCCGCGAGGATCTGGTCTTGAGCGGCGACGAGGGATATCTCGCCATCTTCGCGAACGAGATCCACGCCGACTACGTGCTCCCCGACGAGCGGGCGACGAGCGTCCGCCACGCCAATCGGGTCTTCTCTCCGGGGCTGCACTGGGCGGCGGGCGTATCCACGTCGGACGCGACCGTGAGCGAGGTCGTGACATCGCAAGGGACTCCGAACGTGCCTGCCCTGCTCGCCCGGCTCGACCCGTGCGACAACGTCGACGCCTGGTCGCTCGACGAGCGCTGGCTCGCTTGCCGCAGCGGCGACGAGCTCACGTTGCACCACCTCGCGCTCGACGGCAGCCTCTTCGGCAGCGCCCGCGTGGAAGAGTCCGCCGGCTACGCCGGGGAGGAGTTCCGCCGCCTGTGGGCCCCCGAGGGCCAATGGTACGCCTACGCCTCCAATGGCGAGCTACGCGTCGTGTCGACCGGCGACGCTACGCCCGTCGCTCGCCTGGTCGCCGAGGGCGGCGCGTCGAGCAGCTACGCGGGCCTCGGCACGGACCCCCTGGGAGAGCGCATCTTCTACCACCATGGCGCCGATCTCGAGGTCATCGACACGAGGGCGGAGTTCCGGCGGCTCAAGGTCAACGGTGACGTGCTCTTGCCCGACCCGGCGCAGTGCCTGGAGGCTTACCTCGAAGAGGGCCCGCGCTTCTGGTGCGGTGCGCCGTCGACTCCGTCGTTCGTGTTTCCCGCTCCGGGCGCGCCGCGCGTCGCCTTCGTCGATCGCCAGAACCAGCTCTACGTCGCCGACGTCGCAGCAGGGGCAACCAGCGAAGCCACATCGAGCCCGCGACTCGTGCACGATGCGAGCGTCAAATGCACGATGGACTCGGGAGAAACCCAGTGCGATAATTTCGTCCAGTGGGTGCCGCGGGCATCTCAGTGATTGAGTGACTCGTGATTCAGTGATTCAGTTACTCACGATTCCGAGTGACTGACGCTTTGCGGTGATTCAAACTCTCTGATTCACACTGTGCGATGATACGATTCGCAGCTGACTCACCATCGCGGTGAGTCACATGACCTCCCCCGGGTCGCGCAAGGAGACAGTATGCCGAGTTTCAAGGCAGTCGTTGATGGTATTGCGTCCACCGGAGCGCTGTACGTGACGGTCGACAGCGCGTCGTGTATCCCCGAGGATCTCGGTTGCAACATAGCGTCGGTCAATGTGGGGCTCGAGGTGCCGATCGGCATCTACGTGGTGCCGCAGGCGCTCACGCTCTTTCCGCTGGAGACGCTCGATGATTTCTCGCTGGGTGAAAGGGTGAAAATCAGCTGGAGAGCAGAGGGCAACCTCATGACGAACTTGAAGATCAGACACACGACATGAGGGCCCTCGCGCTCGAGATCGAGTAGAACGTAAGACGAGGGCTGCGATCCGTTGGCGCTAGGCGATCCGTCGCGGCGCCGGCAGGTTCGTCGAGGGTGGTCGCTTCATGATGGGCGCTACCTCAGCGCGGCCCAATCCATCGAGGCACTTAACCCATCGAGGCCAGCACGATGTTCCAATTCTTCACTGCCAAGGTCGGCAAGGTGATCGAGGTCACGGTCGCGGACGACAGCGGGGACGAGAAAGACCCCGTAGATGTCGAGAAGCCCGTCGTAGACAAGCCCATCATCGGCAAGCCCATCATCGACAAGCCCATCGAAAAGAAGAAGATACCCGTCGCCTTCCTCGAGCTCGACCTCGCCGGCGAGCAGCAAGATTCGAAGCCAGCGGTGGTGTCGACGCTCGTTCAGGGGGTTCGCACGAACGGCAAGAGCTCGGGCCAGCTGTTGCCATTCAAGGATGGCGTGACGGCGCATCTGGTGTTCGATCTCGCCTTCGTGCGCCGCCTCGAGCCGGGCACGCTGCTGCGAGTCGAATGGGAGACGCGCAGCGGGGGCGTCATGGCGGACGTACTGGCCCTCGCCCGCCGGAAGTAGCGCGGTCGGGCGAGCCCTCGCTTGGCACGGCGTCGTCGCTCACCCGAGGCCGGGGGCTCGGCGGCCGTTTGCTCGCCAGCTGTTTGCTCGCCAGCGGCCCAGGCTGTCGGCCCCGATGCGAGCCGTGGCTTTCAGGCCTTTGCCCGGCTGGCTCGTCGCGCCTCGTAGCGGAATGGCCTGCTCTGATTTAGGCTGGGTATGCCGAGTGACGACCCAGATCCTGATCGTCGAGGACGAGATGTCGATCGCGGACACCCTGGTGTTCGCGCTCGGGGGCGAAGGCTTCGCCACACGCTGGGTGCGGCTCGGTCGCGAGGCGGTCGAGCACGTGCGGGGCGGCGAGGCGGCGCTCGTGATCCTCGACGTCGGCCTGCCCGACATGAACGGCTTCGAGGTGTGCAAGGCCATCCGCCGCCACTCGGAGGTGCCGATCCTCTTCCTCACCGCCCGCGCCGAGGAGATCGACCGCGTGGTAGGGCTCGAGATCGGCGCCGACGACTACGTGGTCAAGCCCTTCAGCCCGCGCGAGATCGCCGCGCGGGTGCGAGCCATCCTCAAGCGCACGCGCCCGGCCACCACAGCCACGGCCGCCCCGGCGCCCGCAGTCGCCGCGCCAGCCCCGGCGCTGGCGGCCACCGGCTTCAACCTCGATCCCGTCCGTCTACAGATCCGTCATGGCGCCACGCCTCTCGAGCTGACGCCCCAGGAGTTCCGTCTGCTGTCACACCTGCTCGCCCATCCCGAGCGTGTCTTCAGCCGCCAGCAGCTGCTCGACGCCATCGGCGCCGGCACCGACGCCGTCTACGAGCGCAACATCGACGGTCACATCAAGAGCCTGCGCGCCAAGCTCCGCGCGGTCGCCCCCGAGCGCGATCCGATCCAGACCCATCGCGGCTTCGGTTACAGCTACCAGCCGGATCGGCTCGCGAGCAGTGCATGAGGCTGCGGCCGCTGTCGCTCTTGAAGCGCCCGCTGTCGCTCTCCCTGCGCCTGTTCCTGTTCTACGCCGCGTTCGTGGCGCTGGCGGGCTGGGTCGTGACGCGCGAGGTGCTCGAAGAGGTGAAGCCGGCAGTGCGGCAGTCGACCGAAGAGACCCTGGTCGATACCGCGAACCTGCTCGCCGAGCTTTCGGCAGATGAGCTGCGCAGCGGGCAGCTGTCGCAGGGGCGCTTGCCCGAGCTCCTCGCCCGCTACGGCCAGCGGCGCCCTGGCGCCGACATCTGGGGCATCCGCAAGGAACGCATCGACGATCGCATCTACATCGTCGATCGCAACGGCATCGTGCTGCTCGACTCGAGCGGCCGCGACGTGGGCAAAGACTACTCGCGCTGGAACGACGTGTACCTCACGCTGCGCGGCCACTACGGGGCCCGCACCACCCACGAGGTGCCGGGTGACGCGACCACCAGCGTGATGTACGTGGCGGCGCCCATCTACGACGGGCGCGAGATCATCGGCGTCGTCACGGTCGCCAAGCCCAACCGCAGCGTGCAGCCGGTGATCGAGCGGGCGCGCCAGCGGCTGGTGCTGCTCGGCGGGGGGCTGATCCTGAGCGGGCTGGTCGTGGGGGCGCTGCTCTCGCTGTGGTTGAGCGGCGCCATCCGCCGGCTCACGCGCTTCGCGCTCACGGTGAGCGCCGGCCGCCGCGCGAGCGCGCCGAAGCTGCCCGGCTCGGAGCTGAGCCAGCTCGCCGAGGCGCTCGAGAGCATGCGCACGCAGCTCGAGGGCAAGGCCTACGTCGAACGCTACGTGCAGACGCTGACGCACGAGCTCAAGAGCCCGCTCGCAGCCATCGCCGGCGCCGCCGAGCTGCTTCGCGTCGACATGAAGCCCGCCGAGCGCGAGCGCTTCCTCGGCAACATCGACAGCGAGACGGCGCGCCTCATGTCGCTCAGCGAGCGGCTCTTGCACCTCGCCCAGGTCGAGCAGCGCCGCGAGCTGGAGGAGCGGGTGCCCATCCCGCTCGGGCCGCTCGTCGACGAGCTGGTCGAGGCCCAGGTGGCGCGCCTCGCCGCCCGCGGCGTGCGCATCCACAACACCATCCCGGCCGGAGCCGTCGCGACGGGCGAGCGCTTCCTGGTGCGGCAGGCGCTCGGCAACCTGATCGACAACGCGACGGACTTCACGCCCGACGGCGGCGCGATCACGGTCAGCGCCGAGGCAGCATCGAGCGCGTTCCCGCGGCCCGAGGCCACTCAGGGGCAGCTGCTCGCCGTCCGCGTCTTCAACGAAGGTGAGCCCATTCCGGACTATGCGCTGCCGCGGGTCACCGAGCGCTTCTATTCACTGCCGCGGCCGGCGACAGGCCGCAAGAGCACCGGGCTGGGCCTCAGCTTCGTGCGCGAGGTGGCGGAGCTCCACTCTGGAACGTTCCAGATCGCAAACGTGGAGGGCGGCGTAGCTGCCGAGCTGCGCCTGCCGCTGGCTTCGAGCGACCTTCGCGCTTGAGCCCCTGGGGTGGCAGGCCGCCCTCGACGGCCGGGGGACCTCCACGCAATCCCCACACAATGCCCATCGAGCGACCACGGGCATCCCGAACGAAGCTGCGATGCTGTTCCGAGCGCCTCCGTTGGCGAAAGGAACCAGTGAACATGAACGTCCGACTCTTCCTCAAGATCGCGGCCACCTTCTTCGTGGCCCTCTTGCTCCTGATCCCGGTGGAACAGATCCGCGGGCTCGTCAGCGAGCGCCAGGCCACCCGGGATGGGGTGGTGCAAGACATCGCGCGCAGCGCTGGTTATGCGCAGACCGTCATCGGGCCCATCCTCGTCGTCCCCTATACGCGCATCGTGCGCAGCTGGAGCGAGGAGCGCGAGGGCGAGCCGCGCCGCCTGATCCAGACGGAGGTGAGCGGCAGGCTCGCGTTCCTGCCGGCAGACTTCGAGCTCAGCGGTCGTCTAACGGTCGATCAGCGCCAGCGCGGCATCTACCAGGCGCGCATCTTCGACGCCGACAGCCGCATCACCGGTCGCTTCGAGCTGAAGCCGAACTACGGCATCACGGCCGATCTCGCCGACTACACCTTCGCCGCCCCGCTGCTCGTGCTCGGCATCAGCGATATCCGCGGCATCGGCACCGGCCTCGAGCTCACCTGGAACGGCGAGGCCATTCCGTTCCAGCCGGGCGCGACGTCGTCGCTGCCGGCGGGGGTGCACGCGCAGCTGCCCGCGCCGGTGACGGCGCAGCCGAACGCGATGAGCTTTGCGATCGCCCTCTCGCTCCAGGGTACGGGCGACTTCCAGGTGACGCCCGTGGGCCGCGAGAGCCGCGTGCTGCTCAGCTCCAACTGGCCGCACCCGAGCTTCGTGGGCGAGTTCCTGCCGCGCGAACGCGAGGTGACCGACGCGGGGTTCAGCGCGCGCTGGCAGACGTCGTTCTTCGCCACCAACCTCGAGAACGTGGCGAGCGCCTGCCCCGACTTCACGTTGAGCAGCGCGGCGTGCAGCGAGCTGATGGGCCGCCACTTCGGCGTGAGCTTCATCGACCCCATCGACCACTACCTCAAGAGCGAGCGCGCCACCAAGTATGCATTCCTCTTCATCGGCCTCACCTTCGCGGCGTTCTTCCTGTTCGAGGTGCTGCGGCGCTTCAGCGTGCACCCGATCCAGTACGGCCTCGTGGGCCTCGCGCTCGCCGTGTTCTTCCTGCTCTTGCTCTCGCTGTCGGAGCACGTGGGGTTTGCGCTCGCCTATCTGGTCTCGGCCGCCGCGTGCGTGGCGCTGATCGCCTACTACGTGCTGCACGTGGTGGGGAGCCGCACGATCGGGGCCGTGTTCGGCGCGGCGCTCGGCGCGATGTATGGCATGCTGTACGCGATCCTCAGCGCCGAAGACTACGCGCTGTTGATGGGCTCGCTCGTGGTGTTCGGGGTGCTCGGCGCCATCATGGTGCTGACGCGCAAGGTGAACTGGGGGCAGTTCGGCAAGGTCCCGGAGATCGGCGTTGCCGCGGCGGGCGGCGCTTCGGCGCCGGGCAGCACCTGAGGCTCGAGAACAGAGGTGCGTGGTGCGGGCCGGGCTGCCATCGGACGGGCGGCTCGGCTCGCGAGATGGCGAGATCGTGACTGGATCTCGGGTCCCGGCTCTCGAACAATGGGCGAGACGGCTACCATCCCATGAACCTCTTCTTTCGACTGCTGTGGCTCCGCCTGGTGACCCGCTTCAGGCCTCCGTGCCCGATGCTGGGGCCCTGCCGCACGCCCTTCCGCGTGCTGCCCACCGATCTCGATGTGCTGAGGCACATGAACAACGGCATCTACTTTTGCCTCCTCGACCTCGCTCGCTTCGATTTCTCCAGCCGCTCGGGGCTCGCCGCGAAGATGGAGGCCGCGGGCTACTATGGTGTGGTGGCGGCCGAGGCGATCCGTTTCCGGCGATCGCTGCAGCTACTGCAAGCGTTCGAGGTCGAGTCGACCGTGATCGGTTGGGACGAGAAGGTCTTCGCCATCCGGCAAACGTTCGTGTGCAAGGGCTCCGAGGTCGCCAGCGCCGTGATCTGGGCGCGCTTCCTCAAGCGCAGCGGCGGCGGCGTGGCGCCGAAAGACATGCTGGCGCTCGCCGGCTATGACGGGCCCGATCTGCCGCTGCCCGAGTGGGCGCAGCACTGGAACGAGGTGGAGCGCCAGAAGGTCCCGCTCGACGCGCGGCGCCGCTCCGCCGAGCCCGCCTGAGCACCTGCAGAATTGATAGGCAGCGCCGGATCCGAGAGGTGGGCGCAGAGTATAGCCAGCGCGACACGCCACGCACTCGACGCACGCGGAAGCGTCGGGCATGCTCGGCCACAGCGTGCCCTGTCACGGGACGAGCGGCAGCTCGGAGTTTTCGCATGACGCTCATTGCAAAGGGTCCGCGCCGCGAGCGGCGCAGGTTCAATCTCGGAGTAGCTGGCCTCCTCGCCGTGCTCTCGGCTGGCGCGCTCTTCGGCGCCGTCGCGGCGCGCGCAGCAGGCCCCGCCGCGCCGGCGGCCGCGCCCGCCTACACGCTCGACAACAGCGCCAGGAGCTTCTCGATGAAAGACATCGAGAAGACGGCGGCGGGCTACCAGTACTGGTTCTTCGACAAGGCCTTCGCCGAGGGGCGCACGATCAAGATGAGCGTGATCGGCCCCCACCAGCGCTCGCACGCGCCTCACCAGCACGAAGGCCACGAGTTCTTCTTCGTCCTGTCCGGCAAGGCCGAGTTCTTCCTCGACGGAAAGACCCGCGTCGTCGGGCCGCAGACGGCCCTGTATTGCCCGCCTGGAGTCATGCACGGCATCGCCAACGCCGGCGACGGCGAGCTCCAGTACCTGGTGATCAAAGACTACCCGTGGCCCGCGCAGCCGGAAGCAGCGGGCGCCAAGCGCTAGAGCGACGGGAGCTGGGCTAGAGCGACGGCCCCTCGCACACCGCGGGCCGCTCGAAAGTGCACTGCAGGTCAGCCCAGGTGCCGAGGCCGGCGACCAGACGCATGCAGTCGGAGGGGCCGCCGCCGTTGGGCTCGTCGTTGTTCCAGTTCTCGAAGGCGCCGCCGACGGCGACGCCGTTCGTGCCCGTTCCGTTCCAGAACGTCTCGTTGTCGGTGACCCAGCGCCAGTTTCCCTCGACGGTGGCGTCGGAGCCGCCCAGCCACGCCTCGGCGGGCATGAAGACAGCCACGAAATCGTTCGCGGCCGCGCCGCGGATGGTGGCGAGATCCCACCCGTCGCCGAGCGACTGGCACTCGGCGCGGGCGTCGGGCCACGTGAGCAGCGTGGCGATCGTGGAGTAACAGCGGTCGTTCGGGCCGAGTGTTGCCCCGGTGGGACAGCGTTCGGGGGGCGGCTCGGGCGGCTCGGGCGGCTCGGCGGGGGCGGCGTCGGGCGGGGCGGCGACGCCCGCGTCTGCTTCTGCAGACGGGTTCGGCAACGACGGGTCGTCGCCGGAGCTCGTCATCTGTTCCGACGGGTCGAGCGGGGCGTCGTCGATGCCCACGTCTCTGCCCGGATCGGTCTCGGGTGGGTTCACACCGGGAAGCGGATCTTCGCTGACGTCCATCGGAGGCGAGGGCGGGTCATCGCCGGGCTGCGCTGGTTCCTCGGGCTCCTCGGGCTCGGCGAGGTGCGGGTCGTCCGGGAGGTCCAGCAGGCCCGCGCACGCAGCGAGGCAGCTCATCGCCGTGACGAACAGGCAGCGTCGGGCGACCTTGCCTGACCTCTCGCGCCGGGGAACTGACACCATCGCTTTGCTCCGTCCCCCCGCCTGACTGCCTCACGCCGCACCTCGTCGCGAGGCTCGATGCACGCGACGAGGCCACACGAAGAGGTTGAAGAGAAACCATTGCTCAGCAAGCGCTACCGGTCAACGCATCGGTGCCTCGCTGCCCCGACCGTCGCGAGCGAGTGCAAAAATCAGCTCGACCCGGATCGCCCGAGAACGCACAGTCCAGACTCGGCCCTCTCGATCCGCGCGGCGAGCGAGGGGTGCGACAGGGGAGAGGGGAGAGGGGAGAGGAGGAAGGTCCCACGGTGAGCCGCATCGAGTAAGCCTCACGGAGCGGCTGAGCCGAAATGATCAGGTGTGGCTGCTGGGTGCTTGCAAGCGCTCGAGCGTCGACGCTAAGTTCAATGCGTCGCGTTGGGAGGGATCCTCGAGGGGGCGGCGGGCCGTGCACGCCCATTCGCCGGCAGCTGCCGCCGAGGCCGTCGAGGTGCGCGTCGAGGGCTGGATTTGCTTTCTTTTACAGGAGTCTCGAAGATGGACGTTCAATGGTGTTCGGTCGTCGCGGTCGCTTGCGCCGCTGCCTTCGGCATCTCGTGCGGCGGCGAAGATGAAGGCAACCCGGGCTCATCGAGCTCTGCTGGAGACGCGCCCAGCTCGGGCATGGCGCCGGGTGCCGCCACACCGGGCGCTGCTGCCCCGGGCGACCTGCCCGCGCCGCCCGGCGTCGATGGCTCCGGCGATCCGAGGGGCGCTGCCAGCGAAGGCGGCAGCATCAACGGCGGCCTCGACACGGGCGGCCTCGACACGGGCGCCAGCGACATGGGCGCCAGCGACAACGCGGGGGCAGGGGAAGAGACCCCGCCGCGGCCGGTTTACGACTACGCGGCTCGCGTGGAGGATACGGGAGCCGACTGCGCGGTCGCCGCCTTGGCAGAGCCCGCCGCGCTGCCCCGCATCGACGGGCTCCCCGATCCGTTCCGAGCGCTCGACGGCACGGCGCTGACGGAGACCCGCCAGTGGCGCTGCCGGCGGCAAGAGATCCTGCAGCAAGCAGAGAAGTACGTCTACGGCGAGAAGCCGCCGAAGCCGGCGCTCGTCAGCGGGAGCGTGAGTCGCGATCAGGTCGCGGTCGACGTGACGGAGGCCGGCACGAGCATCCGCTTCACCGCCGAGATCGTGTTGCCGCCGACCGGAGCTGGCCCCTTCCCCGCGATCATCAACCTGGGCGCGCGCGGCGGCTTCGGCGGCATCACGCTGGGGGAAGAGTTCATCCTGCAGCAGGGCGTGGCGATCATCTTCTACAACCACTACGACCTCGGCCAGGAGGGGCAGCCCGAGGCCTCGCGCGGGCTACCGAACCCGGGCCTGTTCTACGACATCTACGGTGGCGATCACTCCGCCGGCTTGCTGATGGCGTGGGCCTGGGGCGCGAGCCGCCTGATGGACGTTCTGCAGGAGTCGGGCGGCGACATCATCGACGCCGATCGCGTCGGCGTCACCGGCTGCTCGCGCAACGGCAAGGGTGCGTTCACGGTGGGGGTGTTCGACGAGCGCATCGCCCTGACGATCCCGCAAGAGACGAGCACCGGCGGGCTGCCCAGCTATCGCATCGTCGACACGCTGCCGGGAGCCGAGCGCACCAATTACAACTTCTTCGGGCTCAACTGGCTCAGCAACGTCTTTCAGCCGTTCGTCGAGAACGCGCCGCAGCTCCCGGTCGACAGCCACGAGATGGTGGCGATGGTCGCGCCGCGCGGCTTGCTCGTGCTCGACAACCCGCACATCGCGCAGTTCGCGGCCACGGCGGCGCACACGGCGGTGCTGGCCGGCGCCGAGGTGTATCGAGCCCTCGGCTTCCCCGACAACGTGAGCTACATCTCCGACGTCGCGAGCGACGTGCATTGTGCTTCGGGCAAGCCCGAATACACCGAGGCGCTCACCCAGAGCATCTCCAGATTCTTGAAGCACGAAGGCGGGGCCCCCGCCATCATGCGGCCCGGAGCGACCGGCACGGGCGACCTCGCCCAGTGGCGCGACTGGCAGACGCCCACCTTGCAGGCGCCAGCCAACTGAGAGTGCCCGACAGGCTTCGAGCGCGGCGTCTGCGAACGAGCGGCGCCGCGCGCTCGAGCGTTGGATCAGCGCAGCAGGAAGAGCCGTGTAGCCCAGCCACCCGTCGAGAAGAGCGGCTGAGCGTCTTCGCCGTCGATGCGGCGCAGCGCCGCCCTGTCCCGCGCGGCATGCCTGCGGCCGACTTCTCCCGCACCACGCCGTTCGAGGCGAACGCCGACGGCAGGTTCGAGGAGGGCACCCGTCCGGTGTGGCCTTTTCGTTCGAGGCGACGCCGGACGGAGCGTTCGCGAATGTCCGGACGAGAGCCCGGGAGCAATTGCTATCGGAAGCAGACCGGGTCGTGCTATGGTCAACATTCGGGACGAGGGGCGGTAGGGCGTTCCGACAAAGAAACTCCGGGCGGGCCATGACCTCCCATTTTGATGCTGCGTCTCGACACGCGAGGACGTCGCATCACAAAGCCATCCTGCCTTGAAGAAACGTCCGTCCGTTGTTCGATGTCCAGAACGGGCTCGCCTGGTCGAGGTGTGTCTTGGGTGCGCGGTATTGGTCAAGCGAATGCCCCGACACCGCGCTGGAGTCACGGGTTTCACGGCGTCCACGCTGGGCCCGGTCGGTCGTGTTTCACTGATGAGTCGTGTTCACTGACTAAAGGCACGACTTTTCACCCGAGCTCGCCGCCAACACCAGGCCTCGAGCGCGCGCGCCAGCTCGACCACCTGGGCTTGCTGTGGGGGCGCGGTCGCCCACCGATAGGCAGAGGCGTCGAAGTTCGTGGCCTCGAAGTTTATTGAGGCGAAGCGCCGGAAGACGCTCGCCTCGCGAAGGTTGCTCAACAGGAGAAGCGAATGCTCGAAGGTACCATCAAGAGAAAAGTCGACCGCGGATTCGGGTTCATCACCACGGCGAGGGGCACCGAATTGTTCTTTCACATGTCCGCGGTCGGCGGCACGACGTTCGACGCGCTTCAGGAAGGGCAGCGGGTGTCGTACACGGAGGGTGCCGGTCACAAGGGGCCGCGCGCCGAAAACGTCAAACCCATATGACGCCGCCCCGGCGCGTCGCGGCTAGAATACGCCGCTCCGCGCGCGGCGACCTCTGTGCTGACGAACTCTCGGTGCTCGTGGCGCTCGCTTCATGCTGAGCTCCACGATCGGCTTTCTTCCGGAGATTGGCGTCTTCGTCGTCTTCGCCATCTGGCTCGTCGCAACGAAACGCCCCTTGCGGCGGGCCATACGCCGTCGCCGCTCATGACGAGCCCGTCCGTCGGCGCGTCGGGCCGGCGCAGCGCGGCTCGGGCGATCGTCGCGACCTGTCCGACGTGGCGACGGCTTTAGGTGCATCGGCATGCATCGGCGTGCGTCCGCATGCAACAGCAGCTCGTCCAATTGTCGCCCGAGACGCGACCGGGTGTGCTATTCTTTGTCACTCGGGTGGGCATTGAGTCCCCGGCGTAGTTCCTGCTGGAACCTGCGTGCCGGCAAGCTCTAGTTGGGAAACCCCTGGCTGGGAAACCCTAGCTGGGAAGCTGCTGGCTGGGAACTGGGTGCCAGAAACTGCCCGAGCCGAGCTAACCCTCGGCGATGTTGCGGTGCTGCGGCTTCGGGGCGACGCCTCCGTGAAAGCCAGGCCGCGGTCTGCCTACGCTAACGAGATCGGATCCTCATGTCCAAAGACATCCTCTTCGACAACCGCGCCCGCGCGGCCATTCTGCGTGGAGTCGACACTCTCGCCGACGCAGTCAAGGTGACGCTCGGCCCGAGAGGTCGCAATGTGGTGCTCGATCGCCCTCGCGGCGCCCCGCTCATCACCAAGGACGGCGTCACCGTCGCCAAGGAGATGGAGCTCGGCGACCCATTCGAGAACATGGGCGCGCAGATGGTGAGGGAGGTCGCCTCAAAGACGTCGGAGCTCGCTGGTGATGGCACGACGACGGCCACCGTCCTCGCGCAGGCACTCTACAAGCTCGGCAACAAGCTGGTCACCGCCGGGCATGACCCGATGGCCCTGCAGCGCGGCTTCGATCGGGCCGCCAAACATATCGTCGAAAACCTCGCACGCCTGGCCACGCCGACGCGCGACACCAAGGAGATTGCGCAGGTCGGCACCATCTCCGCCAACGGCGACGCAGCGATCGGCAACCTGATCGCCGAAGCCATGGAAAAGGTGGGCAAAGAGGGCGTCATCACCGTGGAAGAGGCCAAGGGCCTCGACACCACGCTCGATATCGTCGACGGCATGCAGTTCGATCGCGGCTACCTCTCGCCGTATTTCGTGACCGACACGGCGCGGCTCGAGGTCAACCTCGAAGACGCGTACGTTTGTATCGTCGAGAAGAAGCTGTCGACGATGCGCGAGCTGGTGTCGATGCTGGAGCAGATAGCGGGCTCTGGAAAGCCGCTGCTCTTGATCGCAGACGACGTGGAGGCCGAGGCGCTGGCGACGCTGGTCGTCAACCAGCTGCGTGGCACCCTGCGCGTCGTGGCCGTGAAGGCCCCCGGCTTCGGCGAAGGTCGCAAGGCGTCGCTCGAAGACATCGCGATCTTGACCGGCGGAAAGGCGCTGGCTGAAGAGCTTGGCGTCAAGTTGGAGGACGTGACGCTCGCCGATCTCGGCCGGGCGCAGCGGGTCGTCGTCGGTCGCGAGCGCACGACGATCGTCGGCGGGGCGGGCACCAAGGAGGCCATTCGGTCGCGCCTCGAGCAACTGCGCCAGCAGCTCGAGAACGCCCACGGCGAATACGATCGAGAGAAGTTGCAGCAGCGCATCGCAAAGCTCGCCGGCGGGGTCGCCATCCTTCGCCTCGGAGCCGCCACCGAGCCCGAGCTCAAGGAGAAGAAGGCTCGCGTGGAAGACGCGCTCAATGCCACGCGCGCCGCCGCGCTGGAAGGCATCGTGCCTGGAGGCGGCGTGGCCTATATTCGCAGCAGCGAAGGCCTGGCCGAGCTCGAAGTGGCTGACGACGGCGAGCGAGCCGGTATCCAGGTGGTCGCACGCGCCGTCGAAGAGCCGCTGCGCCGCATCGCCGAGAACGGCGGCGTCGATGGCAGCATCGTGGTCAACACCGTCAAAGCCTCCAGCGAGAAGCACTTCGGGTTCAACGCTGCAAAGGGCGTGTATGAAGACCTCGTCGCGGCGGGTGTCATCGATCCCGCGAAGGTCGCGCGAGTGGCGCTGCTGCACGCGGTATCGATCGCCGCGCTGCTCCTGACCACGGCGGCGATGATCGGTCGACACGCGGCAGACTCGGCCGCGTCATCCGGCGCCCACGCCGGCCTCGGCCTGTAGCACCGAGCGACGCTCGCGAGGACGGGTCCGGCCAGTGTGAGCGCCTGTAGGCGTTGCGCGCTGGGTTGGCCCGTCATTTCGTGTTACGAGACCGTGTGTACAAATGCTGAGCTCCCGTAAGGAGCGATCGCGTCATATAAAATCAGCCGATCCCGCCCACTGGGGGCCGCTGACGGCGGCGGCTGATGAGCCTCCGATCCAGTCTCAGCTGTTTAGCGTCCGGCAGCTCGAACAACACGCCAAGAAGCTGGCGAATGGGCACGAAATGGGCCCGCGACGCCAGACGGGGCCGGATCGCTTGCTGCCGCGCCTGGCCGCCAACGAGCTCGCGCTGCGCGAGGCGCATGCGCTGCTGACTCCGGCGCTGAAGGGGAGCCCGCAGATCACACCCGCGGCCGAGTGGTTCATCGACAACTACCACTTGATCGAAGAACAGATCCGAACGGCGCGCCGGCACTTGCCGCGCGGCTACAGCCGGGAGTTGCCGCGGCTCGGCAACGCGCCTCTGGCGGGCATGCCGCGCGTCTATGATCTCGTCCTGGAGTTCGTCTCGCACTCGCACGGGCGGCTCGACATCGAGGGGCTGAAGGCCTTCATCACCTCTTATCAGGAAGAGCGCCAGCTCACGCTGGGCGAGCTGTGGGCGATCCCGATCATGCTGCGTCTGGCGTTGATCGAGAACCTGGGGCGCATCGTGGCGGGGGTCACGGCGGGGCGGCGCGAGCGCGAGCGAGCGGGATACTGGGCCGAGCAGATGCTCGCGGCCGCCGGTCGCGACCCCTCGCAGGTGGTGCTGGCGCTCGCCGAAATGGTGCGCGCAGACCCGCCGTTGACGATCGCGTTTGTCGCCGAGCTCGCGAGTCGACTGCAAGGGCAAGGCTCGGCGCTCATGTTCCCGATCTCGTGGCTGGAACACCGCATGACGGAGCGAGGCCGGACGGTGGAGGGTGTCTTCCATCTCGTCAGCCAGAACCAAGCGGCGAACCAGGTAGCGATCGGCAACTGTATCGGCAGCCTGCGGCTGCTCGGCGCGACGGACTGGCGACCTTTCGTCGAGGCGCTGAGCAGCGTGGATCAGACGTTGTGTGGCGACCCGGCAGGCGTCTACCGCAGCATGGATTTCGCGACGCGAGATCGGTACCGCCTGGCGACGGAGGCGCTCGCTCGAGCGAGCAGCGTCTCCGAAGACGGGGTCGCGAAGGCGGCGGTCGGGCTGGCGAGCGCGGCACGACGCGAGGGTGGCGACGCGCGAGCGACGCATGTGGGTCACTTCCTCATCGGCGAGGGCCGCCGATCGCTCGAGTGGGGGGTCGGCATACCGCGCGGGCCCGGCCGCCGCGCCCGCGCCCTGCTGCGTCGCTTTCGGGGCGTAGCGTACGGGGGCGCCATCGTGGCGCTCACGGCGTTCTTGACGGCCCTGCTGTCGCTCGGCGCCGCGAGCCTCGGGTTTGACCGCTGGCGGCTCGCTGGGCTGACGCTGATCGCGCTGCTGGCGGCGAGCCAGCTCGCCATCGGCATCGTGCACTGGCTGGTGACGCTGCTGGTTCCGCCGCGAAGCCTGCCGCGGCTCGACTTCTCCGGCGGCATCCCGGAAGCTCACCGCAGCGTGGTGGCGGTGCCTACACTGCTCACCGACGCCGAGGAGATCGAGCGCCTGCTCGAGTCGCTCGAGGTCCGTTTTCTCGCGAACCGCGACGCCGAGCTGTGCTTTGCGCTGCTCAGCGACTTTCGGGACGCGCCGAGCGAGACCCTCGACGGCGACGCGGCGCTGCTCCAGCGCGCGGAGAACGGCATCCGGGCGCTGAACGCGACCTATGCGGCTCCCGGCGTCTCAGCGCCGTTTTACCTGTTCCATCGCAAGCGCCAGTGGAACGCGAGCGAGGGCGTCTGGATGGGCTGGGAGCGCAAGCGCGGCAAGCTCGAGAACTTCAACGCGATGCTGCGCGGCTCCGCCGAGCATTTCGCGAGCGTGGTCGGCGACGTCGGGCGCCTCGGCGGCGTGAAATACGTGATCGTGCTCGACAGCGACACGGAGCTGCCGCGCGACGCCGCGCGCGAGCTCGTGAGCACGCTCGCTCACCCCGAGAACCGCCCGCTCTACGATCCGAACCTGGGCCGCGTCACCTCGGGCTATGCCATCTTGCAGCCGCGCGTGGCCATCACGATGGCGAGCTCGAGCGCCTCGCGCTTCGCCCGGCTGTTTGCGGGCGAGCCCGGGATCGATCCGTACACCCGCGCCGTCTCCGACGTGTATCAGGACGTGTTCGCCGAGGGCTCGTTCGTCGGCAAGGGCATCTACGACGTCGACGCCGTCCGCCAGGCGCTCGCCTCGCGTCTGCCCGAGAACCGCATCCTCAGCCACGACCTGCTCGAGGGGGCTCACGCGCGCTCGGCTCTGGTCAGCGACATCACGCTGTTCGAAGACTACCCGTCGACCTATGCGGCCGACGTCAGCCGGCGCTGCCGCTGGATGCGAGGCGACTGGCAGATCACTCCCTGGCTCACGCACCGCGTTCCAGCCGCCAACGGCAGCACCGAATCCAATCGCATCTCGAGCCTGTCTCGCTGGAAGGTGCTCGACAACCTGCGGCGCAGCCTCGTCCCCATCGCGCTCCTGGCGTTGCTGCTCGTCGGCTGGGCCACTGAAGGCGCGGCTGCCGCGACGCTGGCCGTCCTCGCCATCCTGGTGTTGCCGGGCCTGCTCTCGGCGGCCACGGCCTTGCTCCGGCGGCCGAGCGAGGCTCCGGCGCTCGGGCACGTGCGAGACATCGCGCGCACGCTCGGACGGCAGCTGCTGCGCGAGGCCTTCGCGTTCGCGACCTTGCCCTACGACGCTCTCATCTCCGCCAGCGCGATCTCGAGCACGTCGGGGCGCGTCCTGTTCACTGGGCGCCACCTGCTCGAGTGGCGCACGGCCAGCGACGCGCAGCGCAGCGCGCTCACCAGCCTCGGAGGAACCTACCGGGTGATGCTGGCAGGCCCGCTCGTCGCGCTGGCGTCGCTCGTCGCGCTGCGCATCGGAGCGCCGCTCCGATGGTTGCCGACGACGCCCGTGCTCGCGCTGTGGCTGCTCGGCCCCGCCGTCGCCTGGTGGCTGAGCCAGCCGCTCCGGTCGGTGCGGCACGCGCTCGCCGAGTCGGACAAGGCGTTTCTGCGCGGCGTGGCCCGGCGCACCTGGCGCTTCTTCGAGAGCTTCGTGGTCGAGAGCGATCACCACCTCCCCCCCGACAACGTGCAGGAAGAGCCGCCCCGCGGCGTCGCTCACCGCACGTCGCCGACCAATATCGGCCTGGCGCTCACCGCCAACCTCGCCGCCTATGACTTCGGCTATGTCTCGGCGGCGGAGGTCGTCGCGCGCACCACGCGCACGTTCGACACGATGCGGAAGCTCGCACGCCACCGTGGTCATTTCTACAACTGGTACGACACGACGACGCTCGAGCCGCTGCGCCCGACGTACGTCTCGACGGTCGACAGCGGCAACCTCATCGGCTACCTGATCACGGTGGGCGCGGGCCTGCGCGACCTCCCCGAGCACGCGATCTTTCGCCCCCGCACGCTGGAGGGGTTGCGCGATACGCTGGAGGTCGTCGTGCAGCTGGGGCCTGCGCCGTCGGCGGGGTTGAACGGGGTGATCGAGCGTCTGCGGGCGGCGTTCGATGCGCGTCCTCGGACGCTGTCGGCGTCTCGCGAGCTGCTCGCGCAGCTCGCGATCGAGAGCCAGGCGCTCGGCGCCGCGCTGGCGCCGCGCGCGGGCGAGCACGGGGTGTGGGCCGGCATGCTGCAGGCGCAGTGCGCGAAGGCGCTCGACGACCTGGCGCACCTGGCCCCATGGAGCGGCTCGACACACGAGCGACGGCTCGCAAACAGCGCTCCGTCAGCGCAGGTATCGGCGCTGCTCGCCCGCCTCGACGCGGTGCCGACGCTGCGAGCTGTCGCACGGCTGGCTCAGGTCATCCTACCCGAGCTCGACGCGGCCCGGGCGCAGGCTGCCCCCGGCCTCGACCTCGAGTGGGCCGAGCTCTCGCGAGAGGTGCGGCTGGGCTCCGAGCGCGCCGCCGAGCGCATCGTCGCGCTCGAAGAGCTCGCCATGCGCGCGCTCGAGTTCGCCGACGTCGACTACGAGTTCCTCTACGACCGCGGGCGGCACCTGCTCGCCATCGGCTACAACGTCGCCGATCACCGCCTCGATGCGAGCTACTACGATCTGCTCGCCTCCGAGGCCCGGCTCGCGAGCTTCGTCGCGATCGCGCAGGGCAAGCTCCCGCAGGAGCATTGGTTCAGCCTCGGACGGCCGCTGACCACCGCCGGGGGCAGGCCTTCGCTGCTCTCCTGGAGCGGCTCGATGTTCGAGTATCTGATGCCGCTCTTGGTCATGCCGACCTACGCCCGCACCATCCTCGACGAGACCTGTCGCGGCGTGGTGGGCCGGCAGATCGAGTATGGCCGTGAGCGCGGCGTGCCGTGGGGCGTCTCCGAATCCGGTTACAACAAGACCGACGCCCACCTCAACTACCAGTATCGAGCGTTCGGAGTTCCGGGGCTCGGCTTCAAGCGAGGCCTCGCCGACGACCTGGTGATCGCACCTTACGCGAGCGCCATGGCCTTGATGGTCGATCCCGAGCCGGCCGCGGCGAACCTCCAGCGGCTGGCGCGCGACGGCATGCTCGACCGCTACGGCTTCTACGAGGCTGCCGACTACACGCCGAGCCGTGTGCCGCGCGGCACCGAGCGGGTGATCGTGCGTTCCTACATGGCGCATCACCAGGGAATGACGTTCCTGTCGCTCGCTCACCTGCTCCTCGAGCGCCCCATGCAGGAGCGCTTCGACAAGAACCCAGCCTTTCGGGCCACCGATCTGCTGTTGCAGGAGCGTGTGCCGAAGGAGCTCTCGATCTTCCCTCATCCCGCCGAGGTCTCGGCGGCTGGGGAAGACCGGCTCGAGGCGCAGAGCAGCGTGCGCGTGTTCACGACACCGAACACGCCGACGCCCGAGGTGCACCTGCTCTCGAACGGCTCTTATCACGTCGCCATCACCAACTCGGGGGGCGGATACAGCCGCTGGAGAAACCTCGCCGTCACTCGCTGGCACGAGGACCCGACGCGCGACTGCTGGGGCAACTTCTGTTACCTGCGCGACGTCTCGACGGGCGCCTCCTGGTCGGTCGCACACCAGCCCTCGCTGGTGACGGCGGAGAGCTACGAGGCCATCTTTTCACAGGGGCGCGCCGAGTTCCGGCGCCGCGACCATGACATCGAGACGCACGTCGAGATCAGCATCTCGCCGGAAGACGACGTGGAGCTGCGCCGGGTGAGCCTGACCAATCGCGGGCGCAGCGCGCGCAGCATCGAGCTCACCACCTTCGCGGAGGTGGTGCTGGTGCCGGAGGCGGCGGACGCCGCGCACCCCGCCTTCAGCAACCTGTTCGTGCAGACGGAGCTCTTGCCCGCGAGCAGCGCCGTGCTTTGCGCCCGCCGGCCACGCTCGGCGGCGGAGCGCCCGCCCTGGCTCTTGCATCTCGTGAGCGCCGCGGGCGCCGTGGTCGGGAAGACCTCGTTCGAGACGTCGCGCGCGGACTTCATCGGGCGCGGCCGCAGCGTCCAGAGCCCTCGGGCGCTCTCGCGAGAGGCTCTCGGCAACAGCCAGGGCGCTGTGCTCGACCCGGTCGTCTCGATCCGCAAGACGGTCGTGATACAGCCCGACGAGACCGTGCGCGTCCACATCGTCACCGGCGTCACCGAGACGCGCGACGCAGCCCTGGCGCTGATCGGCAAGTACGCAGACCCTCACTCCGCCGATCGCGTGTTCGAGCTCTCCTGGACGCACAGCCAGGTCGTGCTGCGGCAGCTCGACCTCACCGAGGCCGACACCCAGCTGTACGAGCGGCTCGCCAGCCACGTGATCTACGCCAACCCGACGTTGCGGGCGCCGAGGAGCGTCATCTCGCGAAACCAGAGCGGCCAGTCTGCGCTGTGGGCGTATGGCATCTCCGGCGACCTGCCGATCGTGCTCGTCAAGATAGCCGATCTCGAGCAGCTCGGCCTCGTGCGGCAGCTGGTGAAGGCGCACACCTACTGGCGGCTCAAGGGGCTGACGGTGGATCTGCTGATCTGGAACGAAGACAGCT
>Ga0247763_1000649_pt1 | contig 20972 bp, 3 predicted proteins | sample UWRJL141409B4_FD_179926 | JGI IMG/M metagenome (GOLD analysis project Ga0247763, IMG submission 179926) | Plant litter microbial communities from Arlington Agricultural Research Station in Wisconsin, United States - UWRJ-L141-409B-4 | ecosystem: Environmental > Terrestrial > Plant litter >...
AAAGGGAAAATAAAAACCTATATTTATATTTTATAAAATTAAACCTAATATTTACTCTCCCCTTTAAACTTTTTATTTTAAAAACGTAACTAATTAATATTAATATTATAATTAATTTAGAATACTCTTTTTATAAATTTATTAATAAAACCTACTTAATATAATATAACTTTACCCGTTACAAATTCCTTTACCCCTAGATTTTTCGGTTTATAAATAGGATTAAAACTGGTACAATTACAAAATACTACCTTCTTAACCATAACCTAAAAGGATTTTATAAATACCTTTTACTTTATATTTAATTACTAAATAAACCTAATACTATCCTTAGCCTACTATAATTATATTATTATAACCTAATTATTAACTAAATATTAAGATCCCTTATTATATATAGCTATACTATCTACGTTATAAATTATACCGGATTTAACCTAATATTAACCCTAATCCTATATAAATTTAATTTAATACCTATAATTAATATTACCTTTTTTAATATTATATCTTTCCTTTTTTAGTAAAAGGTAAAAGTACGGAAATTTTTAAAACGTTATTTACTACCTTCTACGCTATTATAAATATAACCCTAAATACCCTATTAAACCAATTTAACCTAAAATCTACTAATAATATTATCCTCGCTATTACGTTAATAACATTCCAATTTATTCTTTTTAACGAAAAGCCTACGAAACCTATTAAGCTATAACTCCATACCTTCCAAAATTAAATTAAAAAGGCCCTATAGCTTTGGGTAGTAAAAGAAAAAGATATTAAAAAATATTTATAAAATAAACTACTTATAATTAATAAAAAGATTAAAATATAATTACTACTAAAATATTACAACTTTATCCAAATATTCCAGCCTAGCGAAACTAAAACCCTACTACTTTACCGCCCCTTTAATTACTAAATAAAAATTATAATAGGTAAAATATTACTAAATTACTAAACGAAACCTATATTAATACTAAAGCTCCGCATTATTAAAAAATACCTTAATAAATACCTTAATAAAGGCTTCATCCGCTCTAATACCTTATTAGTAACAGCCCCTATCCTTTTTATTAGGAAACTAAGGGGGGGGATTAAAATTTATATAAATTATTATAAATTAAATAATATTATAATTAAAAATAAATACTCTATACTATTTATCCGCAAAACGTTGGATTTACTTACTTACGTTAAATATTATACTAAATTAAATATTATTATAATATTTAACTAACTACGTATCGTACCCGGAAATAAATAAAAAATAATATTTATTATTAGGTTCGGCTTTTATAAATGCCTTATAGCAAATTTCGGTATAATAAAGGCACCTAGCTTTTTTTAATATTATATAAATTATACGTTATTTAATATACTTGATAAATTTATTATAATTTACTTAAATAATATCCTTATTTTTAATAAAATATAAATAAAATACCGTAAATATATATAAAAAACAATATAATAATTTATTAAAGTAAAATTTATTATTAATATTAAAAAATATAAATTTAAGGTATAGGAAACTAAATATTTTAGCCTTATTATTAATACCTTTAATATTAAAATAAACCCTAAGAAAATTAACGTTATTATTAGCTAAAAGCCCCCTAAAATACTAAAAAAATTTTAACGTTTTGTAAATTTCGTAAATTTTTATTAATAATTTATTAAAAACTTTTTAAAAATCGTATAATTACTAACCAATCTTATAAATAACGAAAAGTAATTAAGGGTATTTCTGAATAAAGTATTTTAAATATTTTATAAATTAAAAATTACCTTCATTTTAATATTAATTTTAAATTATTTTAACCCTAAAAGGTAAATAATTATAAAAATTAACGCTTTTAATTAGGTATTTAAAAGAATTCTTTCCTAATATAATAAAATTGGAAAATTTTACTTCGTTACGTTCTTTTTAGCCAAATATATACCTATAAAGCATAATTATAAAATTTATAATAAGGAATTAATAATTATTATTAAGGTATTTAAAAAATAAAAATAAAAATTATAGGGTTTTAAAGACGTAATTAAGGTAATTACGGATTATAAAAGCCTTAAATACTTTACTATTACTAAATTCTTAAACTAATACTAAATCTACTGGTTAAAATTCTTTTTTAATTTCCAATTTTAAATTACTTATAAATTAGGCAAAAAAGCTATAATACTTAACGTATTTATATATATATTAGGTAATACCCTTACAACTTTTAATATTACTAATAATTAAATTGTAAATAAACTCCGTACCCTTTTACCCCCGTTTCTTTAATAACCTAGTACCAGTTTAAACCCCCCCTTTAAATTACTTACCTTAAATATATCTTATTATATTAATAAATATATTAATATAATATATAAATTTTTTAATATAATAAAAATAATTTAAGCTATTATTAAGGACCTTAATTACAAAAAATTCCCTAGATTAGTTAAATAGGAGTTTAAAACGGCTATAATCAATTATATAGTAATTTAAGGGAAGGTTTACTACTATAACAGGCTCTATATCCCCTTAATTAATAATATTTAACTCCAGGTCCTTTATTAAAACTATACCGTAATACCCACGGACTACCTTAACCATTTTAAAATATATATTATTAATCTTACACCGCAGAGGACCTCTAGTCCTCGCCCTAGTGGGCAAGCGGTCCCTCTATCTATCTGTTTAGGCACCGTGGGTGCTTCTATAGTACAGGTATCTTTAAAATATATAATATCCTATATAAATTATATTTTTAATTATAAATATCCTATAATACCGCTACTTTTATTAAAGGCTGCAATTTATACGTTAAGATTAAAACCTTTAAAACTAATCTGTTTAAATTTTTAAATTTACTCCTAATACCCTTTTAACCCTAAATTAATATCTTTATAAACTATATTAAACCACTCCCCCCTTATAAATATAAAAGATTTAAATTTACCTATATATTAATTATAATTAATTAATTTATAAAAATACGTTACTTTATCCTTATATTGGATATAATAACAAAGAAACTCGTAGATACCTTTATTTTAAATATATATTAGTTTTATAACGTATTATAATTTATAATTTCCAATAAAAATATATAATTTATCTCTACTTTTTAGAAAAAGTTTAATTAAAAAATAAACATTATTTTAAAAGCCTTAATAGTATTTTATTCCTAAATTAATAACTAAACGGAAATCTTTAATATAAAATTAATATAATATTTAAAATCCTTTTATTTTTTTTACTAAAATAATTAGGCTAATTAGCTATTACTTATTAAATTTATTATTAATAATTAAATTTTCAAAACTATTAACCTTTCCCCTTTTTTTACTAATTATAAATAATACCCCGTTATAGGAACGGAACTTACCTATAACCTAACTACTACTAAAACCACCTAATAATAATGGAAATTCCTAAATACTACTAATATTACTAACCAGATCTAACAGGTTTATAAATAAATACGCATTTTTATAATTAAAGCTTAAAAACGTTATATAAATTACGTAAATAAGTATTAATTTAATATTAAAATATTTTAAAAAGGGGATTTAATTTAGGTTAATATTAAGAACCTTAAAACTAGATACCCTTTAAAAAAACTTAATAATAAGTAATAAAACCTATATAAAATTATTTTAATCTACCATAAAGTAGTAACTTTAAACCTACTTAAAAAATCTAGGCTTTTCCCTACCTTTTATACCTTTTTTATTAAATATTATTAAACTAGCCTTTAGGAATAAAAAGTTATTAATAAGGCATATAACTACTACGTTATAAGTATAATAGTAATAATTAGCCTTTAAAATAAAAATAAAATAAAGGATAAAAATAAATAATACTTTAATAAAATCTTTAACTTACGTAATATTACTAAAGGGTTAGAATATAAAGTAAAGTAGCTATTATATTAACCTATTTAGGAATTAATAAAAAACTTTCGTAAATATAATAGTAATATTTAAAACTTTTATAATTAAAACCCTATTAAATTAGAACCCCTAGCCTAATTTATAAATAATATAATATAAATACAACCCAATAATATAAAATAACCAAAATATTAAAAACGTTTTTAGAAACGGAAAACAAATACTAACCCTACTATACCAGCAAACTATTAATATATATATATTAAATACTTAATAGGGAATACTAAAATAAAATTATACCCTTAATTATTTTAAATACCTAATTAAAACCATAAATACGTAAAGAGGAACCTAAAGTAATAGGAACCCCCCTAAATATAATTATAATTAAATTACTATTAAATTTATTATATTTAAAACTTATATAAATGTAAAATTATAAAATCTACTTTATATAAGGAAATAAAAATAGCTTTATTACTTTTTAAGTTTAAAATAACCTTTATTTATTTTAAAAAGATAAATTAAGTAATTACTAGCTACGTATAACCTTTATTTCCGGGCAGTAGGTAAAACGTTACTTTATCGTTTCAAATACGCTTAATTTAAAACCAAATAGCTTTAAATATAATATAAATTGTAATTAAATAAAGGAATATTATTGTATAAATAAAATAATATTATTTAATTAAAGTTACTTAAACCTTTTAAAACTCCTTTAAATAATTAACGGATTAAAACTGGACTATATAGAAATAAAAATAAATATATATTTAAATATTTTTCTTTGTATTAGTAAAATTATAAAATAAGTGATAATTAAACTCAATTTTAAACTACGTATTTATAAATATTTTTAAAGTAATATTAATAATTAGACGAAACTTAGCTGGCTAAACGTAGTTATTATTATTACCCTTTTCCTACGTTATAAGTTTAACCTATTAAAAAAATTGGAAAAATTTACGGAAGTTACAAATTAGGTTTATATTTAGCTAAAGAATAATTAGTAACTAAAGTATTATAAAATTAAAAAATATATATAATTAAGTAAACCTATTTATAATTATAATATTAGTTGCAATTTTTTGATATAGCGAAAATATAATTATAATATAAAACTATAAACTCTTTATTAATTAGCAAAATTTAAGTATTTTAAATAATATATAGGTAATATAAATAAAAGTACTTTTTTATAAAAATAGGGTCTTTAAGCTCTTTATGAATAGTTTACGGAGTATTAGCGGAACGTAAGGAAATAAGAAACGAAAAATCTACTTACCTTATTAACGGCCTTAACTATATATACGTTATAACCCTTAAAAATTAATAGTATAATTAGCTTAGGTATTTTCGGTATTTTAAATAATTAAATAAAAAAATAGGAAATAAAAACGAAATAAAGGTAAAAACGTAATGAAATATAAGGGGTAACGTGCATGATAAGCGAGTGAGCATTCTAAGCGAGTGAGCACTTTTCCACTGCTCTATCATATTTATCCTTAATTATATAACCACAATACTAGGAAATAGCAATAATTGAATTGGAAATAGATGAATCAGATGATTTTGCAGCCTCCTTATATGTACGTGCATTATGATTAGGCTTGCCGTATACGCTACAATACTAAATCTTCGTACGAGACCCCTTTGCACTACTACGATTTTGACGTTCTTCCTGAGCCAGCTGCTCACCTATAGCCTTACTATTTAGTAGAGCCTGTGTATCTTATACAGTAAGTGACCCTTTAAGCCGTATACGTGTTTTTTTAGTTCTCCGTTGCTTGCTAAGTCCCTTATTAGCCTTACGTAGTGTTAAGACCTCCGCGCGTAAAAAAGCCACCTCGTATATTACAATTATTGTACCTTTCGCTAATTGGTTTATAGTAATTAATATCGAGGTTGGAAAGCTACCTTGGTAGTTGGATATTTGAGTTTTGATAAGCTCTGATTGTGAGGTAGCTTTTTGAGGGTTATAGGGTGTTTGGGAGAGCTAAGGTAGTACTGTACCTAGTTTTGAGGTTAGGAGTGTTGGAGTCCGAATATATATATTTAGCTTAAATATCACCTTCTTTAAATTGTATGGTATAAAACCGGCTTTGGTAAACCCCCCTTAGATATTGTTTTTTGTAATGGAAGTAAAAAACACCTTTCTGAACGTATAGAGAAATTCCAACTTGCTAATGTGTATAATGTTTATTCGTATTAACTGCTCAATTTGGCGGCTATACGCCTTCTTTAAAGGCGTAAAACAATTAATATTTAATAGCTGAAGTAGGTACGAGGAGTGGGGAGGTATATAGAGTGTAATGATATTGTACTCCTGGTAGTAGGTCTCGAATTCTTCGGAGTGGTGGCTATTATAGTCGTTAAGAATTAATAGCCGGTATTTGCCCTTTGTACGAGATATTGTGTGGAAATCGAAGTGCCGAATCCAATTTATGCCTTTCTTATTAGTAGTTTAGTTATTATCGGTTGGTGCAATACGCTAGGTCTCCGGGAGGTTGTACTCTTTATATTAGTTGGTAAGATGGTACTGCCCAGCTAAGATAATAAATAGTAGGATGGCTTAACCTAAGGCGTTTACCCCTTAGATAACTGTTGCCTATTTTTAATTGCCAGGTTAGGCCTGTTTAGCCCTATTGCTGCGGCTATCCGAGGTAGTAATTACTATAGTAGTGATGATAATGCCTATTATAAAGCTAGTTTCGTTAAAGTTGTATAAATCGTCGTCGAGGATACTGTATTTAACTTTAACGTTATATATAAGGGTAAACTACTTGCGAATAACCTTTGGATCTTTGCATTTAGCCCTTTAGTAGTCGTATTTACGTGTAAAACGCATCTGAAGTTCTAGTTGGCGCTTAACGAAGTTATAAGCCCATTGTATGCCAACAGGGGACGCGTTGCGTTCGCGTAACAATTGGTTGGCTATATCTTCTACGTAATAAAGCCGGGGATGGAATATACGTATATATAGCTCAATTATATATTAAACAATCGTTCTCTTTTTTAAATTTGTAAATTTGCGCGAATTGGCTGGTATATCGCATTGTATAGGTTTACTGTCGCGTCGTCGCGTTAAAGTTATACGGTTAACTCCGTAGATCTTTGCAGCAGTATTGACCTTAAGTATTATATCTCTTTCAAAAGCTTTAAGGGCCAAAACTATCATATCTTCTTTTGAAGTAGAGGGTATATTGGGTGGTGGAGAAAACTGAAGTCAATTCGAGGGGTGGTATTGTTGGTGGAAAAGTGCTCACTCGCTTAGAATGCTCACTCGCTTATCATGCACGTTATGTACGTGGAATAAAAACTAACGTAGAAAAATTAAGAAAAGCGTAAAAAAGGAAATTTCCCAAAATAAGGCGCGGGAATTATAAAAATACCCGCCGTTATTTAAAAAAAAATACGTAATAAAACGTTACGCAAAGCAACCTAAATTAGAAACGAAAGGTATACGGATTATGTTAAAATAAAGTAGGGCCCGGTGTAGGAATAGCCCGGGCCGGGCTGAACTTTGGAGGTAGTTAAGGGCAATTACTGTTTGGAACCTGGGGTACTATTACGGTACCAAACCGGGGCCGGTTCGGCCCGGAACTAGTAGCTATACTTAACCTCCCCAGCACCTAGTATATAGCCTACTTTTTGGGAGCCAGTTCCCTTTGGCTCCCTTCGTGTAATAACAAGTCTCTTTCCCAGACCTGAGGTCGGCACCGTGATAAAGATCTACTTTATTAAAATTTAAAATTAAAACCCAGGGCCTAAATTAATTACTTAGTTAATTATAGCTTATTTAATATCTATAAAATCTGGAACTTTATTATTAATAAGGTTATTAATATAAGGAATATAATTTTTAACGAGAAGGAGATTTTTAATAGGGATATTTAAGCCCTAAAAGATAATTACTTATACCTTTAACTTAACGAATTAAGTTAATTTCTTTTTACTATTTAATTACTTAAGTTAAAGGTGCCTAGATCTACGGCTTTAGAAGAAGAAATAGTCGATTTTCTAATATTAAATATAAATATTAAGTAAGAAGAAAAGGTTAATAAAGAGGTTAAAAAAGAAATTAAAAAAGAAGTATAATTTTTATATACTTGTTTAAAATTCGAGCCTTATCCTACGCCCTTTTTATTACTACTAGTTATACTACTTATAGTAATTATTCAAAAGTTAGTTAATTATTGGAAAATTAATTATTAGAAAATTAGTAGGTAGAAAATATGGATTTTAAACCCTAAATAGCCGTTTTTGCAGCAAATTGACTTTTATAACTAATTGGCTTATATAATGGCAAAATAATTACTAAAATAATGGTTTAGCGTCTTACCAAACGGCTTAATAACTTGTAAACCCTTTACGGCTAAGATTTACTATTACTACCTAAGTAGTATCTTTAGCTTAAGGATTATTTATTTGGGGCCTAGTTTTTATAAGCTGAAGAAAACTACTTGTAAAGCTATAGTACGATGAAATCTTAACTTAAGGTTGGAAAAATAGAGGCTTAAGGCCAGCAAATTTTAGATTATATATAGGTATATACCTATAAATTTAACTAAAATAATACCTTTAAGAACTACAAGGTACAATTAATCGTTAGGGGTGATTAGTAAAAACTAACTAGTTAAGAAACCTACGTTATAATTTTAGTAATTAGATCTTTCTGTATTATAATGGCAATTGCGGTTAAATTTAACTTGGAATTAAAATAGTATAACGCGGTTAATATATTTGTTAATACTTAATTAGAAGATATAATTTATATATAGATACCCCTAGGTTATAAAAACCCTGGAAAAATTCTACGGTTTAATAAAACCTTATACGGTTTATAATAATTACTATTATTATAGTAAAAAAAGCTTACTTTTACCCTTCTAGCCCTAGGATTTCAGATTATTTTATATAAGTTTTGTATTTTAATTAAAAACGGAATCCTTATATTCTTTTACGTTGATAATATAGTTCTAGCTTATAAAAAAAAAGGATATAATTATAGCTTAATTACTAATTACCTAGCTATAGTAAAAGTACCGGTTTACGAGAGGTAATAACTTATAGTGGTTTTTAGGTATTGAAGTTATAAGAGACCGATCTTAAGGATTAATTTGGTTATTTTAAATAGCCTATTTTAATAAAATCGTTGACCTAACTACTATTAATCTAATTACTAAGATTTCTATAAGCTTAATCAAATTATTATTATACAAAGGAAAGGCTAAGTTGTGGTTAATAACGGTATATTAGTAAAAGACTAGATTTATTTTATATATCGTTGTAATTATAAGACTAGATATTGTATTTACAGTATTACGGCTAATTAAATTTAATAATAACCCCGGTTTATAATATTATAAAGCAGTAGTGTAATGTGACCTGCGAAACCCCGCCGCAGCGCCTGCGCAGCGCCGGGGGCAGCAGTGACGCAATAGGTCAGCACACGCATAAAAGCCGCTGTAGGTAGTTGGCGCTTGCAGGGGGTTTTTCCCTTTTGCAAGAATTAGTCACTGTATTGGAATGGAGTCTGCTTTATCAACTCATCGCTAGTAAATCACCTATATATCGTAGCAGCATCGGGCTCTTCCTTAATTACCCTAGTAGCTTATTATATTTTTAATTCTTTTACCCCGATTAATTAAGATATCGCCGACGCTGAGTACCCCGGAGCGTACCGCCCCGAAAGTAGGTATTATATTATTAAGTAATCGTACGCTTTTACGATTCCCGGGTAAATCGCTAGTATTTCCCCAAGAATGCGGCTTAGAGGAACCAATAGGCCTAGCTACGCCTACTAAATTAGACTTATAGTATACAAAGGATTGTATTTATATACTGGAGCGATTAGTACAGGTTAAAAAGCGAGAAAAAGACTTATTAAATTAACTTAAAATCGTAGATAAATTATATAGAAAACGCTAATATAGCGAATTTCCAACCTAGGAGTCGAGAAAAGCCATTAAGGTTAAGAATATTATTTAATTTAATACTAAAATAACTTTTCGCTATTATTAGAAATAGTTGTAGGACTTGGAGTGTGCTTTTGCAGGAGACCTTTAGCGTTTCCATTTAGTAAAAAACCGGATTTTTTTCAGCTTTAAATATATAAATTCTAATATTTATAATTATTAGTATAATTATCGCGATATGTAGCTGGATAATAAGTAAATTACTTATAATACGGATTAGGTTTATTTTAAAGAATAGACTGGTAATTTGGTTTATAATATAAGCGATTAAGATACTTTTACTAATGAAATCCTAAAAGTAGCTACTTAGTATATTACTTAATTATTATAAGAATTTTATTTATATTTTGAAAATTTAAAGGTATAATTTCCCCGCTAAAGCGAAAAGAAGCGTTTAATAAAATTCTTTTTGAAATTAGCTAAAAAGCTTTGCGATTATTTTAATTTTTATTATTACGGTAATAAACCCGAAAATTGGAAGGAAATGGTTAAAATAACCTACTGGGTATAATATAACCCCCAATTCTAATGGGAGTATATCCTTCCTAAAATAAATTGAAATTAAGGCGGGAGTGAAACAAGGGGTAATTATAATAATTGTAGGACTTATAGTTACCGAGGATAATAACCTTAAATATCTTGAGGTAACCTACCGTCTTTAACTATTTAATATTTTACGTATAGAGGAATAGGGTATATAGTACTAAATTATCCTAATTATTTAATTAACTAAATAATAGTAAACTAAAGAGCACCGTAAGGGCGAGGGTATTAATAACTCTTTAATAATTCAGTGGTAAAAAACCAAGGAAACGACTAACCTCCCTAATCAACTATAATAATAAGGAGGCCCTATATAACGTAGTAATTTATACCCGAATACGAATTAATACTATTTTACTTTTATCCTTTTTTTTACCTATTACTGTAAAGTTGGATTTTTACGCTAAAAGTGATATTATTAATTATATTTTTGCCTTAAAATACAATTTGCGGTAAGTTGTTAATAAATCCCCTCATTTATAGTATTTTAACGGAAAAATATATGAAAGTTTAGGAGTATTTAAAGTATTAATATAATTATTTAATAATCGGAACCGTACCCGCACCTTTATTATTCCTTATATAGCTATTTATAAAATATATTTAAAGGAAGACTCCCTTTTATTATTAGAAATACCTACTTTAAATAAGGAGGCCGTCCTGCTATTTCCAAAGGATAATTAGTAATAGTTTGCGATTAATATAAACGTTATATATATTTAAATATTACGTCGATTTTTTAAATCCTGTAGAAAAAAAGCCTATATATTTATAATTATATTTTAACTTAAAATTCTAGATTACATTCTACTAGGAGAGGAAGAGGAAGCGAAGACTAAGGGAAAAGGGAGAAAATAGCCTGTAAAGTTAATAAATTTTAAAAATGTAATAGATCTTTCCAAGGCTGCTATACTACCCTATTATTACCAATTTGACCATTTTATTCCCTTAATAGAAAACACCACTCCCTTATTTGGAGGATTATACCCGTTATTAAAAATCAAGTTAAAAACGCTTTAAAAGTATTTAAAAAAGAACTTAGCGAAAGGGTGGATAAAATATAGCGAAAGCTTAATAATATCCCCTATTATATTTATTCCAAAGAAAAATGGTTTTTTACGCTTTTACGTAGATTATTAAAGTTTAAATAAAATTACGGTTAAGAATTGCTACTCTTTACCCCTTATTTCGAAAATCCTTAATAGGGTTTTAAACGTAAAGTTTTATAATAAGGTAGATTTAAAAGACGCTTACTACCGAATCTAAATAAAGAAAGGGGAAGAATGGAAAATTGTTTTCCGGATTTGATATAAATTATTTAAATATTTTATTATACCTATAAGCCTTACTAACGCGCCGGCCACCTTTTAGTACTATATTTAATATATTTTTTATAAATATTTTAATACCTTTGCAATAATATATTTTAATAATATTTTAATCTTTTTCCTAAACCGCAAATTATATACCTAGTACCTTTGGTAAGTGATGGAATAATTACGGGAAGCTAGTTTATTTTATAACCTAAATAAATACGAATTTTACAAAAATGAGGTTAAGTTTCTTAGGTATATAGTTAGAAAGGAGGGAATATTTATTAATTTTTTGCGAATTCGGATAGTTTTTAACTAATTGGAACCCTAATTTTTTTATAATATCTAAATCTTTATTAGGTTTTGTAACTTTTATTAATAATTCGTATAAGGTTTTTTTAATATTACCAGACCGTTATATAATATATTATAAGGTATAAAAAATAGGTGAAAACTAGGTAAGGTCTGATTTAACGACGAAAAGCGTATAGTATTTTAGTAATTTAAATACACCTTTACCACCACCCCCGTACTACGATATTTTAACTCTAAGAAATTTATTATTATTAAAACCAACGCTTTTTACTTCGTTATAGGTACCATTTTTTTATAATCAGCGAATAATAACTAAAAATACCTTATAGCGTTTTAATTAGCTAAGTTTAAGTAGGACCAATTAGCCTACTTAACGGTAAATAAGGAGTTAATGGTTATTGTGGAATGTTTTAAATAGTAAAGATATTATTTAAAGGGAAGTTATAAGCAAATTACTATTCTTTCAGATTATAATAATTTTTAGGGATTTATAAAATAAAATTATCTAAATAGTAGATAAGCTAAATAGTATATATATCTAGTAGGGTACGATTTTATTATTAGGTATTAGGTAGGTAAGTAAAACCTAGCTAATATACCTTTAAAAAGGCTAGATTATATAAATAAGGAGCTTAAAAATAAGCTGGAGTAGCTTTTAGTAATTAAGAATAAAATAGCGAAAGTATAATTAGTATAAGTAGAGTTTATAGCCCGAATAATACCCGGAAAAAAAAGGGGTTTGAGGTAAAAATTTATTTAAATATTTTAGTTTTAATTAATAAACGAAACGGGGGAAAGGAGGTACCTTTTGAAAATTAGCTTAATTAAGGATAAATATTCCTTATTTAAATAGTTAAAGCTATAATTTAAAAAGAATGTACTTTTGAACCCTAATTAAATACCTTATTATGGAATTTAGTTTTAAAGTTATAAGAAAGTGATGAGTGGATTTAGAGAGTTATTGAGAAGTTGAAAAACCTATGATTTAATTATACGTTAGGAGATTAATTGTAAGGTATAAATGGAAAGTTATTATATAAAAAGTGTTTGTTTATACTTGTAGAAGAAAATATAAAAAGCGTAATTTTTTAAATTTATTATAATAATATATTAATAGGTTATTTTGGAATTTAATAAATTTTAAAAAGGATTTAATGTAAATATTTTTAAAATAATATTAATAAGGACGTTAAAAATTATTATGAATCTTATAATATTTATTAATTTAGAAAGTTAAAAAAATATAGGTTATATAGGGAATTATAATTTTTACCCCAACCTTCCAGGCTATATTAGAAACTATTAATAGACCTAATTACTAAATTACCTTTAATTTACCTTTGGAAAGGGGAAGAAGTAAATGCGATTTTAATTATAATAAATAGGTTTACGAAGATAATATATTACTTTATTATTAATTAAATTATTATAAGTTAAAAATTAGCGGTTTTATTTTATAAAGAGATTAAGTACCGAAAAGGGGCAGGGGTCTTAAAAGGGGTAGTAAATAATAAAGGGTCTATTTTTATAAATTAGTTTTAAAGCGACCTTTACTATATCTTATAAATAAAAAAATAATTATTAATAGCGTTTTACCCTTAAATTAATAATTAAACGAAGCGGATAAATTAAACGTTAAAATATTACTTAAGGGTTTTCTACAATAAAGAAAAGCTAAATTAAGCTTATTTACTAATAGAGGTGGAATTTGTTTATAATAATATAGTTAATATTATAACGGAAATTATACCTTTTAAAACGTTAATGGGCTTTAACCCCTCGTTTTATAATTAAATCGGAAGTAATATATTAACGGGAAAAGTATTAATAATAATTAAATAAATTAAAAAATTTTAAGAAATTTACTAGTAATTAAAAGAGAATTAGGTAAAAGTAATTAAAACGTAAAAGTGATATTATAATAAGAAGTATTAAAGTTAAGAATTTTAAAAGAACTAATTAGTAATATTATTAATAAAGAATTTAAAATTAAAATTAAAGTTAGGGAAACTTACGTTAAAGTTTATAAGGCTGTTTCGTATCTTAAATAAAATCGATTCGCTAATATATTACCTTTATTTCCTAACTTAATATAATAGGTTATATAATATATTCCTAATTAGTTTGCTAAAATTATATATATATAAATCAGGATAGGAACCTTTATTAATACCTTAATTAGAAGATGATAAGGAATAAGAAGTTAAGGAGATTTAGAATTATAAGTAAATTAATAGTAAAATAAAATAATTAATTAAATAAGTAGAGTGGTTATTAGAATATAATTAATAATTAGGAAAGGAGGATTTGGAGAATACCCTAATTTTAATAACTAAATTTAAAAAAATCTACGCTAAGAAGAAAGCCTATAAGTAAGAAAAAGAAAAAAAGCGAAAGTTTTATTATAATTTTTAATTATAAAACTAATAAATATAAGAGGAGATTAAATTAAAACGTATAGGAAACGTATTCGAAACGGAATTAAACTTTTAATTAATAGGTTAATAAATAATAAAAACTTAAAAAAAGGGAAGAGAAATAAAATTTTATAAAGGCTTTAGATTGCTAAAGGCGACCTTAATATTAGTAATATTAATACCTTTCTCCTATTATAAATAATTTAAAAGCTTTATAATAAATTTACGCTTTATTACCGTTTATAAATTATATCCCGTTTGGAAAAACTTAAGGTAAGCCTTTTATGTAACCTCCTAATATCGTATAGTATCGTTATACTTAGCCTCGGCTTTAGCTAGGATATTAGTACTCCTTTAAATAAGTAATTAGGTGCTGAAATAATTACGAAATGATTTTAAAAACTAACCTTCGGGGGCAGAATTATAATAGGGCAGGGATTATTAAGTACTTTAACTTTTTTTTATCTCTTTACTAAAATTTAATAATTAATAATTTTAAGTTAAGAAGAATATTAGGCGAAAATTAGGCGAGAAGTATACGATACTTACCCTAGTAGCCTTCGCGTTAGTATTAAGATTATATACTTAGCGATACGTCTTTTTATAATTTTTAAAAATAGTTATAAAAAGATTGGTAACGGAGGTAATAAAATTACGAAGATTAACGTTATTATTACTATTATCTTTATTATTACTTATAAGGTACTTAATATTGTTATAACTCTCCTTTAATTTAGTCGCGTTTCCTAAATTATTAAAATTATCGTTAAAAGGGGTAGGAGATTTAGAAAGGGGTACGGGGTTTAGAATAGCTTTTTTAAATTTAGGCTTTTTACCCAGGACTTTATTGGTAAATTAAATAAGCATTAAAAGGTCGAATAAATCGCCCTTTATACTAATAGGAACCTAGATTAGATTTATTAGCGAAATATATATAAATAAGGTTAAATATATACTATATAGCAGAAATCTTTTGAAGTTTAATAATTATTGTACTGAAACGACTTTAATAAGCCGATAATATAGTTAAGTAAAAAGATCTTACTAATAGGAGGAAGGTATTTTTTTATAAACTAGTTATAAATTATTATAAAATGAATATAATATATATATAAATTATTCGTAGTTACTTATTTTATTTTAAAAATAGTAAAATCGATAAAGGAAGCTGCTATTCCGAATTATACGCGAGGAAAGGGCGAAACGAAGAAAAAGAAGGCGGAAGTAAGCGTAGTAATAGAAAGAGGAGGAAAAATTATATAAAGAAAAGTAAAGTAATTAAGTTTAGCGGGGTAATTTGACTTTGGAATTATTATAGGCGGGGTAATCTGACCTTGGAATCTTAATAGGGCAATTGGACTTGGGATTATTAGCGAGGTGATTAGTAGCGGAAAGTAAGGTGATGAAGATTACGTAGCGAATCGCCCGCGAAATAAAGTAGGGTAGTACTGGAGAAATCACATTATACTAGGACTTAGTAAAATTAAACTAAAATAGCTCTTAGAGCTAAGGATAGTTTTGGGAAAAAGGGGGATAATTGTAATATAACCTGCGAAGCCCCGCTGCAGCGCCTACGCAGCGCCAGGGGCAGTAGTAACGTAATAGGTTAGCATACGTATAAAAGCCGCTATAGGTAGTTAGCGCTCGCAGGGGGTTTTTCCCTTCTACAAGAATCAGTCACTGTATTGGAATGGAGTCTGCTTTATCAACTCATCGCTAGTGAATCACCTGTGTATCGCAGCAGTATCGGGCTCTTCCTTGATCACCCTAGTAGCTTATTACATTTAGATTAGGTCCTACGCTACTTATATAATACTTATACCTTTGCTTTATAATTAGGAGGTGATAATTATTACATTATAGCTAATAACGCTTTTTTTGCTAATAATAACCTTAATTGAAAAAGCTCCTAGGTTTACGTTATAAAGCTATTTAGTAGGTTTATAAGTTGGAGAGTTAATAAGTAAGATATAGTAACTACTTTAATTACAGAGGTTGAGTTATTGGTACTAGTATAAGTTGCTAAAAAGTCTTTTTTTATAAGCTGATTACTAGTTAAATTTATAGTATAATTAAACGATTACTATATTAAGATTTAGTGTAATAATAAGTAAATTATTTGGCTTGTTACAGCTAAAATAGCTACTTTATAAATTCGGCTACGGTACGTAGATATTTATAACTACTGGTTACGCTAAGAAGTAGCTAATAAAAAGATTATAGTCAAATATACGCCCTTTATTAGTATAATGGCAAATGGTTTAACTAAAGCGCTTAATTATATATTATATTAAGTTTTTATTTAATAAATGGGTTTAGTATAGCTACATTAAATATATACGCTTTTTAAAAAAAAAAAAAAACCTTAAGTAGGAATTGAACCTACGGCTTTCCATCGGTAAGATTATTCCTCCGCTCGAGAGTAAAAGAATGGTTATGTGTAACTTTGGAACATATTACCACTATACTATAAAGGTTTCTGGAATTGTTGAAAATACGATAGCCAAATGTTAACTATAAAGGTCTAGATTTAGCCCCCCTTTTTAAAAAATGGAGGCTTAAATCTAAGGGGGTGTGTCAAAAGAGAAGGGGTCCCAACCATATTGTCAATAAAATAGGGGCTCGACCCCTGGGTCGAACCCAGGCACTATAGTTAGCTTACGTGAGGATGCCTGGCACAGCCAGCAATCCAACCACCAAGCCACCAGGGCAGTATAAGTTAGTAGCCAGGTGGATCATGCAAAGAGGTCTATAAAAGGAGGGTTTCTGGCACTGCCAGAAAGCCGAAGAACAAGAAGAAACAAGACAATAGAACGAACATATAAAAAACACTAGATTCAAGGTGCCGTGCTTCTGACAGAGACTTATTATTACACAAAGGGAGCTAAAGGGAGCTGGCTCCCTTTGGCGGGCTATATACTGGGTGCTGGGGAGGTCACGTGTAGCTGCTGGTCCCGGGCCGAGCCGGCCCCAGTTAAGGGCCGGTTTGGTGCCGTGACAACACTGTATAAACCTCTATCATATTAAATCCCGAGGCTACCACTAGTTTTATAGCCTTTATAAAATCCCTCTTTAATTCCTTAATCTCCTCTGGCGTTATTTCCCTAGGTATTAAAAACTTTTTATTAAACCAAATCCTGGTCTGTAATTTATCGCCGAGGACTTGGCATGATGCTGATGGAAATGGCTGTCCTCCAGATCGAACAGCCAGGTGGCAAGACAATTGTCAGCTGCCAGCCAGTTCGTCCCTTGGGTGCGGTCGTGCGGGAACCCCACCTTGAACCATCTTCATCAACATCGCCAACTGCCAGCATGTCTCAGGACGCCATCACAATCAGACCGTTGCGGCCGTCGACCGACATTGGCGCCATCACGGAAATCTACGCCGACGCCGTGATGCGCACGACGGCGACGTACGAAATCAATGCACCCAATGAGGCGGAAATGCGCCAGCGACTTGCCGACTCTGTTCAGGCAAACGGATTCCCATGTTTCGTCGCCGAAGAAACAACATGCTCTCCACCAATTCTCGGGTACGCCTACGTCACAGCGTACCGGCCACGTCCAGCATATCGCTACGCCGTCGAGCACTCGGTCTATGTGGCTCCGAGCGCGAGACGCCGCGGCGTCGGCCGGCTTCTGATGACCGCCATAATTCGGGAATGCGAGAAAATGGGCTTTCGACAGATTATAGCCGTGATTGGAGAGTCTGGCGAGGACAATCTGGAAATCAACGAGTCGGTGAGATTCCACCAGAAGCTCGGGTTCCGCATCTCGGGCACGCTTCAGGGATCCGGATTCAAGTTTGGAAGATGGCTGGACACAACCTTGATGCAGTTGTCCATCAACGGGGGCTCGAACGCACCCGTTGACCCGGAGTCGGTGCCAGAGATCAAGTTTCAGCGGGGCAAGTTGGCCAGCGCTAAGGAAGACGACGCCCGCTCAGAGATCACTGCAACGTCTGGGATCAACACCGCATATACGCCCGCCAGTGACTCAACAGCCAACGAGTCTTGCTTCCGCTACCGCCCACTCTCCCACGGTCACAAATTTCTTATTCGCGAAAGGCAGTCTGGGAAGGTCATTACCTACATGAACAGCGGCGGGCTAGGCTTGCAGGACATGCTCAACGCGAAACGCGCCGACATGGAGTGGCTGTGCGTCGAGAAGAATGGGTATTTCGGGCTGCAGAACCCAAAGTCGGGTCGATATATCGGGCATAACGGCAATCACTCGGAAGCCTTGCAGGCATCTGCTACCGTACTTAATGCCTGGGAGTGTATTACGGCGCGGGATCAGCCCGGTGGAGGATACAAGTTGTTGATGCCGCACTGGCTTGCCAGCTTGAAGACAGTTGTCATCGCTGAGGACGGGAAAACCCTCGTTAGAAGGGACCATGGAGATACTTTGTGGGATTTTATCATGATTTTGGACGCCTAACATGTCCTGGGGGTGGGGATGAAGAGAGGGATTTTTTTTCATGTCCGAATTTTCCTATCTGAAATCTGGGACTGAGTCAAACCGTTTAGGCCGACACCCGAAAGGGCAGCGCATCAGGGCCAGTCAAAAAGAGAGAGAGAGAGAGAGAGAAATCAGTTGAGATTTCCATTCGTTAAAATTCAGACTCTGTATAATGCGGCAATCTCTAACCCAAACGGTCAAGACAGCTAAACTCTCGGGTTGGCAGCAGACTGGGCGATGAACAGAAACCCACTTTTCGGGGGGCTACACAGCCACGCCTCTCGGTTCTCAGCCAGATCAAAGTAGGCAAACGGACATGACAGGCGAGGTACGCTGCGCTTTGGGAAAAGGCTGGAGAACGGGTATTGCGTGGGTGACTAGAGCTGCTCATGTCTTTGAGCGGTCCAGCCCCGCATTGATGAGCACACACATGCAGTTCGCACGGGACAGGTTCAAAACGCATTACTTGTGCGACAGCAGTGGTTCAGGTCCTGTAGCAGCCGTTTCCAAACGCGTGCACTACAGCGAGCTGGGCTGAATCACATATTTGGTGCCTGGACTGAGGCTGGCTTTTGTACGGTTGGCCCCGCGCCTCTCAATGGTCAGCCTGGTCTATTTTGTATTGCACAGGATTACTAGTACATGTACTTTGCCCGCTTCTCGTTCAAGATTGGTGGCTGTTCGGCGGGGAAGAGCATAAACCTCGGTCCGCAAATGTACTCGCACCGAAGCACCCACGGGTTAAACCCCTTGGATCTTCCAGAAGAGGCATCCTCTTCGGCATCTTTGACTGCCTCGAGGAACCTGCAACTCGGCGCCCCTAGTAGATTAGATTCCCTGCGACAATGCGTCCCCCGAAGCCGCTCAAATCGGGATGTTAAAGGTTCCATGAGCAAGCCTCACAACTGCTCATCCCACCGATCGCAGGGACAACCAACCCAGAATCGTTCCTTCGTATCAAACAGCATACGGTAAACGTCTCTTTTATTTTGCTGTGGGATACAAGATGTCCGCCAATCTCGTAACATATTTCTCGGCTATCTCGCTACAAGGTGCCTCTCGGGTATCACCAAGTAAACGCCAGAGTAGCGTAAGTATACTAGTAACTTTAGGTATATATACCTGCTGTAGGTGATGATGTCGATGAACCTGTATCGGGAGTCATTGGGAAAAGAGAGTGGCATCGGTGATAACGCGAATGGAAAAAAGGAGGCGAGGGCGGAGACTCCATATATATGTCACTGGGGCAGCAAACAGGCAGACTTCTGGGACAAGCCAATTAGTTTCAGTCGCTCAAGAGGAATGTCAGCCCCTTCCCCCTATCCATGCTGAAATAGGAGAATATCAACCTGCCTGCAGAGAGACTTGGAGAGTTCGGGGTGTCAGCCCCCCAGTACGTGTGCATGTCCTCCCGCAACCGCATTGCCCCAGGGGTACCGGCCTAGACCGCCCTGGTCCAATGGGGATTACATTTACGCAGGTGCCACCGTCGAATAAAAAGTGCTATATTTGTTTTGAACCCTACTCGGGGAATGAGTTTTCACTTTTTTTCATAAAAGACACGGGCCAAGGGAGAGAGACTACCTGACAAGACAAAAAACAAACTACACACCTTATTAACATGAAGCTTGGGGGAAAAAAAGTATCTAGCACGAGAATATAAAAGCACACAGCAGCAATGCTCCAGACAGACTGCCGTTTAGGATAGAGTCCAAAATTTTATGAGTATGGATTTTAATAAATCATTTGTGTTGGGGTTATGAAGGGTCTGTAGTAAGGTTAAATAATTTTTGAAAAAACCGTTTATACAATTCTTTTTATATTAAGTATTAGGGCCGTATCTACAGGTAAATTAGTTAGGTAGTTTAGGGGCCGCGGTGCCAGATTGAAAGTAATAGACTTAGATTTTTAACTGCTGTGATGGTCATGTCTGCACTGATACCTTCGTCGTGTCTTTGGGTCCCCCCATATCCCTTGCTCTCTTCTCCCACAAGCCCCTGTTTCCTTTCCAAAACAACCCTCGCATTCATCATTTCGTGGTATTCGCTTCCCCTTAT
>Ga0247763_1000650_pt1 | contig 20958 bp, 14 predicted proteins | sample UWRJL141409B4_FD_179926 | JGI IMG/M metagenome (GOLD analysis project Ga0247763, IMG submission 179926) | Plant litter microbial communities from Arlington Agricultural Research Station in Wisconsin, United States - UWRJ-L141-409B-4 | ecosystem: Environmental > Terrestrial > Plant litter >...
ACCCCCTCTGCTGCTCTCGTCGAGCGCCCCACCGCCGCCTCCCCCTCTGCCTCCGCCGTCCAACACCGGTGCTCCACCCCCTCCGCCCCCTCCGCCTCCCCCCGGCCTGGGGCTGGCTGGTGTTCCGCCGCCCCCACCTCTCCCTCCGCCGAACCGCGATTCGGGCTACTCATCAGGTGTCCCGGCGCCAGCGTTGCCGTCAGGGGACCCTGGCCGTTCAGCCGTGCTCGAGGGTATCCAGAAGGCCGGTGGTATCGCTTCCCTCAAAAAGGTCGACCGCAGCGAGATTCGCGATCGCAGCGGTGCAGCAGTTGGTGGTGGCGGAGGGGACACGGGTCCTCATGGTAGTGGCCTCCCCCCAGCGGGCATCGCTCCTGGCGGAGGAGGAGGAGGCATGGCGGATGCCTTGGCCGCAGCATTACAGAAGAGAAAGGAGAAAGTTAGCCGTAGTGGTATGTACCTTTTCACTATGTCCGCCCAGCCGCACACTCTAACTATTATCTCACAGACGACGAGAGTGACAATGATGATTGGTAAAGGATTCGGGGCCCCAAGGTGGACAACTCCTGGTATCAAGAAGGTACCATGGAAAACAGACCCACTGGATTCGCTAGAGGACACGATTTTGGTGAATTGGGCGGTAGGATGCTCCCGGGTAGGTGTTGCATTCTACCGGATAGAAAGGTGGTCCACTGAGCCTGCCAAAAAGAACCGAAATTTGAAAGAAAGGGGCGCAAGCAAATTTGTTTCTTGTTTTTTTACATCATTGGGAAAACGGGTTTGACTTGTCCCAGTGATGACGTTACACTTCTCAAGACTCTCTCTTGTTGAGAGCCTATATTATTTAGGAGTAGTTTATGGAAAGCTGGACTGGTTAGGAACTGAATTCTTACAAATATCTCGCCGTCATTCATTATGGGTGAGTGGTTTGGCCTGTTGTGATTTACCAACTAATATGTTTACACTGGGAAATGGGTCACATGGTTGGTGATCTCGAGATGGGAATACCACATCATAAACATTCTGGGTTACAAGGTTGGTAGAAAAGTGTAGGATGTGTCTTCGGTCTACCAGCTGCTATGAAGAGGAAGAAGCTCGCTGCCGTCATTCATCATCGCGGAGGACAAGGAAAAACAAAACACCAAAACCGTGCTTCCTCGTTTCCTCTACCAGCAGCATGCTGTCCTGTCGTCTTGTCGCCGAGTTTCCGTGCCATTCATTTCGCCGTTATGGAGAAGTAAAAAGAAACAAGAACTTGGCACCCGTAAACCCGAATTCCCATCCACCCATGATACCCACATTTCCCCTGCTCGGATAGTTTGCTAGGGTTCGCGCTGGGCAGCAAAAAAAACAACAATGTTTAGTTTGAAATAAAGGAAAAAAAACCTCACCGTCGAGATTGAACGCAGCCATGACGTCTCTCCCACCACAGCTGGCTCTCTCTCTCTCTCTCTCGATCTCGATCTGATTTGGCGCGCTTTGCGGACAGGAGAACACCAACTGTCGGGGAATCCCGGACCCTTTCCCCGCTATCCTTCGTGAGATGGCAGGGGGAAAGGAGGCACCGGAACTTGAGAGAGAAGACAGTTTTTTGTGCTTCCCATTCTCCGCCCCGGAAAAGAGCGGAAATAGGAAGGGTGCCTCCTGCTCGCAAACTCGAGATGTTATCGACACGATACGACATGAAGGGACCCTTCAAATGTCGTCAATCTCGATATCCTTGCCTCCAGCGCCTCCAGCGCCGCCAGCGTCGCTGTCGCTGTCACGGTCCTCGTCGAACTCGAAACCGCAGTCGCCATCCTCATTAGGGCCGAACGTATCTGTCTCGTTGATCTTGGCTGTGTCAGGCAGTTCGCCGTAGGCCTTGCTGTGGGTACGAATTAGCCTCGTCGTTTCCAAAAAGAGGAGGGGTGGCGCGGGGGACACGTACAGAGAGCGAGCCTCATCGGCAGAGTACTTGAGAATAACGTCGCCCTTCTCGTCTTGGTACTCGCGCAGCGACACGAGGATGATGTCGCCATTGTTGATCCAGATCTTTTTCCGGAGCTTGCCGCGAATGAGGCCGAGACGCTTGACGCCATCGAAGCACTGAGATTTGCATGTCAGAGAAGGGCTGTGGTTTGTCGTAGAATTCGGGATTTAGCATACCATGGCCTCGAGTCTGCCGTTCCCCAGCATCTTCAGAACTTGAGCATACTCCTGGCCGTCCTCTTTGAACGTAAGCTCGCGCTTCTCATTGCTGCAGATATTTGTGGTTAGAAACGAAACGTTGGGCGCGCAGCGGCGGGGTGGAGGGGTAAAATCATACTCGTTTTCGTTCTTTCCCCTACGCCTGTTCTTGCCTCCCTTTCCCTTGTTCTTCGGCATGTTGACTGGTTTCTGTGTTTTCTTTTGAGTGCTCTGCTAAGTGGAAACCAAGTGTTGGATTTCAGCAAAGAAGTGAAAATCTGCGATGTGGCTGTTTGCGATGTGGTGCAGATTGCGGCAAACGAGGGGCAACACAAGTCTGGGACGGCGTTTATTATGACTGTTTTGGTGGGGCAATCCTCGGGCTTCGCCTCTCCTGGGATGAATGGGAGGAAAGGTGGGTCTGACGGCAAGGTCCTCGGAAAGTTTGTTCGGGTGGTACTCCAGCTTCACACAGATTGATACCGACATTTTCCCAGACATGACAAGAGAGTTCAAGAGCTTAAATTGAAAACCGAAGGAATCTCCCCCAAATCACGGCTTCAAACCCAAGGCTCAAAATCTTTCACTTGACGCCTCTTGTAGCAGCCTCTTGCTGTTTAGACAAACGCCTAGTCAGGTTCCACGCTAACAATCTTTCAGGGCTGGACTTCAGAACAACCCTATCTTTCTTTATGTGGGGCGCCAAACTCACCTGGTAAAAAAAAGGGATCAGAAATTCACTTCAAACAGTCTTTGTCACGTCACCTACCAAAGCTAGCAAGCGGGTAGTTTGACCTAAAGATGTGACGGAAGCCAAAGACGCACTCGCCCCCATCATGAATACTCGCAGTCCTCTCGGAGTCTGGCACAGGCCGAGGCAAGCTATGGCTTCATGGCTCTCGAGACCGAGTCGTTGTCTTGTCTCGCACGCAGCTCATAACAGACGGCAGCCAGAACGACGCGTTGCAGGCAAGGGCTCAGCCATTTTGGAATTCTCAGACCAAACAACGGCCACTTGGAATCCGGAATGGGGACCCTTTGCCAAGAAGCATTGTATCAAGACGGGCTTCTATGGCCGCGTCGGGTATCCCAAGGTAATTCGCGGGTGGGGTTGTTCGATAGCTATCAGCAAAGACCACTATGTCCATCGATATCACGAGAATTATCTGCTTGCGGCGCAGTCATTGTATCCCAAGTTCATGAGCATGTACGAGGATTTCACAGCTTATCCCCTTTGGAACTGGGTATACGACGCAAGCCCCGCCACCATCCGCCCCGTTGTGCGCAAGGCCGCCCGCAGGATTATCAAACGTGCTTTATATGGAGCGATCAGAGCCAATGGCTACGACGAACACGGCGTAGCCCTCGACACAACGGCTTTTAGAGTCCCCGAGGCTGTTCGCGGCACAGAGCTCTACGGCACCATTCGAGTCATCATTACAGACCCTTTACGGATTGTTACGGCCAAGTTTGAACCTAAATCCCGGGATGCCCTCCTCCAGAAAATGTCCAAAGAAGTCAAAGAGAGTGTTCTCCCTCAGTTACGGCGGCGGATCAACCAGGAGGCACCCCCCAGATGAAGCTAATATGCCAGATATCAACCATGGCTTGATGCGACACATGAGGAACCACCACCAGCAGGTGCCGGGGGAGCAGAGTATGAAAATAATTGTATATGTATTGTTTAGTGTAACATGTAGGCAAGTCTAGGTTTTTTACAATAAGTTCTCATCTGCTTTGCAGGCGCCTTATCAACCTTACCAACTTACCTAGTTACCTAGGTACGTATGGTGTGCTAAGATATTTCGCAAGGTGGGCTTTAAGTGGGTCTGGCGAGCTCAGCAGTCCCAACCGCCCAAAACTGTCCAAAGCTGTCATCACCCCCCACTGTGACTGCGATCTTACCTGCACCTAATTACAAGGTTTTGCTTGCCGGCCCTGGCCATTGCGCAGTTTAGCTTCAACAATTGAACTACACAAGTCGAGTTATCTCCATACAGCACTCGAGAATTCTCCAAAACGACGTCGCTATGCTTGTTTCCCTCACTGTCGGGAAGGTCGACGCTGGTGTCACGGTACTGTTGACACCAGACAAACGGCTGGTAAACTCCCTTGCTCCAACATTATCGCATCTTTGAAAGGTCTTCCTAACTCATTTGGGTGGTGTAGATTGAGTTTCCTTCCATTCTTCTTCCCCCAGACATCTCCTCTGGCTCCATCGTCGACATCACCGTCGCCCGCAACACAGCATCAGAAGCCGCGGCCGAGCGAGCGTTCCGGTCACTACAAGATGAGATTTTTGGCGCGTTCGGAGCGGCAGCGCCGACTACACCAGTGCTGCGATGTCGCAACGCGACGCAGACGAGCGTGGTGCTCGAGTGGGATCCGATTCAGCTGGCCACGGCAGATTTGATCAGCTTGGCGCTGTACCGCAATGGGCAAAAGGCCGGCAACATTCCCAAGCCCCTGACAATGCAGTCGACAAAGATCAGCGGCCTGGCTGTCGATACCGAGTACACGTTCCACCTGGTGTTGCGCACGACGGCAGGCACATACTCGAGCGAGCGCGTGACGGTGCGAACACACAAAATGACGGACTTGAGCGGTATCACCATCACCACGGGCATCCTACCAGCAGCCACACGTGAGAACCTGACGCGGGCTGTGGAGCGCATTGGCGCTAAGCTTGTTGAGGGTGTGCGCATTGACACGACGCATTTCGTCACGACCGAGGGGCGTGGGATACAGTGGGAGAAAGCCAACGAGAACAACATACCTGTTGTCCGACCGGAGTGGGTGGAGGCGTGCGAGAAGACGGGAAGGATTTTGGGCGTGACCAAATTTTACCTGGATGCTGTGCGCTTTGACATGCCAACAACGCACGAAACCAGAGCTCCGGTTGTGCAGAAGGAACTGCCCCCGGAGCCGTCACGCCGAAACAGTGAAGCACCGAGCTCGGCCGGACCTCCTCCGGGGAAGGATGAGAACGAAGCAAGGAAAGAAGAGGCCGTGTCGAGTGAATCCGAATCCGAAGAAAGTGACGAAGAGGAGGATGAGAAGCAAAAGGTTAGATCACCAGGACAGGACGAGCAAAAGGTATTGTCCGAAGAAGGTCTAGCTCACTGTTTGAAGCCGACAGTCGAGGACGCTGATGAGGAGAGCTCGGAAGAGAGTTCTAAAGGTGGCAAGTCACCAGGAGGAGGTTCCTCGTTTCAAGACGTAGCGCTCTAAGGAGGAGGCCTATGAAGGTTTGTTTGAGAAGGGTTTACGAACAGTGCACCGTGTATAACCATGATTCTGGCTAAGGGGTTTAGAAAATGCCGTTGTTGCCAGGAAAATTTACAGGGGCGTTTAGACAGCGCCTTTCTGCCCCCTTTTCAGGGCGGCACTTCTTTTCCCTTCCAGTCCCAGCACTTCCCTCGCTGCTCCAACTTCAACGCGGCGATAACACCAGTCATCTTCTTCACCGCTGTCTCCGGCTCCATTAGTGTCCCGCCCGCCGCCGAGCTCTCCCAAAACTCCCTGCTCAGATCCGTCTTGACCGTGCCGGGATGGTATGCCACGGCCATCGCTCTATCCCCGCTCCGCGACCGCAGCCAGTGATCCATGCTCTTGGTCAAGCTATGCAGCCCGGCCTTGCTGGCCCGATAGCTAAACCAGCCCCCCAACCGATTGTCTGAGATACTCCCAACCCGTGCCCCCATATTCACCCATAGTGCCTGATCCGGCAGCCGTCCTTTACCCTGACCCCAATCTAGACCTAGAGCTAGAGCTCTACTTGCCCCCTTCCGCGGAAGAAATCCTCCAAAATGTTTCATCAACAGCTCCACGCCCACCACATTCACCCGCATCATCTCTAGCGCCGATTCCCCATTGATCTGCCCCGGCGACCTCTCCGGACGTAGAACTCCCGGGAGCGCAAACGCCAGGTGCAGATGGAATTTGTCTGAGGGAAAGCGATTGGTAGCAAACGCTGCGGCGGCGGCGATGGTGGGCTCGGAGGTTACGTCGAGCGGGAGGAGCTCAAGTCGGGATGGGTCTGTAGAAGAAGGGAGGGAGTTGAGAAGGCGGGCGCGGAGGGTTTCGCATTGGGAACGAGTGGTTGCGAGAATGGGGAAGGCAGTGGTTTGGAGAAGATAACGGGTTAGATGGAAACCGATACCACGGGAGGAGGGACAGATGAATATCCAGGGGCGAGACATGGGCAGTTGGTCTTGGGCTGGCAAGATTAAGAATGTACGTATTTGGTGACGCAAGGGATGGTTGAGGCGATAAAGTAAGGCAATGCAACTCGGGGATAATGCCTAAGAAATACACTACTAAGTCATAAACATCGGTTGATAGCAAGTAAAACGGGCACTGGAGTCAAAGGGCGCCATGTCTTTCAAGTTCACAGATGTCTGAGGTTCTCCTAGTAGAGTGGACCCATAGTTATAGGATCTCGTTGTCCAGGTCTGGCAGGGGTGCTGCTGACTCAGCTCCTTTGAAGCTTACCTGGACGTCCAGCTTCCGGCAAGGCAGGAGCGAAACAGCACCTTTCATCATTGGATTTGATGATTGACGGCCGAGTTTCAGCGCTCACAGGCGCAAAATGAAGATGACGAGCAGCCATGTCGACGCCCACAGCCGCGCAACCAGTCAAACTGTCGCTGCCACTCGTATACCAGCAGAAGCTGTTTGAGGAGCTGCGGAAAGAAGATGAGCTCGTCATTCTCGCGCGCGGGCTTGGCCTCATGCGCCTCGTCACAAATTTGCTGCACTCATACGACGCGGCAGGAAATAATCTCATCGTCATCGTCGGTGCCGAAGATAGGGAGAACGCCTGGATTGGCGAAGCTCTCGCTGAACATGCCGCCATCAGCATGTCACCCAAGGCCCGCGGCCTGACCGTGGTCAACACGGATTTCACCAGTGTCGCAACCCGCGAAAAGATGTACGCGGCCAGCGGGATTTTCAGCATCACATCGCGCATCCTTGTCGTCGACTTGCTGACCGGACTTCTCAAGCCCGATACCATCACAGGCATGGTTGTCCTCCATGCCGACCGCATTGTGGCCACCTCTCTGGAGGCCTTTATTCTGAGGATATACCGCCAGAAAAACAAAGTCGGCTTCCTCAAGGCCTTCTCGGATAACCCGGATCCTTTCACTATCGGCTTCTCTCCTCTGGCCACCATGATGAGAAACATGTTTCTCCGCAGAGTTTCGCTCTGGCCCCGCTTCCACATGCAGGTCGTCCAGTCACTTGAGGGGAAGAAAAGAGCAGAAGTCATTGAGCTGGAAGTCCCCATGACGGACTCCATGAAGGATATCCAGAATGCCATTCTTGAGTGCGTAGAGGTCAGCATCCACGAGCTCAAAAAGGGTAACTCCGGCCTAGAAATGGACGACTGGAACCTGGACAGTGCTCTTCTCAAGAATTTCGACATGATTGTCAGGAGGCAACTAGACCCAAATTGGCACCGGGTCAGCTGGAAGACGAAACAAATCGTTGGCGACCTGACCGTCCTAAGGGGTATGCTGCAATCCGTACTTGCCCTAGACGCTGTATCATTCCTGCAGCAGCTTGACACGATTCATGCAGCCCACTCTCCTGCGCCCGGATCAACAAGGCAGACGCAGTCGCCTTGGCTGTTCTTGGACGCCGCCCACACCATCTTTGATACAGCCAGGAGACGTGTTTATTCGGGAAAGCAGAAAGCCGGTTCTGAAACCAATATCGACTCGCTACGCCCCGTACTAGAGGAGCAGCCAAAATGGGCGCTACTTGCAGATATTCTGGGAGAAATCGACCGAGATCTTTATTTCCAGCCGGCCGTCCGAGATGACTCCAACGGCACAATACTCATTATGTGCTCGGATACCAATACCTGCCGTCAGCTGAAAGAGTATCTGCAGACGATGCACGTCAAACCCATGACGGAAAAACGAGTCGAGGTATTTCATGACCCAGACGAGGACAAGCCATCAGCAGCATTCATGATGAGGAGGAAACTTCGCAACTACCTCAAGTGGAAGCGTGAGTTTGCGCAGGTCAGCGCAACCCTCTTCGCGGACAACCAAAAGGCTCTAAACAACGCCGTCGACCCCCGGTTGGCCAGCTCCAGGGGCAGAGCACCATCGAACAAACGGCGGCGAGTCCGTGGGGGTGGCGGTATCGGAGCAGGCTCTGGCCGATTGGACAATGGCAGCATCCCGCAATACTTTGAGAAACCTGGCGAAGTGGCCGACTTGATGGCCGAAATCCAAATTACTGAGCAAGAGGCTCGGCAGAAGGAGGAGATTGTGGCGGACCCGCTGGAAAATATGGATGATTACTACCAGCTTTATGAGATGCAGGATTTAGTCGTCATCCATGCTTACGACGGCGACCAGGACGAACATGTCCTTGAGGAGGTTAAACCCAAGTACATCATCATGTACGAGCCTGATGCGGCGTTTATACGGAGGGTCGAGGTATACCGATCATCACACAACGACAGAAATGTCAAGGTGTACTTCCTCTATTATACCGGCTCGGCGGAAGAGCAAAAATACCTTTCGACAGTCAGACGCGAGAAGGATTGCTTCACCCGGCTGATCAAGGAACGCGCTAGCATGTCTGTGGTCATGACAGTAGATGCGCACGGGATTGAAGACCCCCAGGAGGCTTTCCTCCGTACCATCAACACACGTATTGCCGGAGGCGGCAGGTTGGCTGCCACAGCCCAGCCGCCCCGCATCGTTGTCGACGTGCGCGAGTTCCGCTCGTCATTGCCATCCCTCCTGCATGGACGCAACATTGTCGTTGTGCCCTGCATGCTGACAGTGGGCGACTATATCCTCAGCCGCAACATCTGCGTGGAGCGCAAGAGCGTCAGTGATCTGATTAGCTCCTTCAAAGACGGCCGGCTTTACACACAAGCTGAGACTATGTTCCAGCATTACAAAAGCCCCATGCTGCTGATCGAATTTGACCAGAATAAGAGTTTTACACTCGAGCCATTTGCCGACTTCTCGGGGAGTGTGTCGAGCGTCAGCGCGGCCAACGCTGGCGCCAACGACCTACAGAGCAAGATTGTGCTGTTGACGCTGGCGTTCCCCAAGCTGCGCATCATCTGGTCGTCGTCACCTTATGAGACAGCCGAGATATTCGAGCGTCTCAAAGCGCAAGAGGATGAGCCGGATCCTGTGGCAGCAGCGAGAGCAGGTCTAGACAAGGACATGGTGGTGGAGGAGCAGGCGTTCAACACGGAACCGCAGGAGATGCTGAGCGCGGTTCCGGGGATTACACCAAAGAACATAACAAATATTGTACTACAAGCTGAGAACGTCAAGGAGGTGGCCAATATGTCTGCTGCAGAGTTGGAACCGATGGTGGGGAAGGAAGCGGCAAGGCAGATTCACGGATTTTTCACCAAGGATCTGTTGGAGGATGAATAATTCAATACCTATGGGAAAACCACAAACGAATTTGATTGCAGTAGTATTCTAGGAAAGTGTTTGATTGACCGGGTATTGGTATTGCGTGATTCATAATGACAGCGAAAACGACAACAACAACCTTCTAAAATGCAAAGGATAGGCGAGCAACACACACAGCTGCAGCATTCCCCGATTATTCCTCCGTGCTTGGCTTCCGTCCCGGCGAACCGGGCCCTAGGGGTATCTCTTCACGAAAATGACAACGACGATGACGACGGTCTCAAAGCTGTTTCCTTATCCCTCATCCCTCATCCCTCGTCCCTCAGAACACGAAACACTGCCGACCGCGAAGACGACGAAAATGGCGACTAGATTGCCGCCGTCGTTCTATGATGTCTTCTTCCCCAGCCTCTCCGCGTTCCTATTGTCGTGGTACGATGTCGTCTCCGTCCGCCGCACGTGTTGCACGTGAGGAATCCGACGATGGTGTCGAGAACGGTAATGACGCCATTGACAATGGCCATGATGATGCTACCAATCGCGTTGATAATAGTCATGATAGTGCGGCCAATGGCGCGCAGGACCGATTGCATCTAGAGAGGGGGTTTTTTTCCTTTAGTCAACTGTGCTCATTCAAAAAAAAAAAAAATCTGGGTGGTAGTTTTGTCGGCAGCGGTTGTGAAGGTGGGGGGGGGATGGCTAGCTTACGCAAGAGACGACGGCGCCCATTTTTGAATATGTTTATTTGTCTTGCTGGGAGGGAGGGTTTTGCGTGCTTGTTTGGGTGACAAGAAGAAGGTAGGTTGTAGTTGTTCTATGTTTGATGCAGATTCGAGAGGGTGTTTGTTTGGTTTTAGTATGTGTGTAGGTAGAATACAGACAGGAAAAAAGGAATTTCGCAGACAAGGGAAAATGAACCCAGATATTTATTTTCCTCACAATCCCATCTCGTGCCTCGTGCCCACACCCCCCTTGTTCCCGTTCATCCAATCTCATTGAGGTAGTAGCGCGCAACACTTGCAACTGGCAGTTTCGCCAAAGAAGAAAGCAGCCATGACGTCACCGCTGCCAAACGTCACTCATGCAGCCAATCAAGCCAAGCAAAAACAAAAAACCCATTCCACTTTCTTTCAGTCGCCCCGTCGTCCCACGGAGGATTCCTCGCCGATTTCAGTTTTCCCGATGCCTGCCTGATTCCGATTCCCGTACTACGTACGTACACACTCTTCCTCGTCCAGATTGTGGGACATGTGCTGCTGGCAACGTTGGTGATGCTAACAATCAGCTGACCAACAAAAAATGACGGGGCGTGTCTGCAGGCGGTGCTCCGTACCTCTCTCTAATTGCAATATCACAATATTCAACCCCCTCGCTCTCCCTCCTACACTGTACTACACTACACTACACTAACCTACCACGGTACACACGTATCAAGTGCACCCAGAGTACCTAGGTACCACGCCGTAGCCCTCGCAACAGCTTGGCGAGTTCGGCCTCTGGCCCGGGAATGGGCTGCAAATAGCATCAAATTCCTTGCATGTGAAACTTAAAATGACGGAGCTGCACGAGTCACCTGCCATCCAGAATTCATTGGCGGACGATCAGCTCCGGCGCGTATTCTCTGCATGAGTCTTCCGACACAATTCCAGAAACTGCAAGCCTCATCTCTCGAGTGAAGTCATTGTTCACCCAGAAGCAGGGGGGTGTTGCCATGTGGGGCGATGACGTCGTTGATTCTGACGTGCGGGATGGCGCTTTGCCATGCAAACATCACTGGTTTGGTTTCAACCCCTGAAAGATTGTTCAACCTCACAACCTCTATTGCCAAGCCTTGGTGCGGTCGAACTTCATCGTTATTTCATCACAAAGTAAAGAATTCCGCAGAGATTTTACTATTAGTAGGATAAAGAAAGATATTGCTCCTGTTAATAATCTAAAATTCTCCGCTTCAAAATCGTATTTTTCGTTGCAAGACCCTGGGGCTAATGTCCCAATGGACAAGTCGTTCACTCAATCAATCATTTCTCGTAAAATCGTAACTTGGGGGTATTAACGACCCATAAATCTCCGCTGAAGCTTTGCAAACTTTGCAAAGTCCATCAACTCGGTGCCGTTCACATCGACATGTTCGCCGCTGACAATCGTGTGAACTCGCATCCGCTCGTCATACCGTAGTCCCGACAGCAGCTTCGGTGTAATGAGGAAATATTGACTGGTATGCTCCCGACAGGCAATCTCCACCATGCGCTCGTGAACCATTCGCTCGTTCCTGGGATCCATGCCCTGGTTGATCTCGTCAACCACTCGGAATGGTGCTTGAGCCATCGATTGGAGCGACATGAGATAGAAAATGGTCGACACGGCTCGCTCACCGCCTGACTGGCGATGCTGGTCAAGCCGCTGGAGTGTCTCGTTTTGCCTGAACAAGGAGTAGTAGTCAGCAAACTTGCATAGTAAGTCGATTTTAGCAAACATACCGAAACTTCACCCGGATCTCAATCGCCCACTTTGCAAAATCCTCATCCTTGTGCACCCCAACCTCGCCCGCACAACTTATCTGCTCAAAGTTGTAGCTGAAGGCGTCGTTGATCTTGCCAACCAACTCGTCCAACCTTGGCTCCCACTGGCCCCGAATCATCTTGATCTGCTCTGCAAGATCGTTCAGCCGCACCTCCTGCTTCTGGTAGTCGGTCCTTTCCTTCTGGATTCGTTTCGACCACATCTCGAACTCTTCCAGAGCCTGGGGGTTATTTGCCTGGATAACCTCTAGTTTTGCACGCTCGGCACTGAGCTCGGTTTCAATATCCGCCGCCGTGCGACCTTGGGCTTCGCGTACCAGTTCATCCCTGTCAATCTCGTCGTCCATGGCTTTCACGGCCTTTAATGCCCGCGTTGCTTCCGTCCTCTTCTGGTCCAACTCCTTCTCGAGGTCATTGATGGCTTGTTTCTCCGTTGCAAGCAGTTTCATGATCTCCGAGTTCCTATCCGTGAGATATGCATAATCTGACTTGGCTTCGAGGAGTAATAGCTGAGCCTCGAGGTAAGACTGCCATGCTTCCCTTATGCCCATGATTTTCTCTTGGTGGTCCAGAATAGCGTCGGCCTTTGCAATCAGGGCTTTGGATTTATTTCGTTCAATCTCGTTCTGACGTTTCTTGGACTCGCGCAGCTGGTCTTCAATTTGCCGGAGCGTGACTTTCTGGCTTTCTACCCCTTGTCAGTCAAGACGGCCTTAATGCGAACGCATCCCCTTACCAATCCTCTCCGGAAGCTGCTGCCACTTGGTATACTCTACTTGCAGTTCACTTTTTTCGCGTTTAACCCGATTCTATGCGCATGTCAGTCCACATATGATGAGGATGGGTCGCCAAGGAGCAGAGCGTACCATGTTATCCTGTATCTCCCTAGCCCCCGCATTCAACTGCTCCTCTCGGTCCTGAAGGTCCTTATACTTTCTTTTGTCAACTGCCAACTCTCTGTTCAGAGCCTCAATTTGGTCCTTGAGCATTTTACCCTCGCTCTCATCGACGGGTTGCGTTGTCCAGTATTGACCCGGCCGCACCGTGTCGATCCTAGTCGAGGTTGCACCATCCCCGTACTCTCGGCGACGAGTGACTCGATATGTCTGATCTCCGCAAGCAAACTGGTTGATCGCTCCGCCCTTAAGGACTCGTTCTAGGTTGTTATCCGAGAGGGGTTGCAAGGCGACAGTTGACAGATGCAGCTTCTTTTCGACGCAGAGCATCGCCAAGACCGGTCCAGGTCCATCAATGTAGTCTATCACATATCCGTCAAAGCCCATTTCAGCGAGCCGGTGCCTAGGAACAGGTGGCTGGAAGGCATCGAGAGGTTTGATGCAGGTTCGAATTGTAACAGAGAGGTTCATCTGATTGTAGAAAAAGTGGCTCAGCTTGACATGGTCATTCTTTGTTTGTGCTGTGAAGCAGAAGAAATCAGACGAATGCAGCATCGACTGGATAGGATCTGAATATTGCTGATCCTTGACTGAGCAGGTCACCATGGGCGGGCCGAACACCTCTTTTTCAAACTCGTCCTGGTGTTCTCGCAGCCATTCGTAACCTCGGGCTACGTCTGAATCCAGCCTTTTCAGCAAGGCCAAGATCCGGCCTTGCTGCGAGTCGAGAGCCTGGAGTTCCTCAAGCAAGCCGTCCCTCCGCCTCCTCTTTGCAGTTGCCTCTTCCTTTAACTCAGCCAGCTGTTTTTGCAACGCTTCAATCTCGTTGTCGTTGACTCGCTTATGATGTTCCAGCTCACGGATTTTTCGGTTGAACTCGCCAGGGTCAAACTCTCTGGGAACCTTGCGTTTGGCCTCCAGTTGGGTTATGGTTCGCTTGATCGTACCCAATTCCTCCTTCTTAGTGTCAAAGCTGGCCTTTTCCGTCTCAGCCATGCTTTGAAGTTCCTTGAACTTGCCATCGGCACTGACGATGGCGTCGTCAGCTCGCCTTGCCGTATTTTCGGCGTCAAGCAAGATCATTTTTCGGTCCTCGACAGCCGCTTGGATCTGAGACTGGTACTTTTGCTTCTTGTTGACGGCTTCGAGTGATGGGGCGCAGTTCCTTTGTAGTACCTTGAGATTATTCTCGGCGTCCTTCCTGCGTCTTTTCACATCTCCGTACGCCTTGCGGGCTTCGTTGTACCGAACGACGAGATGCATATTCTCGAGCTTTTCAATTGTGTCCTGGATCTGCTCGCGTTCCTGAAGCTTGTCCACGTCGGCTTGTAGCACTTGTTGGCGTGCTTCCATTTTCTTGAGCTGTTCACGGCTCCCCTCTGCGCTCCGTTGTGCTTCCTTCTGCTCCTGAAAATGATCTTTCAGTTCGTTCCGCCACTGGATCATCTCGGGCGGTGCGGAGGCATGCAGTGTCTTCTCCAGAAGATCCACAGGCGTGAGACCGGCAAACTCCGCAACCTTGTCTTGGGGCAGGAACTGACAGAGATTGTCAATTTGAATCCGTAACGACTTCATGAGCTTCTGGATGTCTTTCACCGTGGCCCTCGAGTCGTTGATGGTGAATCTCCGTGAGTTGTCCTCCTTCCGGATGCAGAGGCCAACGATGTAGTTCTCGGGGTCGTCTTCTTTTTTCTGCAGCTCAACCTCAATTTCTGCTTCGTCCTTGCCGTGCTTCACGAATTCACCGAACGCGCTCGCCCGGCCAAGGACACTAGAGGGGTACCCCAGTCCGAGGCAGATGGCGCATACCAGAGAGCTTTTTCCAGTGCCGTTTGGCCCGATGACCATGTTCAAGTTTGGACCGAGGAAAAATTCGGCCTTCTCGTATGTCACGAAATTCTCGACCTTCACTCTGACGATGGCTCCCGGTTGGAATTCAGCCGCCGACACGGCAACCTGTCGAGAGCCTGACCCCCGAAGGACAGCCCGTTGTCTGTGGTCCGAGACGGCATCTTCGAAATTGTCGGAATCGTCGTCAGACTCCATGTTCGGCCCCTCACCACCCCGGAGTCTAATTTTGTCGAAATCCTTGTTCGCTGAACCGCCGGGAGGGCTCATTTTGTCGCTTTCGGCAGCGCTAACGAAGCTGCGGGGTTTCTCAAATCAAGAGGTACGAATTTAGTGCAGTCATAAGATCAGTTCAGGGCAAACGCGTCGCGTCTTAAGCTTTCGTGGTGGGGGCTTAGGTAAGCAGGTGCTGGAGGTTGCCAGAAAGCTCCGCCCATCGGGAAAATTACTCGACATCACCTGATCTCCGGAGTGCCACCTGCCAGTCAAAGATCCAGCGCTGGTTCTCGAAAGAGCCATTGACGTTATGCTCCGAGGTGCAGCTGCCCATTATCTCAGGTCATAAAATTGTGTGCACATGGCTCATTCAAGCAGCTTAATATTCCAAAGGCGGCATTCTTCGAGCAAGACTGTCCGTTCACATACATACACATGTACACAGAGACAGTTAGTTGTTTCTGATGCGGCACCCGAAGAACTCACGCCTATGGGCAAGTAATATAGCATATCATGCGGATTGATTTCACAGGCCCAAATCAATCGTTACCTTGGAATGATGGGTTTCAGTAAGTCACGAGTTGCCCTGGAGTCGAGGGAAGGTGCATTCCTCTAGGGATCGACGCTGTCTCACGAAAGCCCTCATGTTTCTACTCAAGCACGGTACGCCGGCAGGAAATCGTGGAAGTGGAGGGTATCGGGTGTGCTTTGATTCTCTCGATCGCTGTTCTGTCTTGTCTCGGGGTGGAAGATGCAGTGCCGTGCGAATCGATCAACGGCACCAATGTTTACTATGCCCCTTATTCCTGCATCTCGGCCCAAGTTGCGCGGAAAGGACTCAACACCACACTAACAACGGCACTCTATCACGGTATTCGGGTGACTGAGACTTCAAAACCCGTGTGGACAGTGGAGTGGTGTATCATTTGAGCAACGGGGGATGCCGACCTGGTACGCGACTACAGGAGTTCGCTCGTCTGAAATTCGGCCTGTCAACCGCATCGCACCTTCCTCCTCGCTCTTCTTTCTCCCACCTACCTCCAACCTCTCAACACCGCTCGGACCACTTTGCTGCCCCTCTGGCCCATTACCACAGTTGCATTCCTTCCTGTGGTTTTGTCGTTCATTGCTTCCATCTCACCCTTCTCCCTGCAATCGCACGTCGCTCTCTCTGGCCATCTTCCTGCCACAAGGGCTCGAATTGTGCATTCCCACCGCCCACGGCCTCCGCTCCATCTGCTTCATCTTCCCCCTACCCCGTCCCTAGCATGCAAAGCTGAGCAGGTACCTGTCGTTGATTCCGCCATTTCACAATGGACCACCACCGTGACAGCGGTCGCGCCCCAGGCGGCCGGCAGCCCTTGGGTGATGCGACCAATCTCTCCATCAACGCGCATCTAGGTGGTCCGAATCACCGTAGTCATCACAAATCCGACAGCCTTTCGATAGCCAAGGAAAAGGCGGCCGCTCGTGGTGTCTCTAACCCTGTCCAGCGCAACCTCTTCCCCGTCGAACACCACCATGGCCGCTCTGTATCCGCCGCAGTCGATACGTCGAGGGTGCTTGTTGACAAGCGCATTTCTGCCATTACACAGGCGTCACAGCAGTCGGCAGATTCACACCGCACTCATGGCTACCTCACCATCTCTCCCGATGGCACGATCAGACGCCGTGAGAAGCAGAACATTGGTCCGTGGGCTTTGGGAAGGATGCTGGGGCAAGGCTCTTCAGCACACGTCCGTCTCGGCAATCACCGTTTAACGGGACAAAAAGTAGCTATCAAGATCATCCGCAAGAGTATGGCGCACGTCACCCAGGCTGGGAGCCTTGCCAACCTCGAGCGCATCGACAGGACCAAAGCCGCCGCCAACTACGGCAGCTACGCTCAGCGCATGCCGGTCGCCATCGAGCGTGAGGTGGCTATCCTCAAACTTGTCGAACATCCCAATATCCTTCAGCTCTTCGACATCTGGGAGAATCGCCATGAGATGTAGGCCATCCTTCTATGGCAATGATTGGATCAGTGCTAATCGAAAATACCACAGCTATATGGTCACGGAATGGGTTGAGAAAGGCGATATGTTTGATTTCATCAACTGGAATGGCGCCCTTCGTGAGGAAGAAGCTCTATTCTATTTCCGCCAGATGATGAGCGCCATTGGTTACTGCCACTCCTTGGGCATCTGCCACCGAGACTTGAAGCCCGAGAATATTCTGCTGAAAGCGGACGGTACGGTCAAGATCGCCGACTTTGGTATGGCAGCTCTGCAACAGAACCCCAGCCACCAACTGAGAACCGCCTGTGGCAGTCCTCACTATGCTGCACCTGAGCTGCTCCGTCACCAGTTCTACAAGGGGTCCGCCGTCGATATCTGGAGCTTGGGTGTCATACTCTACGCCATGCTAGCTGGCTGTCTGCCGTTCGACGATGAGGACGTCAACTTGATGCTATCCAAGGCCCTGAAGGCCGACTTCACATTCCCCCGCATCATATCCCACGAAGCCAGGGATCTAATCAGCAAGATCCTCGTTCCTCAGCCTGCGAAGCGCATTACGATGAAGCAGATGTGGAAGCATCCCTTGATCAGAAAGTATTCCTACTTGGATGACCTGCACCTCCGGACCGGTGATGTTCCACGTAATGCTGACGCTGAGCCGGTCCCTGAGCACGAAATCTGCCCCCAGATTTTGCGCCAGCTCTGCTCACTCTGGCATGGATACACTGAGGATCACCTCAAGACCAAGCTCACGCAGGACAAACCCAATGATCAAAAGTTGTTCTATTGGCTTCTCCTCGAACACCGGGAGGGACAGCTTGAGAACTACAACAGAAACCAAGTCCCCATTTCCAAGAGTGACCATCACCACCTCAAGCCCCCAGGCTGGACCAGGCGAGTAGCGACTTGTCATTTCGCTGACGAAAATGAGGTCGGTCCATCGAGGGGTGGATCAAAATTCACCGTCGTTTCCAGTGTCTCCAATCCCGTTGATGCCGATGATTCCGCCACTGTTCAGAGCTATGACCCTTTCAACGCGTCTCGGGATCCCCAACTCCCAGCCCCGAAGATGGCTCTGCCTAAAGTCACGGTTCACCGTAACGACGGTGAATCAGACGCAGCGTCCATGAAGACCAACACGACTCGTTCCTATCACGCCTTCAGGGCTGTTGGTGGCTCCTTCCAAAAGGTCAATTCGCAGGCGCTGATCAGTAAACATAAAGCTGCTGGGAGTACTGCAAGCTCACTGCGCAGCGCGCATAGCAACACACCTCGAGTGGTTCCCAACTCTCGCTCTAAGCGTGGTGTGAATTTTTCTGCCATTCGCAACGCAAAACGCCGTGGCCACCAACACAATAAGGAAGCATCCGGTTACCTCCAAGCAGCCGTGATACACCAGGAAACAACTTCTAGTCGCAATGCTGAGCGTCAGGTTGCCGCCCAGAAGACGAACTCTAGGTCGGGCCCAAAGCCACGTGAGAATGTGTCCGCAAAGGCGGAAGCCCTAAGACTCAGGAGAAGCTCCGGTACACCCCGTGAGGACAGTGAGATTTGGAATGAAGAGTTGCAAAAGCACAGCCGCCTCATTGCCGAAGATTGCGACAAAGCTTTCCAAAGCTCTCTCATTTTTGCTGAGTCCGCCCTTGAACAGCCTTCGCGTGAGGCCAGTCCTTTTTCACTGTCACTGGATCTCGGCGCTGGCACGGTCAGGTCAATGTCAGCCGGACCGATTGGAAATCTGCCAGTTCCCAACCAGCTTCCAGCGCCGAAGCCCTGGGACAACCGCCCTCTGCCTCCTACTCCGGCTCCCAGTGTCACCCCAGTGCCCACAACACGCAACTTTTCGATGCACATTACCCCGATACCGAAATCGGTCGATGACCGCCGCATTGTGTCTGAGCCGGTCCGCAGTGAGGGTGAGAAGCACGCTGCAAGCTTGGCGCAGAAGGCACGCCATGTGCCCTCCGTCACCAACGCTTCGTCCTACTGTCCCAAAACTCCTACGGCTATCGAAAATCAGGGTCTCGATGCGCTCGGTCCTGCCGAGCAAACAATCCGATTTGTGCATTCGCCGAGTGCTGTTCCCGTTCCCGCACCGCTAAAGGTTCGCAAGGTATCTGCACAGGACAGGGACTCGATTGCGCCACTGCCATTGACGACGGTAGGCCAGGCTCGCGACAGGGCAGCTGCTGACCGCGGGCGCGATGAATCGGATCGAGAGAAAGTCGAGGAGGCTCATGACCGCGTCGTTAGCTGGTTTAAACGTGGAGAGAAGCAGGATGAAGTTATCGCGGCGCTCGATCGCGAAACCATCAGACGGGCTTCGAAGCAAAAGGCTGCCACTAAGGAGGATGTTGAAGTAAAGTCCAAGTCCAAAGGGAAGGAGCTAGCCAAGGCTTCTTCCAAGGAACGGGAGGTCGAGAAGCGAGCGTCGAAGGAGAAACCCAAAGAGAAATCAAAGGATAAATCGAAAGACGAGAGGAAGTCCTGTGATAAGAAGGAGCTAAGTGTTGACGAGGGCAGCAGCATCAAGAAGAAGGGTGGTTTCCGCTTCTCCTTCGCGCTCTGGAAGAAGGAAAAAGAGAAAGCAAAAGACGAGAAGCCTGTTGAGGGTAAGTTGTTCTTCTCTGCCGCCGAGTGCTTGTTCAATCCCCCTATCTACCTATTTAACCTGCTCACAATAGCTAATGAATTGACAATAGACAACCACTCGGTTTCCATTAGTTCGGATGGTCGCGCCACAGCCAAGCAACACCCCAAGGCTTCGAAGCAAAAGCTCTCTGCGCAGATCAGTGTATGGAAGGATGAGGACAATACCTCGGATGAAGGAAGCATCACAGGCCGCCAGATTGAGGTTCATCAGAACTGGTTATTCCGCCTCCTTCGAGTCAAGCCTGCCCAGCGTCACATGTGCTTGATATTGCCGCGCCAGCGCGCTCGGCAAGAGATCGCAATTCAGCTTCGGCAGTGGCGCCAGTATGGTATACGCGACGTCGAGGTGGACAAGGAACGGAACCTTATCTTTGCCCGCGTGGCTGCGAAGAACTGTGAGTGTCTCATCACCTGATCCCTCCGGTCGTGTGCTAACATGAGGCGATAGATCTGAGCATCAAGGAGGTCGCATTCGCGATCGAGGTCAGCGCTATGATTGAGCACGGGAAGCCTGGTCGTCCGCACAAAAATAGCTCAATTGCCCGATTCACACAGGAGCGGGGCGCTGCAAGCAGCTTCTACAAAGTCTTCGAGGCGCTCCACCGTGAGTTCTTGGAGCGAAACTTGCTAATCACGGACCAGAGTAAGGTGGCCAGGATGGTCCAAACACTCAATACGGTGCTTGAACAGCCCGCTTAATTTTACCAATGAATCGTCATCGAGCCCGCGACAGACTCGGCGTCTTCCCGAGCTACGGAAATACTTGATGAAGACTCACTGTGTAGGATTCCTCCTACAATTTCACGGTCTACAGCCCTCGTAATTGTTTTCTGAGTTCGGTTTTCGCCACATATTGTCCCCGTACTTCTCGACAGCATACATTAGCTTGGACAGATACGGTTGGATGGTTGGTGAATCTGGGGGTGTCCGAAGTTGGGATACTGCTGGCGAGGTTGCTGGCTGGATATGGTGTGGCAAGGACTGGATTAACTGCGTCTGGTATTGGTCACAGTGGTCTCTTGTTTTCCGCATATGTGGGGTGGCAACGGTCCTGCTGGCGTTGATGGTCATTCTGTCTCTCTGTCTTTCAATGTATCATAGCATCTTGTAGGTATATTGGTCCTTGCTGCTGGTTTCATCTATTTCCTCAGGCAAGTAGATACCCAAAATCGACCGGGGCCGGCTGCTCTCAGGTGCAGGATGGTTCATGTTAGTGTATACAAAGCGCAGTGTTGCAATTTCAGCGTATGGCGGGAAT
>Ga0247763_1000651_pt1 | contig 20948 bp, 17 predicted proteins | sample UWRJL141409B4_FD_179926 | JGI IMG/M metagenome (GOLD analysis project Ga0247763, IMG submission 179926) | Plant litter microbial communities from Arlington Agricultural Research Station in Wisconsin, United States - UWRJ-L141-409B-4 | ecosystem: Environmental > Terrestrial > Plant litter >...
GGTCGTGGTCGCCGCGCGGTTGCCCGAGGCAGGGCGGCGGGCTGCAGCCCGGTTGGCCGCGTCTGCGGCGAGATTGCCTTTGCTGGTCGCGGCCTCGCCGACAGATATGACGCGGTGGCGGGTCGCTCCCTTGGCGCTCGACGCCGGGCGCGCGGCGGAGGTGGCCCTCGCCGCCGCGCTGTCGCTCCCGGTCGACGGGTGCGCGGGGGTGGCGGGCTTGCGGCTGCTCGAAGGGCGCGCGGTGTTCCTGCCGCGGGCGCTCGACGAGCGGGAGCTCGGCGGCGAGCCTGAGGCCGCGGCGTTCGGTTGGGCCTCGGCGCGCCCATTGCGACGGCTCGACACCGGCGCTGAGGCGGGCGCATCGCCGGCAGCGGGCGCGCCGGCGGAACCGGGTTGGCTCGGCGGGCGCAGCGTGCCTTCGCCCGTGCAGGTGTCGGACGCAGCGGCTTCGACCGACGCAGCGGCTTCGACCGACGCAGCGGCTTCGGAGCGGGCCAGTCGCGAAGGGTCGGCGACGAGCGTACCCGACTTCACAGTGATGGACACCGCGTCGGCCCGAGCGGGCTCGGCCGGCGGCGCGGCGTTGGCCTCGTTCGGGCTCACCCCATTCGAGGTGGTCGCACTGGAGGTGGCCTCGCTCGAGGTGGCCTCGCTCGACGTGGCCTCGCTCGACGCAGCGGGCCGAGTCGAAAGCGGCGGCGGCGGCGTGCTGATCGGCAGGTCGCTGAGCGAGGAGGCTTGATCCACATCGGCAGGCGGGGGCGCGATGCGATCGATGGTCGCGTCGAGCTTGCCGTCGCGCAGCTCGAGCGCCATGGCGCGATGCTGGTCGCGCATGAGGCGATGGACGAGCGTGGCCCGCTCGGGGTGCCCGACATACTCCGCGTAGTCGGTGCGCAGACTCTTGATTACATAGCCGCCGTCAGCGAACAGCAGTGTAGTGACGTGTGGGCGAGTGATGCCGGAGTCTTCCGTCTGGATGTGGAAGCGCATCCCTCGATAGCGGACGTTGTTGTTGAAACCCGTGAGGGTGGGCGGCGAGCTGTTCATTGGGCGACTTCACGGGCTGGGTGCCCCGCGAACGATGAGCGTTGTCTTGCGGGTCGAGGCGCCCGCGCACAATTAATATGCACGGACAACCGCCGCGAGGACGGGTCCCTTCAGCATAGCCGAATTTGGCAGGGGGTGAACCACGACCCGCCCCTCTCGTGTCGTTCTCTCGAAGCGCTGCGTGCGATCGCGCACGACGCGCGGGGGATGAACACCCCGGTTGACCTAGCCGGGCGAGCCTTCGTCGAGGCGACGCATGCCTTCGAGCAACAAGCCTTCGGGGCTCTCTTCGATCACTCGCTGCGTGGCAACGAACGTGGGATCGACCGCGAACTCGCCCCGCTGCAGCGTGACCATGGCGTAAAATGCGTCGGTGCCGCGCTTTCTACCGAAGAGCGCATTATAAATCTGCCCCTCGACGAAGTGGATCTCGCCGTTTCCTTCCGGGGCGTGGATTTTGAGCGAGCCCGTCTTGCGGCCGTGCCAGAGCACCTGGACGATGTCGGGAAGGCCCATCTCGGTGAGCGAGCCCGAGACACCGCGCGAGGCGCCAGCGCGGCCACGGCGCTCGATGATTTGCTTGAGCTTGCTGACGAGCAGATCGCTGCTGATGGGCTTGCTCACATAGTCGTCGGCGCCGAGCTCGAAGGCGCGATCGGCGTCTTCGCGGCTGGTGCGCTTGGTGACGATCACCCAGGGGAGCTGCTTGCCCCAGCTCTGCTGGCGCGCCTCGGCGAGGAGCCCGAAGCCATCCTTGGGGCCGAGGTCGATCTCGCTGACCACGACCTCGACACCGCCGCGCTGGAGGTGTTGCAGCGCCGCCTCCACGCTGCGCGCGACCTTGACCTCGAAGCCTTGCTCGAGCAGGCGCAGCTCGAGCACGGTCGTCTCCTCCGCGTCGAGATCGACGAGCAGGGCGAGCTGGCGATTGGCGAGTAGGCGGGCTTTCAAGCTGTCGCCGGTGACGGTGTGCTTGAACAGTTCGACCACGTTCGGATCGAACAGGCTGGGGGCGTAGCGCTTGAGCACCGAGCACGCCTCCTCCGGGTCGAGCGTCTTCTGAAAAGGGTTGGCGGGGTTGCGGGTCAGGTCGGCGTAGGTGTCGGCGATCGCGAGCAGGCGGGCGCCGAGGGGGATGTCCTTGCCGCTGCGCTGCCCGGGTACCCCGTCGCCTCCGAAGCGCTCGTACATGAACTCCATCGCCTCCAGCGCTTCGTGCGGCAGCTTCACGGCCTCCATCAGCCGGCTCGGCGCTTGGTAGCTCTGCTCGGCGCGGCTGCGCTGGGTGCTGCTCACGCCGACGTTGAGCGCCGTCAGGTGCTGATCGCCCATCTTGCCGAGATCGTGCAGGTGGCCAGCGATGGCGTAGGCGGAGGCCTGTCCCGGCGGCACGCCGATGCGTTCGGCAATTTGCCCCACCAGGCGGGCCACGTGCGCCGAGTGACCGCGCAGGTTCTCGCGGTTGCTCTCGAGCAGGCTCACCAGCACCTTGAGCGTCTCCTGATAAGAGGCATCGCCGAGGCTCTGGCCGCTGGTCGCGGCGCCATTCTCGAGCTGCTGCGCTGTCAAGGTGCGCTCGTGCGGCGACTCTTCTGCGAGCGCCACGGCCATGGACTCTTCGCTCACCAGGTTGCGCTCGAACACGTTCATCATGTTCGCGAACTGCTCGTGCGCGTTCCGGTCCAGGCGCGCAAACGCATGGATGTCGCCGCCGTAAGTCTTCGCGATCGCGGCCTTGACCCCGAGCGGGCGCCCCACGAACGCCTTCACGTGCTTGACCCGCGCCGCGATCTGGACTTGCCGTAGCATGTTGGTGTCGTCCGGATCTGCCACGACCACGCTCAGGGTCGATGTCTGCGCGTCGTGCATGACCGGGAACGCCGTGAACTGCTCGGCGACCTTCTTCGCCACCTTGTCGAGCGTCGCTCGATCGATCTGCGCCTTGGCGAGCTTCTCGGTGGTGACGAAGCGGGTGCGATAGGTGTTGGCGAGGAACTTGAGCAGCTCCGGCTCGCCCAGGGCGCCCGTCTCCAGGATCGCCTCCTCGATGCGACCGCCCAGGACCTGCTGCTGGCTGATGACTCGCTCCCGCTGCTCCGGCGTGATCAGCCCCTGGGTAACGAGCCACTCGGCCAGCTTGGGGTTTCCCGTGGGATGCATTGGAGGGGTCGGGCCTGCTTTGGGGGCCCATCGCCACCGTTCGTCGCGGGCGCCTTGAAACAATTAACGGCGCGACACGCGCAGGCCTTCGTGCCGGCGTTCTCTTTCCAAACGGACTCTTGCTAACGGGAGAGGTCCGGTGCATTGGCCAAAAGGACCATCGCCTCAACCCGTGGCTGACGGGTCAGGATGCGGATGCCCCGAGAACCGGACGAAAGAGCAGTACCCCGGCTCCGCTCGCTTGACGGACCGGGTCGATGCCGCTAGAAGCTGCCGCTCACCGAATCGTTGGGAAACATGCGCACCTTTGTTGCTAAGCCGAAAGACGCTGCCGAGCAGCGCCAGTGGTGGGTGGTCGACGCCCAGAATCAGCCTTTGGGCCGAGTTGCCAGCCGCGTTGCTTCGTTGCTGCGAGGCAAGCACAAGCCCGTCTTCACTCCCAATGTGGATGTGGGGGACTTCGTCATCGTCGTGAACGCGACGCAGATCAAGGTCACCGGCGAGAAGGCGGACAAGAAGCTGTATTACCGGCACAGCGGCTACCCGGGTGGCATCAAGTCCCGCACTTATAGCGAGCTGCTCTCGGCCAAGCCCGAGGCTCCGTTGACGCTGGCCGTGCGCGGCATGCTCCCGAAGAGCGTGCTCGGCCGCCAGCTGCTCAAGAAGCTCAAGGTCTACCCGACCGCGAAGCACCCGCACGCCGCCCAGCAGCCCCAAGCCCTTTCTCTCTGATCAGCTCTGTCTAACTAGCCATGGCCGAAACCATCTCTCAATACGCTACTGGTAAACGCAAGACCGCGATCGCTCGCGTGTGGCTCAGCCCCGGTGGCGACGGCTCGATCATCGTCAACGGCAAGCCGGTCGACGAGTACTTCGAGCGTGCCACGGCGCGCATGGTCGTGCGCCAGTCGCTCGAAGCGCTGGAGCTGAACGACAAGTATAACGCCAACGCGACCGTCACCGGTGGCGGGCACAGCGCGCAGGCCGAGGCCATGCGCCACGGTATCGCCCGAGCTCTCATTGCAGAGGATCCGGAGCGTCGACGTGCCCTCAAGAAGGCGGGCTTCCTGACGCGTGACTCGCGCCAGAAAGAGCGCAAGAAGTACGGTCAGCCCGGCGCCCGCAAGCGCTTCCAGTACTCGAAGCGCTGAGAAAACGCTTCGCCTCGAAGCTCTCTTCGAGAAATCACAGGCGGCCACCCCGATTCGGGAGTGGCCGCTGGTGTTTTGTGGTTTTGGTACTCACGGGGTGTGGCCAGCTCCCGCGGCGCCGTTCACGAGTGAGCCGATGATCTGCCGGATCGTGAGATTAACCTCGGCCGACTGCCGGCGTGATTAACTAAGTGCGACGGGCGCTCCGCTTCGGTGACCCGGACTGGCTGCCTTTTGGCGTGCGGCGCTTGAACGAGGTGCCGAGGTAGTCAAGGATAAGCTTTCCACCCATGTCTCGCTTTGCCTTGCGCAGTGATTTCGTGCCCCGCGGCGACCAACCGCAGGCCATCGAGGCGCTGGTGCGGGGGCTGAACGAAGGGAAGCGTTTTCAGACGTTGCTCGGGATTACCGGCAGCGGAAAGACGTTCACCGTCGCCAACGTGATCCAGGCGTACGATCGCCCGACCCTGATCATCGCGCCCAACAAGACGCTCGCCGCCCAGCTGTACGGCGAGATGAAGGACTTATTTCCCGACGCCGCCGTCAGCTACTTCGTCAGCTACTACGACTATTACCAGCCGGAAGCGTACATCCCCGCGAGCGACACCTTCGTCGAGAAGGACGCGATCATCAACGACCAGATCGACCGCATGCGCCACGCGGCGACGCACGCGTTGCTGTCGCGTGACGACGTCATCATCGTCGCGAGCGTCAGCTGCATCTACGGCATCGGGTCGGCGGAGAGCTACCACGGGCTGTTGATCGAGATCGTGCGCGGTGAGGAGATCGGGCGAGATGTGCTGCTGCGGCGCCTGGTCGATATTCAGTACCAGCGCAACGACGTCGACTTCCACCGCGGCACCTTCCGCGTGCGGGGCGACGTGGTGGAGATCTTCCCCGCCTACGAGGAGGCCGAGGCGATCCGCGTCGAGTTCTTCGGAGACGAGGTGGACACGATCAGCCGCGTCGATCCGCTGCGCGGGCGCGTGCTCGGCAATCTCGAGCGCTACTCCGTGTATCCGGGCTCGCACTACGTGACGCCCAAGGAGCAGATGAGCCGTGCCATCGAGGCGATCCGGCTGGAGCTGCGCGAGCGCCTCGCCTGGTTCGACAAGGAAGGTCGCTTCCTCGAGAAGCAGCGCATCGAGCAGCGCACCTCGTATGACCTCGAAATGCTCGAGCAGATGGGCTTCGTGCAGGGCATCGAGAACTACTCGCGCCACCTATCGAACCGCTTGCCCGGTGAACCGCCGCCCACGCTCATCGACTATTTCCCCAAGGATTTCTTGCTCGTCATCGACGAGTCGCACCAGACGATCCCGCAGATCGGCGCCATGTTCCGGGGCGACCGCTCGCGAAAGGAGACGCTGGTCGAGTATGGCTTTCGGTTGCCGAGCGCGCTCGACAACCGGCCGCTCATGTTCGACGAGTTCGAGAAGCACATGGGCCGCGCGCTGTTCGTCTCGGCGACGCCAGGCGACTATGAGCTACAGCACCAAGAAGGCGATGCCGTTCAGCAGGTGATCCGCCCGACGGGGCTCATGGATCCGGAGATCGAGCTGCGGCCCGTGGCGGGCCAGGTCGACAATCTGCTCGACGAGATCCGCATCCGCGCCAAGCTCAATGAGCGGGTGCTCGTCACCACGCTCACCAAGCGGATGGCGGAGGATCTCACCGAGTACTACGCCGAGCTCAACGTGCGCGTGCGCTACCTGCACTCCGACGTCGACACGCTCGAGCGCATCGAGCTCTTGCGCGACCTGCGAGCGGGTGAATACGACGTGCTGGTCGGCATCAACCTGCTGCGCGAGGGGCTCGACCTGCCCGAGGTGAGCCTGGTCGCGATCCTCGACGCGGACAAGGAAGGCTTCCTGCGCAGCCCTCGCTCGTTGATCCAGACGATCGGGCGCGCGGCGCGAAACTCACGGGGTCGCGTGATCATGTACGGAGACAAGGTCACGGCCGCGATGCGACATGCGATCGACGAGACGGACCGGCGGCGCGAGGTGCAGCGCCAATACAACGAGCGCCACGGCATCACGCCCGAGACGGTGACGCGCGCGATCCTCGACGTGGTCACGCAGAGCGGCGAGCGCGACTATTACGCCGTGCCGACTTCGCGCAAGGCAGGCGAGAGCGCGGAGCGCGGCCAGAAGGGCCGCGGCGGCGCAGCGCTCGACGATCATGAGCTGATGGAGCGCATGCAGGCGCTGCGGCAGGAGATGTTCCTGGCGGCCGAGAACCTGCAGTTCGAGAAGGCGGCGCGCTTGCGCGATGAGCTGAGAAAGCTCCAGTCGGAGTCGGGGCGTGGTGGCTCGGGCGAAGTGGTGCCGATGCCAGCCGCGCGGGCCTCGAGCGGCGCGGGCAGCCGTCGCGCCAGCGGCTCGGGCAAACGCGCGGCCCGCACCGGCAGCTCGAAGAAGCCGCCGCCCCGACGTGGCGGCTCACGCAGCTAAGCCCTCGCGGGCGCGCATCGTTCGCGGGCTGGGGCGATCGTCAGCCGGGCCAGGCTTTGGCGAGCGCCAGCGTCGCCAGCGCGACGGGCAACACCCAGAGCGCAAACCAGGCGAGGTGCCCGCGCGACACCACGCGCTCGAGCAGGCGGAGCGCACCGAGCCCCACTGCAAACGCGGAGATGGCGCCGCAAGCGAGCGCGATCGCGTGGCCATCCATGGCTTCACCGTCAACCAGCTCGAGCAGGACCGCGGCCGCGACCGCAGGCACGCTCATCAGCATCGAGAACTCGAAGGCGCGCTCGGAGCGCACGCCCAGCCACAGCGCCGTGACGATGGTGATACCGCTGCGCGAGACACCCGGCGCCACCGCCAGCCCTTGCGCGAAGCCGATCACCAGCGCCCCGACGAGCGTCGGAGAGACCAGCGTGCCGGGTCGCGCCCAGAGCGTCGACGTGAGCAGGCAAGCGGTGATGATGAAGCCGAAGCCTGTAGCGAGCGGCTCTTGCGTCCATTGCCCGACCAGGTCGCGCAGTAACAGGCCGATCAGCCCCGTGGGCAGCGTGGCGAGCAGCACCAGGATCGCATCCCAGCCGGGCGAGGCGGGCGCCGGCAGGCGCCCCTGCCGCAGGTGCTGCCACAGCTCGAGCAGCACCTTGCCGATGCGCTGACGAAAATACAGGATCGTCGCGAGCAGCGTGCCGGCGTGCAAGAGCACGCTGAGCGTCAGGCCGCCGTCCTCGACCTCCAGCAGCATCTGGGCGAGCGCCAGGTGCCCGTCGCTCGAGATGGGGAGAAACTCCGTCAGCCCCTGCAGGATGCCGAGAATGATGGCTTGTTCGAAGGGGGACAGCACCGAGGCGCCCTGTATATCAGAAGGGCGCGGCGCCACGGAAAGTTCTGGGGGGCGCACCCAGACGCCCCACCGCGACCGCCCAGGGGCGTCGAACGCTAGCGTTTCATCCGGGCGGGCTCGCGCTGGCGGCCTTGGCGATCGCCTTTTCCACCTCGGAGGCGCTCATGACGCGCGAGGCCGCGCTCACGACGCGCCCGCTGGCGTCGATCACGACCAGCGTCGGCAGGCTGTTGGCACCGTAGGCCTCCGCGACCTCTCCGGTGTCGAGCACGGCCGCGTAAGGCAGGTTCTGCCGCTCGGCGAACTCGCGCGCTCGCGTCGGGTTGTCCGCGGTGTTGACCCCGACGAACACGACGTCATCGGCCAGGTGAGGCACCATGTCGCTCAGGATGGTGGCTTGAACCGCGCAGGGCCGGCACCAGCTCGCCCAGAAATCGAGCACCACCACGTTGCCCTTCAGCGCGCTCAGCTCGATGCGACTCTTGACGCCGGTGCCGCCATGGAACACGGGCAGGTTGAAATCGGGTGCCGCTTGCCCGACGAGCGGGCTCGAGCTCTGCACGCCGCTCGAAAAGTACGGCAACACCAGGTATCCAAACAGCACGCTGGCGACGAGCACGAGCACGGCCGGCGTCCAGGATTGTTGCTCGTTCTTCGGGGAATTTCGATCAGGCATGGCAGGGGGGGTGGTCGGAGACGGGTGAGGTCACGCGGGGTCGGTCGCGGGTTGCGGCGCGTCGAGCTCGGCCGCGCCGCGAGCCACGCTCTCCTCCGGCGCCGCGTCGAGCGGGAGGGTGATGCTGATGCGGGCTCCACCGAGCGGGCTCGCCGCGACGCCGATGGTGCCGCCGTGCTCGACGATGATCTTTTTCACGATCGCGAGGCCGAGGCCCGTGCCGCCCGTGGTGTGCGTGACGTAGGGATCGAAGATCGTGGGGCGCAGCGCCTCGGGGATGCCTGGCCCGTTGTCGTCCACGTGCAGGCGCAGCCATTTGCCGCTGGGCGGATCGGCGCGGATCACGACGCGCGGCTCCGCCCGATCGGCGGTGGCCCGAGCGGCGTTGTTGGTCAAGTTGATGAGCACGCGCCGGAACATCTGCCGATCCAGCCGCACCGGCGCGGGCACGCCGCTCGGCAGCTCGAACTCCGTCTTCAGGCGCGTGTCTTGTTCGACGGCGAGCTCGCGCTGCCCGCGCTGTGCCGTCAGGAAGGCGTACAGGTCATCCTTGGAGAGCTTGGCCTTTGGCAGCCTCGCGAAATCGGAGAACTCGGTCACCAGGCGGCGCAGCGTGCCCACTTCGGCCTCGACCACCTCGAGCGTGGTGTTGACCAGCTGGCGATAGGCCGGGTCGCTGCCGGTATAGCGCTGGTGGATCTCTTGCACCGCCAGCTGGATCGGCGTGAGCGGGTTCTTGATCTCGTGCGCCAGCCGGCGCGCCATGCCTTGCCACGTGGCGAGCTGTTGCAGGTATTCGATGCGCCCGCGGTTGTGCTCGACCTCGCCGAGCATGTGGTTGAAGGCACGCGCGAGGTCACTGATCTCGTCGTTGCCCGTCACGGTCACTCGCAGCCGCAGATCGCCCGCGCCCACCTGCTCGGTCGCCTCGCACAGCTGCGCCAGCCGGCGCGAGACCCCGCGCGCCAGCGACGAGCCCACACCGATGGCGAGCGCGATGGTGATGCCGAGGAGCGCCGCGAAGGCGTACACGTAGGTGCGCTCGTCGGCCTCGCGGCGGCCCTCCACCTGCGCGTACGTGTCGACGAAGCGGCCCATGTCCTCGAACTGCTCGAAGCGAGCGCGTGCGGTCGCGAAGGTGGCGAGCAGGCTGGCGTCGTCGGACAGCGGCTGCGACACCGTGAGCTGGAGCTCGGTGTCTGGATCGAGGGGGCGTCCGCGGTCAGCGCGCGCGAGCGGCTCGTCTTTCTCATCGAGCACCTCCACGCTGGCGAGGTCGGGATAGCGCTCGAGCTGTGCTCGCAGCGCCTCGCCGAGGCGCGAGGCGTCATGCTCGGCTGCGGCGGCGCGCAGCTCTTCGCCGGCAGCCATGGCCTGGGTGCTCACGCGCATGCGGCTCTTCACGGCGGCGGCGAGCTCCTGATACAGCTCGAGCGACTGGGTCAGGCGCTGCCCGATCTCGGGCTGGAAGAAGCGCGCCGAGCTCTGTCGCAGCATGCTGCGCGACAACCAGATCGCCGCACAGACCGGGATCAGCGCGGTGAGCACGATGGCCAGAGCCAGGCGACGTCGGATCCGGCCACGCATTTCACAGGCACGATAGACCGTGCGGCGCGCGATGCAAACCCTGGCGCCTCGGCGTGCCAGCCCGAGCGTCGCGATCGAATCGCTTTACGCCCCGAACCTCTTCGGGATCCGGGCCGCCCAAAGACGGGCCGGTGTCAGGCGCCAGGCACCAGCTCGCGCGCCTGGGCGTAGCGCTCCGCCGCGAGCTGCGCGCGCGCCTGCTGCATCGCGCGCTGCGCCTGCGCAGCCACGGCACGATCGGCCCCGGAGGGGCTGGCCGGTGCGTTGGCGGCGCGCGAGACGACCTCCATCTTGCGCAGCGTCGCCGCCGGATCGCCGGCGACCGGGGACACGTCGATGGGAACCGAGCCTTCGACCGCGTAGCGCTTGCCGTCCGGGCCCATCTGAAAGCTGAGGCGTATGCTGCCCGCGTGCGCGCCGCCGGTGGCCTTGTGCGCCTGCTCGTGCGTGCGCACCTCGCGATCGCGGCGCTTCATCTCGTCGACTTGGAGCTGCTCTTCTTCGCTGAGCGTCTCGGCGTCGGAGTCGGAGTCGGCGCCCGAGGCGCCGCTCGACGCCGCAGGCCCGGCGCCCGCCGACACCGCAGCCGGGCTGCCGGCGACCGCGCCGTTGGCGACGGCCTGAGCGTACGCATCAGGACCTTCGGCGAACGGATCCGGCGGCGGGGGCTGGCTGCGGGCCAGGCCGAGCGCGCGCGTCCCGAAATGAACGACCGCGGCCTGATCGGCCGCGGACGCACGCCGCGCAGACCCGAAGACCCGGGCAAAGTCTGCGGCCTGCTCCGACGAGTCGCGCCTGAGCTGGATCGGCTCCGCGCTCTGCAGCGGCTGCGACGGTAGGCGGACAGGGGATTGCAGCACCATGCTCGACCACACGCTGGACCGTGTGCCTCCGATCGGCTGAACGGGGAGGGGGCCAGGGCCTTGAGGGAAAAATCGTCGCGACCGACAAATTCTTGGCGTTGTGCCGCTCCGGCACGCACCGCGCGCGCTTCAGCGGCTCGGGAGCTTCAGCGTATCGCAGGTGTCCATCGAACCCGAATCGTAGCCCCGTTTGAACCAGGTGACCCGCTGCTCCGAGGAGCCATGCGTGAAGCTCTCGGGGCTGACGCGCCCTCCGCCGCGACGTTGCAGCGTGTCGTCGCCGATGGCCGCTGCGGCGCGCAGCCCTTCCTCGATGTCGCCGCTCTGCAGGATGTTGCGCCGGCTCGTGTGGTGCGCCCACACCCCGGCGAAGCAGTCCGCCTGCAGCTCTTGCCGCACCGAGACCTGGTTCTCGTCGGCGCCTCCGCTCACCGTCCGGCGCGCTGATTTGTCGACGCCGAGCAGCGTCTGCACGTGGTGCCCGATCTCGTGCGCGATCACGTAGGCTCGAGCGAAGTCGCCCGGCGCGCCGAAGCGGCGGTCGAGCTCCTGATAGAAGCCGAGGTCGATGTACACGCGCTGATCGCTCGGGCAATAGAAAGGCCCGACCTCCGCGCTGCCGTATCCGCAGCCCGAACGCGTCGCATCAGTGAACAGCACGAGCTTTGCTGGCACATACCGGCGCCCCGCCTGAGCGAAGACCTGCTTCCAGGTCGACTGCACGTCGTCGAGCACGAAGCCGACGAAGGTGGCTGCTTCGTCTTGGGCCGGTGCTGCTCGCTGGTCAGCGCTCGGATCGACCGCCGATCGGCTGTCGCCGCTCGGCGAGAGGAAATAGAAGGCCGCGACGACGATCGCGCCGAGCACGAGCCCCGGCACGCCGAAGCGCGACGCCAGCCAGAAGAGGATGCCGACTCCGGCGCCCATCGGGGCGCCGCCCCCCTGTCCCCGCTGATCGATGAGGTCGTCGCTCCGATGGTCTCTATCCCAGCGCATGCAGTGTCCTTCCGAGCCAAGATTCGATCTGTCGCCGCCGGTGCCGGGCGTGGCGTCGAGCACCGCGCCCACACTGCGCACCCTGAAGCACATTTCGTGCCCAGCTCGACCGCCGCTCGTGCGAGGCGTCCGGATGCCGGTGCTCGCGGTTGCCACGTGTATGGAGCGGAGGGGCTAGTGCGTGAGGCCGAAGTACGCGAGCCCACCCAGCCCGAGCACGATGCAGCCGAGCGCCACGACCAGCACCCAGCCGCCTGGCGCGAGCGGCATCCCCTCGGCGACGACCTGCCGAGCCGCTGCTTCGTGGTGGCCTGTATCGTCGTCGGCGGATTCGATGGCCCGAGCGCGCGTCGCGACACCGCCTTTTCCGCGTCGCACCGCCCTCCAGAATGACGCCGTCATCAACGAGCCGACGGCCAGCAGCGCGCCCGCGGCCAGGCGCCGGCGGCCGGCTCGTTCGCGCTCGGCGGCGTGAATCGCCCCAGCGCGGCCATCGAGCAACACCGCATCGGCGACATCGAAGGTGTGCGGAGGCGCGGCGAGGCCAAACCCGCTGAGTTTCAGGGGCCAGCCGACGACGCCCGCAGAGCGCTTGTCGTATTCGCTCGACACCACCACCCAGGTCGGCTCGCGCTCGATGCGGCGGAGCACGGCTGTGTCGAGCGGGAGGCTCCCGCTCGCGCTGCCGTCAGCCTGTGCCTCGAGCGGCACGATCGCTCCGGCGATGCGCTCTTCCGCGCTGACGATGCTGGCGAACGCTCGCTCACGCACGATCGGAGAGCGAACGACGAGCGCGTCGCCAGAGCGAGTCGCCACGAGCGCGCCCGGCGTGACCGGCAGCGCGCCGAACCATTCGCCCCGGTATCCACCAGCGAGCGCCACGATGCGTGCGCTCACGGCGTGCTCGTCGGGATGCAGTTCGACGCGGCTGAGCCCGGACTCCGTCGTGGGCGGGGGAGGTTCGACGAGCGCTGCGCCGGTGAGCTCGACCTCGATGCGGGCTCCAGAGATCGGGCGATCGCTCGCCGAGCTGGCTTCGCCCGCGACGCTCGCCCGCGGATCGTCCCCTGCCGGCGGGCCCTGCACCTGCACCAGGAGCACGCCCGCGAAGGGAACGGCGAACGTGCCCGACTCGGCCGCGACTCGCACGAGCAGCGGCCCCCGAGTTTGCCCCCCGAGCCAGCCGCCGCTGCGATGGGCAGCCTCTCCCCAGCGTTCGGCTGGGAGCGAGGGCCGCCCTTCGACGAGCACCCGCGGTGGCTCCCCCGACTCCACGCGCAACCAAGGTTCCGCCGGGGGACGCTCGGCATCGAGGCGGAGCTCCAGGTGACCCGTCGCGTCCGTCGTCCCGGCGAGCGTCGTGCGGGCGCCGCCGCTCTCGACGATCAGGCGCAGGGCGAGCCCTGGGCTGGGGATGACCCGCCCATCTCGCTCGAGCTCGAGGCTGCGAACGAGCACGCTCGACACGGCCCCCGTCGGTCCTCCGAGCACCTGCGCATATCGAACGTGTCCACCGCGCCCGCCGAGCACGGCCCAGGCCACGATCGCCGCCGCCACGGCAGGCAACGACAGGAGCAGGCGCTGTCCCACGCCGCCTCAGTCTACTCCGCGTTTCTCTTTGGAGGCGGGAAAGCGCCGGGATAAGCTCGGCGCCGTGCCTACCGAAACGAGCGCGGCGTCGCCGCTGACCTTGGCCGCATCGACCGAGCGCGTCGAGCGGTTGTTCTCTCCCGAGCCTGGCTCGCGCTCCAGGCTCGCTCTGGGGCTCGGGATGCTCGGTTGCGCGGCGCTGGGAGCCGGTGTCTACGGCGCCTGGCTCGCGCCTGATGCGGTCGCCGCGGCCTGGCCGCTCCTCATCGGCGGGCTCGCGGCGGTCGGGGTTGCTTGGTGGTCGAACCCGGCAGCGCCGTCTCCGGTGCGCGTGGGCGAGCTGGGCGTGATCGTGGGCGACCCCGCCGAGGCGCGGCGGGTTTACTGGCACGAGGTGAGCGCCGTGCGCATCGTGGGCGACGACCTGCGCATCGAGTCGAGCGAGCCCCTCATCGTGCTGTCGCTCGCAGCGCACGCCCGGGCCGCGGCGCGCATCGTGGCCGAAGCCTCCCAGCGCATCGCCGCGCGCGTTGATATCTCGCCCAAGGCGCACGAGCGGCTGCCGCGCCTCAGCGACGCCGAGGGTGAGGTGGTGCCGGCGGCACGCCTCCAGCTCGCTGGTCAGAAGTGTGCGGCGAGCGGCGTCAGCATCACGTTCGAGAGCGACGCGCGGCTGTGCGCCAACTGCGCGGCGCTGTATCATCAGCAGCACGTCCCAGCCGCGTGCTCGCGCTGCGAGCGCTCGCTGGTCGAGGCTGCTTCAGTCGCGGCCGCGCGCGCCGCGGGGTGAGCGCCCTCGCGCTGTACCATCAGAGCTTTACCGCTCAGAACTGCTCAGAGCTGTGTCGCTCAGAGCTGTGTCGCTCAGACCTGGCTGATCTGCACCGTGACGTGCGGGCGCTTGCCGATCAGGTGCTCGAGCCGCCACGACAAGAACTTCTCCAGCTCCTCGGCGGTGTCGCGGCCGCGGCGCAGCCAGATCTTCGACTGCTTCTGGAGCAGCTGCTCGGCTTCACGCGCCAGTCGGGCGTTGGCCTCAGGGCTCTCGAACGTGGCCACGCCGAACGTCGACAGCTGCGCGGGGCTGCGCAGCACGCCATCGCGATCGAGCACCACCGAGAGCTGTGCCACGCCCGTGCGACCGATCGCCGCGCGCTGCCGCAGCGTCTCTCCGCTCAGCGTCTCCATGCCGCGATCGATGGCGACGCGACCGCTGCGCACCTCTTCCAGCTTCGAGAGCCGCCCGCCCGAGAAGCCTGCCACTTGCCCGTTCTCGATGACGAGGCACTGCTCGACGCCCGACCGCCGCGCGAGCAGCGCGTGGTTGTGGAGGTGGTGCCGCGCGCCGTGCACGGGGATAAAGGCGCGCGGGCGGACGAGCTCGATCATGTGGCTCAGCTCGTCACGGTTGGCGTGCCCGCTGGTGTGGAGGTCGCGCCGCGTGGCGTGTGTGTGCAGCTCGACGTCGAGCCGCAGCAGCTCACTCACCATCCGCGACACACGCCGGTCGTTGCCGGGGATGACACGGCTCGACAGGATGACGCTGTCGCCCGCCGTCAGAGCCAGCGCCGGGTGCGACGCCTGCGCGATGCGCGTCAGCGCCGAGCCCGCTTCGGCCTGCGTCCCTCCCGCGAGCACCAGCAGCTGCGAAGGGCGGCAGCTCGCGAGCTCGTCGTTGGTGAGCACCTGATCGCTAGGCCAAGCGAGGTGTCCGAGGTCGTGCGCCGTGTCCACGTGGGTGCGCAAGCTGCGCCCGAGCAGGCCGATGCGGCGCCCCGTCTTCTTCGCGATCTGACCCAGGCTGATCAGGCGCTGCACGTTGCTGGAGAACATGCCCACGACCACGCGCTGACGCGCCGAGCCGATCACGTCGGCGAGCGCGTCGGCCACGCCGCTCTCGGAGCCCGCGGAGCCCTGGCTGTCGATGTTGGTGCTGTCGCTCAGCAGCACGTCGACGCCGCGCTCGCCGAGCTCGAGCAGCCTCTCTTCATCCGTGGGCTGTCCGTCGGGTGGATCGGGGTCGAACTTGAAATCACCCGTGTGCAGCACGCGCCCCGCGCTCGTCTCCACGTATAACGCGGTGGCCTCGATGATCGAGTGCGAGACCCGCACGGGCTCGACCACGAAGGGCCCGACCTCATACCGCTCGCCCGCGTGTGCGGGGCGGAAATCTACCTTGAGCGTGCTCGACTTGCCGGGTCTGTCGCGCACTCGGCGCAGCGCCAGCTTCAGCGCGTGGCGCGGACCCCACACCGGGACGTTCAGCTCCGGCAGGAGATACGGCAGAGCGCCGATGTGATCCTCATGACCGTGGGTCAGGAAGACCCCGCGCACCTTGTGCGCTCGCTCGAGCAGGTAGTGGAAGTCGGGATGCAGGAGCTCGATGCCGTGATCATCCTCCGGAAAGGTGATCCCGCAGTCGATCACCAGGATCGCCTCCTCCGTCTCCAGAGCGAGGCAGTTCATGCCGACCTCTCCGAGGCCGCCGAGGGGTACGATGCGTAAGGTCTGAGCTCCGCTGGTGGCTATCACGTCCAATCGCCTTCCCAGCACTGTGACAGCCATGGCGCCGACGTCCAGCACGTGTCGGGACAGGAGCCAGCACGCCACTGCAAAGGCCCAGGGAACCGGGCGCTCGATCGCAGCACGTCCTCTGTCGCTAAAAGGTTCGTCTGCTGCGAGAGCTCGCTCGAGGCAATCGACGACGGCACGTGCCCTTCTGGACTGATGATCGCAGGCTCAATCGCTGCCGAAACGTCGCTCTCTCGAGCGATCGGAGGCAAACGATGCAACGCCTGCGCGACAGAGCCCCGCGCGAGCCACGGATGGGCTATTCTCGGAAAATTAGACCGTGGTTGTGTCAAACTCAACGCTTGTTTCACCTGAGGAAGCTCAGCGCTCGCTAGCGCGAGGATATACTTACGTCGACGTCCGGAGCGAACCCGAATTTCTCATGGGGCATCCTCCCGGCGCGCTCAACGTGCCGTTACAACGAGTCGAGGGCGACCGGCTGGTGGAGAATCCGGAGTTCGTCGCGGTGATGCAGCAACTGTTCCGGGCCTCTGACCCGCTCGTGATCGGTTGTCGTTCTGGAGCGCGCTCGCACGTCGCGGTCGAGCGCCTCGAGCACGCCGGTTTCGTCGCGCTCACCGAGCTTCGCAACGGCTTCCTCGGCGCGCGTGACGGCTTCGGGCGGCGCTTGCCGGGCTGGGTGCAGGCGGGGTTGTCTGTCGAGCCCGGAGACGGGGGTGATCGCTCCTACCAGCGCTTGCTCGAGCGACTGCGCTCGAAGGCACGTGGCTGAAGCGATGGCCGTGCCGCGCGGCAGGCTCGCGCCCAGCCCGACAGGCAATTTGCACCTCGGGCACGCTCGCACGTTCCTGCTCGCGTGGCTGCACGTGCGCAGTCGCGGAGGCGAGATCTGCCTGCGCCAGGAAGACCTCGACGCGAGCCGCAGCCGTCCCGAGCTCGCGGCGGGCGTGCTGCGTGATCTCGAGTGGCTGGGCATCGACTGGGATGGCCCGGTGGTATCGCAGTCGGGCCGGGTCGACGAGCTGCGCGCCGCCGCGAAGAGGCTGCACGCCGGAGGTTTCGCTTATCCGTGTGTCTGCACGCGCGCCGACTTGCGCAGTGCGGTGAGCGCACCGCAGCGCGGGGTCGACGAGCAGCGCTACGCGGGCACGTGCCGTGGCAAGCCAGCGGCAGAGGTCTCGATGCGTCCGTTCGCGCTACGCTTCCTGGTTCCGCCGGGACAGAGCGTGTTCGTCGACGGCATCGCGGGCGAGCAGCGCTTCGACGTCGCTGCGGAGGTCGGTGATTTCATGATCCAAAACCGGGCTGGCGTGCCTTCGTATCAGCTCGCCGTGGTGGTGGACGATGCCGCCTCCGGCGTCACTGAAGTGTTTCGAGGCGACGACCTCCTGTCGAGCACGCCGCGGCAGATGCTGCTGATCGACGCGCTCGGGCTGCCTCGCCCGCGCTGGTATCACGCGCCGCTGGTGCTGGACGCCGCGGGGCGTCGGCTCGCCAAGCGCGCCGACGATCTCGCGCTGGCGACGCTCCGGAGCGCCGGCGTCGACCCGCGCGCGATAGTGGCCTGGGCGCTCGCGAGCGCCGGTTTCGATGTCGGTGCTCGCGTCACGGCGCGCGAGGCGTGCTCGATGTTTGACCTCGACCGCATGCGGCGAGAGCCGGTGTTGCTCTCGGACGATGTAATGGCTGAATTGTGGGCTGCGCGCTGAATTGTGGGCTGCGCGTTGAAGGCACGCGTGCCCCGGTGTTTGCTCGCGGTCGATACGCGACCAATGATTCGACCGAATACGGTGTCAAGTCATTGCCCCCCAGGGGGTTCACCCTTGACGGCGGTGGGGCGATGAATATCTTCCGCGTCCGATCATGGAGAAGTTCGAGTGGCGCAAGGTGCTGAGCGTGCGAGCCACGCCAGCTGGCAAGGGTCTGTTTGCGCGAAAGATGTTTCGCAAGCGCCAGATCATCGGTCACATGATGGGCACGCTGATCGAGGGTGACGACTACGATCCCGACTATGTCGTCGACATGGGTGATCACGGCGTGCTCGATCCCAAGGCGCCCTTTCGCTACCTGAACCACAGCTGTGAGCCCAATTGTCAGCTGCTGGAGTGGGAGTCCACGCGCAAACGTGCACCCCAGATCTGGGTGCACGCGATCAGGACCGTGCGCCCCAGCGATCAGCTCACCATCGACTACGGCTGGCCCGCGGAGTCCGCCATTCCTTGCTTGTGCGGCGCCCCCTCCTGCCGGGGCTGGGTGGTTGACCAGAGCGAGGTCGCTCGCGCCAGGCGGCTCGCGGCACGCAATCGCCGCAGGTCCTGAGTCCCGAGGCGCCAAGGGGGGCGCCATCCCGAGGGCGCGCTGCGCGGGGCGTGCCTCGCCGTGCGAGGAATGCGCTGTGGGAGGGGGGCGCCGAGGCGTTTTGCAGCGAGGTCCTGCCGCCGACGCTCGATGGGCACCCGGGGACGCGAACATTCTGCAACCATCGGCGACGCCGTGCTCCGAGCTCCTTCATACCCCGCGACGGTCGTAACTCTCGTCTGACTCCAAGCTCGTTCGTGGCGGGCTGAGGTGCGGCGTCAGGCGACCGAGTCCTGGGCGTGACGCCGCACCGAGCCAGGACGCTCCGCCGCGTGCTCGCGAGCCCAGAGGCTTTCGCGTTCATTTGCGTCCGATCGGCTCGAAACCATCGAGCGCACCAGCGCGCGACGCGGCGAGAGCGAGAGGGCATGAAGCGAGCGGCGGCAGTCCCGCTGCATGCGCGTTTGCTCGCGCAGAAGCTCGACTGAGCATCGACTCGTGCCTGCTCGCGTCTGCGTCCCTGACAGGGTCATCGCCGACGCGATCAGCTGTCGCACGAGGTGTGAGCTCAGGTCTGTTCTCTTTACCGACGCGAGCCGTAATTGAGTTGCGTCGTTATGGATCGTTACGCGTTCGATGTTGCGAAGAGCAAATGCGCCCGTAGTATTGATTGGAAGGGGCCCTCGCGATCGACGTGCGCGATCGACCTTTCATAGCTTTGCTGTGGGCACGTCGAACGAACTAAAACTGCGTGATAAACGGGGGGAATCATTCGCGTATTCTCAACGCCCACGCACTGGACAGAGCGAATGGGGCTCAAGAGACTCACGGACGTAACGTACTTTCCAGTATCGAGGAATTTGTTCAAGCGAACGGATAGCCGGGGCGGACTCCAGGGGGGCGTCGCTCGAAGGAACACGATATGTTAAGTTACGCGCAGATGGGCGAGCAGTCAGCGGCCCAGCCAGCGGCCGCCCAGGTGGTGGTAGCAAGTGAGCATACCGAGTGGGCTTCCACGGTGTGCAAGGTGTTCGAAGAGCTGAAACTCGACGTCGCTGCTTGCAATGAGGAAGAAATCGGGGAGGTCGTGGGCTTCGGGTTTCAGGGCTTGCTGGTGCTGGTCCAGGGCCCCAAGCACGAGTCCGCCGCCGAGCGCGTGAAGGTGCTGCGGCAGAGCGGCAAGCGCTGTCCCGTGCTGATTCTCTGCGCCGACAATGGCCCCGAAGCTGCAGCAGAGCTGCTCGAGGCGGGCGCTGACGACTACGTGTGCTTGCCTTTCAATGGTCGCGAGCTCGCTGCGCGTGCGCGCGCGTTGATCCGCCGCAGCTCCGATCAGTGGCTCATTCCCGGCTCGCGCACAGAGGTGCGGATCGATCCCGACAAGCGGATGGTGCAGGTGGGGCCCAAGTCGGTGAAGCTGACGCCGACCGAGTTCGCCATCTTCCAGTACCTGGCAGAGCGCCCCGGCATCTGGATCTCGAGCGATCGCATCATCACCGAGGTGATCGGTACGCACCACGCGCCTCGCACCGCGCTCGTCCGTGTCCACGTGCACCACATTCGCCGCAAGCTCGGCGATTGCGGCTGGTGCGTCCGCGCCGAGCACGGCCGCGGTTACATGCTGAGCGTTTGAGTTGGGGTGGCATCGCTGGGCATCGCTGGCCCCTGCCGCGATCGCTCGAGCCGTGAAGGTCCGAGCCACCAGGGTCTGACCCCCTTGGACCACGAGGTGGCGTCGGCGCTGGAGTGACGCGTTCGCCGCCACGCGAGGTGGCACATTGTACGCTGAACGCAGAGGTCTGCGGCGCGGTCCTCCTCGCGTTGCCGCGCGTCCCTGCTGCAGGGGTTCCGCGCACGCGCTTTCCCGCCGCCGTTTCGCGTGCTCGAGGCGGGGGCTTCGTCATGCCTGCGCCGTGCAGGTCCGACGCCGTGTGAGTGGGGTTAGAGCTCGACGTGTGGGGAAACCTCGTTGGGCTGGCTACTCATTTGGTGTTCACACGCGGGTCACACACCAAACTCGTCGCGGACCGTCTAAGCTCAGTTCAGAGGAGACTATGGGGACGACACAACGCAATCCTTTGGTGGCCGGCTCGAAACCATCGCGTGACGGACGAGAGGGCACGGAAGTGGAGCAGACCGAGGTGCGTGTCACGCAGCGACGTGCGGCGACACCGAGCAACCTCGATCGCATGCTCGCGCGTGCGCACGTGGTGATCGCTCACATGGCCCCCGCCGACCCGCGCGCCCGGCTGCTTCAGGTGGCCATGCTCCGGCGCGACGAGATCCTGCTGGAGGCACTCCTGCGCCGGCTCGACGGCTCCCCCTTCTGAGCCATCCCCCGGCTCCCCCCGGCGAGCTCGCGCGCGGGCACGTACAGAGTGGGCTCTGGCAGCGAGAGCGCGCTTCACCCTCGAGGGGAGCAGGTGAGGTGCCCGAGGGGTGTGAGAGACGGCGCCGTGCACCCCTCCTTCGCCTACCCGGGCGCCATGGGGTGACTCGCGCTGGGCGCGCTCCTCAGCGCTCGAGCCACCGGCGCGCGTTCGTCGTGGCTACCAGCTCACGCTGACCGTGGGCGGCTGGATCTCGATCTCGACGTTTCGTAGGTCGACCCGCACGGGTAGCACGATCGAGGCGTGGCGCTGCTCCTTGGGATCGTAACCCGCGCCCGCGACGTCCACGCGCGGCACGATCATCTCGTCGCGTAGGCCGTTGATGACCTCGGGCGGCCCGGTGACG
>Ga0247763_1000652_pt1 | contig 20938 bp, 16 predicted proteins | sample UWRJL141409B4_FD_179926 | JGI IMG/M metagenome (GOLD analysis project Ga0247763, IMG submission 179926) | Plant litter microbial communities from Arlington Agricultural Research Station in Wisconsin, United States - UWRJ-L141-409B-4 | ecosystem: Environmental > Terrestrial > Plant litter >...
CGGGGGCCCGAGGACGCGCAGCTCCGGATGGGATGCCGCCTGCTGCGGCGCGATGGGCTGCGCCGCGGGCTGCAGCATGCCGAACATGGTGTCGATGCAGAGCTGCGGGAAGCCGCCGGTATGGTCACCGTGGAGGTGGGTGAAGACGATGCCGCCGAGGGCGGCGGGCGCGACGCCGAGGCGGCGCAGGCTGACGAGCGCGGTGGGCCCGAAGTCGACCATGAGCCTGCCGGCGCCGCGGCTCTCGAGCAGGTAACACGAGTTGCCGCGGCCGCCCGCGTTCACGGCATCCGCCGAACCAACCACCGTGAGAAGCATGGCTGAGCGTAGCCTATCGCAGGGCGAGCGGCGCCGGGAGGGCGTAGAGGTCGTTCCACGCGACGAACGCCTCGCGCTCGCTGCCTGCGCCGTGCGCGTCAGCGCCGTCGATCTTTCCCGAGGGGCGCGTGGGCCCCGAGCGCTTCGGCGGCCGTGGCTAGCGCGGCGCCGAGCAGCACGACGTCTTTCATCAGGAAGCCACCCCAGGGGCTGTCGGGCGCGAAGGCGCCCGGTGTGGTGAACAAGAACGTGAGCGTGACCAGGAACACGCCGCCCGCGACCAGGCTTCCGTAGGCCGACGCGCGCGGCAACCAGCGGCGTAGCGCGATCGCGAGCGCCGCCCCCACCTCGACGACGCCAAACACGGCCGAGGTGCCGCGCACGCCAAAGGCTGCATACATCCACGAGACGAAGGGGCTGTTCTCGACCAGCGGACGGATGGCCTCGGCCTCAAACTCCAGGAACTTGAAGGCGCCCCAGAGCAGCAAGAGCGCGGCGAGCCCATAACGCAGCACGTGCGTGCCCGCGCTGGCGAGCGAGGGGGCCCAGCGTTCGTCGGTCTCCGTGAACGGAATGGTCATGTCGCGAGTGGTCATGTCGTTGTCCTCCTTTTTGCTGACCGTTCGGGTCGGGCCGCGAGGATGGCAGGGCCGCGAGGATGGCAGGGCCGCGAGGATGGCAGGGCCGCGAGGATGGCAGGGCCGCGCTCACGCGGGCGCGATCACACGGCCGTGAGCACGGGGCTGCAATCACGAGACCGTGAACGCACCGAATGAGAACGGCCGGGGCGGCTCGACCCGAGGGCAGTCGCACGTGCTACTCGGGAGCGCGGCGCCGGTTACTCGCGGTTCGTTTTTTCGCTGCGCTTTCGGTCGCGCTGGGCAGTGCGGGACTTGAAGCGGGTCATGAGGCGTTTTTGGACCCGCTCGGTCGGCAGGTAGCGGTCGGTCTTACCGACGCGGAGGCGCTCGAGCAGGCCGCGCTCTTCCATGACTTGCAGATCTTTCCGGGCGGTCAGGTAGGTGACGTCGTGGCTGCTGGCGTGGCCGCGAACGGTGACGGCCGCGCCCGCCTGGCGCACGAGGTGGGCGAGCACGGACTGCTGGCGATGGTTGAGCGACTGGGCCTCGGTCAAGGCTTGGGCGAGCTGCTCGAGCTGATCGCCGCGGCGCGTGAGGTGACGGATCAGGTCGTCGGTGGCACGCTCGAGCACGCTCAGCTGGTGGAGCAGGAAATAGGTGAGGTCGCCATCGTCGGTCTCCGTCAGCACGAAGGCGCGGTAGTAGGCCTTGCGCGAGCGCTCGATGGGCCCGCTGATGGAGAGGTATTGGGCGAAGTCGTACCGGGAGCGGAGCATCTGCCAGTAAAAGAGGGCTCGCGCCATGCGCCCGTTGCCGTCGACGAAGGGGTGCAGATACGCCAGCCAGAAGTGCAGGATGATGGCGCGCAGCAGCGGGTGTAAAAACGGACGATCGGACTCGCTGTTGGCGAAGGTGAGCATGGCGGCCAGGCGCTTCCGCAGCTCGGAGGCAGGCGGCGGGATGAACCACGTCTCTCCGGTGACGGCGTCTTCCACCCTCACGTCGTCGGCCGCAGTGCGCAGCCGCCCTTCGGAGCTGGGCGCGTCGAGCGCGCCGGCGCCGAGGATGGCGTGGATCTCGAGCAGGTCGTCGAGGGCGAGCTCGCGAGGCGCGCGCTCGCGAGGCGCCGCGGCGCCGTGCGCCAGCTCGAGCAGGCGGTGCATCGCCAGGTAGTTGTTCACGACCATGCGCTCGCCTTGCGCGTTCGGCTCGCGCCCATCACGAAGCATCGCCTTGGCCCGGGCGCGCGTGGTGAGCTGGGCCCCTTCCAGCACTGACGAGCTGATCGCCTCCTCCATCAGCTGATCGATGCGGTACTCGGCGCGCACCGCGTCGTCACCGATCGCCTCGACCATTTCCCGAACCGCGTCGCGGCGGTCGAGCTGGTGGGTGGCGCGGTCGATCGCGTCGAGCCGGCAGTAAGAGAAGGGGCGGCCGTCGCTGTCGAGAAAGCCGGGGATGAGCACGCGCGCGCCGCCGCGCGCCATTTTCTGCGCGCCCCACCACTGCTCGAGGCGCAGCCCGGCGGGCGGAGGGCGGCGCCGCAAGTCGTCCCAGTGCAGGTAGCGCCCGTCAGGCAGGGTGGGCGCGAGGTGCGGAAAAATGGCCTCGAAATCGGCGACGCTGGAGGGCGTGAAATCGGGGGGTGCCGCCGGGAACCGCATCGCTTCGTTTATAGCACCCCGCAAGCCTATAAACGACGCCGAAGCTGAACATTTTACCAGTATACGCGGATTGCCAAGCGGCAAAAGGGTTCCTAGGTAGACGAGGCCGGAGAGATAGCGCCAGACGCGGCCCATGCGGTCGCGCGAGGAATGAGGAGACGGACATGCTCGAAATCTGGGGTCGCTCGAGCTCGCTCAACGTGCGCAAGGTGATGTGGGCGGCTCAGGAGGTCGGGGTGCCCTTCGAGCGCATCGACGCCGGCTGGAACTACGGCATCGTCGACACGCCCGAGTACCGGCGCATGAACCCGAACGGGCTGGTGCCGACGCTCATCGATCGGGGCGGGCTCGATCGAGACGCGCAGAGTCCGCAGGCGGGCGCGCCCGACGCCGACAATGGCGCCTTCCTGCTCTGGGAGTCGAACGCCATCGTGCGCTACCTCGCGGCGAAGTATTCGCTCGGAGGCCTCTACCCCGAGCCGCTGCGCGCGCGCTTCGACGCCGAACGCTGGATGGACTGGCAGCAGACCGCCCTCAACCCCGCCGGGCGTGACGCCTTCGTGCAGCTCATCCGCACCTCCCCCGAGCGGCGTGACAAGGCCGCCATCGACGCTTCCATCGCCGCCACCGAACCACTCCACACCCTGCTCGACGACCATCTATCGCGCCGCGAGTTCATGGCGGGTGAGCGTTTCACGATGGCCGACATCCCGATCGGCGTCGAGGTGCACCGCTGGTTCGGGCTACCTCGCGAGCGCCCGGCGCGCCCGCACATCGAGCGCTGGTACAAAACGGTGCTGGCGCGGCCGGCGACAGAGGGCGTGCTCGATCTCGAGCTGGTCTGAAAGCTCCGCCTCGCTCACGCAGCCTCTCATTTTCTGCCAAGCGCGAGACCTTCTACTTCTGACTCGAGACGCCCAACCGCGAGCCCCCGCTCGTTCGCATTTCAGCGCGCACTTCGTACATCCTTCCCTGACCCCTGACCCCTTCTCCCGCCACGCCAGCGCACACCGACTAGGACATCCCCCGCACGAGCGAGTATCTAACCCCCATGAGGTTCTCACTCGCGGGGCTCACGCTCGCCGCGGTCGCCGGCATGGTCGCGCCCACAAACGCCGACGCGGCGATTCCGCGCCTCGAACACCGCAATGGCCGGCACGCCCTCCTGGTCGATGGCGAGCCATTCCTGATCCTCGGTGTGCAGGCCAACAACAGCAGCAACTACCCGGCGATGTTGCCCGAGGTGTGGCCGATGCTCGATCGGCTGCACGCCAACACGCTCGAGATCCCGGTCGCGTGGGAGCAGGTCGAGCCCGTCGAGGGCCGCTTCGATTTCTCCTGGCTCGACGTGCTCGTCAAGCAGGCGCGCGAGCACGACAAGCGCCTGGTGCTGCTCTGGTTCGCGACCTACAAGAACACGGGCCCGAGCTACGCGCCGGTGTGGGTGAAGGCTGACACCGAGCGCTTCCCGCGCATGCGCACGCGCGACGGCAAGAAGCACTATGTGCTGTCGCCCCATCACCGCAGCACGCTCGAGGCCGACAAGCGCGCCTTCGTCGCGATGATGAAGCACCTGCGCGAGATCGACCGCGACCATCGCGTGATCCTGGTGCAACCCCAGAACGAGGTCGGCAGCTACGGCCAGCCGCGCGACTACGCGCCCGATGCCGAGAGGCTGTTTGCGGCCGCCATCCCCGAGGCGCTCGCGCGCGCGTCGGGCAAGGCAGGCACCTGGGCCGCCGCATATGGCCCGCTCGCCGACGCCGCGTTCAACTCCTGGTACATCGCGCGCTACGTCGACGAGATCGCCGCGGCGGGCAAGGCGGTGCTCGACCTGCCCATGTACTGCAATGCGGCCCTGGGCGACGCCTTCGCCAAGCCGGGCCAAGGCGGCGGCGCGAGCGGCGGCCCCGACTGGCAGGTCATCGACGTGTGGAAGGCCGCCGCGCCGCACATCGACTTCGTCGCGCCCGACATCTACAACCGCGATCCGAAAGCCTACGCCGAATACCTGCGGCACTACGCCCGCCGCGACAACGCGCTGATGATCCCGGAGACGGGCAACGCCCTCGAATACGCCCGCTTCTTCTGGCTCGCTCTGGGCAAGGGCGCGATCGGTTTCGCCCCCTTCGGCTTCGACGCCACCGGCTACTCCAACTACCCGCTCGGGGCCAAAGAGCTCGACCCCGCCACGCTCGACGCCTTCGCCACGAAGTATGCCCTGTTCGCACCGATGGCGCGCGCCTGGGCCAAGCTCGCGTTCGAGCACGGAACCTGGGGCTCCGCCAAAGGCAACGACGCCGCCGATGAATCCACGCTCATGGGGCAATGGCGAGTGACCACGCAGTACGACCTCTGGCAGTTCGGCGAGCGCGGCTCACCCTGGCTGAAGGGCGACCCGGCGCCCACCATCGGAAAACCCGTGGGCGGCGCCGTCGTAGCGCAGCTCGGAACCGACGAGTTCCTGGTCGCGGGCAGCAACGTGCGCGTGCGCATCGCGCTCGAGGCCCCGGCCTCGGGTGAATCCGCGGCGATGCTGCGCGTCGAAGAGGGCCGCTTCGACGCGCGCGGCAAGTGGGTGTTCAAGCGCGTCTGGAACGGAGACCAGACCGACTACGGCCTGAACTTCATCGACACGCCGACGCTCCTGCGGGTGACGATGGGGCGCTATCGATGAGGCACCGAGGTCAACACGCCCGCGTGGGCGAGCTCGAGACCGACTGAGGAGTCTTCCCCGGCCGAGTCTGCGAGGCTTTGGGGAAGACCGCCGGCGCGCAGGCGCGCTGCGCGCCGAGCACCGGCGAGTTGGGGCACCATCATCTGCGCACCCGGCGCCGAGAGCCTATCCCGGTTCTAGGCCTGACCCGCGGCGATCGCGTCTGCGAGGCGAGGATACTGGGGCTCGAAGCCGAGGTCTTGGCGCAGGCGCGTGCCGTCCATCACCGCGTCGAAGGCGCGCGCGCGCTCGGCGTTCGAGCCGTCGGGGGGTGGGTCGCCGACCGACGCGAACAGCGTGGCGAGGTCGGGCGCTTCGTCATCGGTCACGTTGTAGATGCGATGCGCGGGCGAGGCCGCCTCGAGCACGCTGGCGACGGCTCGAGCGACGTCGGCGTGGTGGCTGATCGACATGCGTTGAGCCGGTGGGAAGCTGCGCATCATGGGGACCGCCTCTGCGATGTGCGGATCACCGTCGCCGTACACGAACGGCAGCCGCAGGACGCGCACGTCGAGACCTTCCAGCCCGAGCAAGAAGCGCTCGGCGGCGAGCTTGCTCTGGGGGTAGCTATCTATCGGCGCACAAGGGTCGCCTTCGCGAGCCAGGTTCCCGCCCCTGGGACCGTAGACCAGGCCTGTGCTCGTGAAGATAAAACGCTGGACGAGCGCGTCGCGAGCCGCGTCCGCCAGGTGTTGCGTGCCGAGGTCATTGACCGCGTGCGCTTGCTCGGCGGTCGCACCGCGGAAGAACGCCGCGCAGTGGACCACCGCATCGACGCCGCGCACGGCGGCCGCGAGGGAGGCGGGGACGAGCAGATCGCCCAGGGCGACCTCGACGGATGTGCCCAGATCGGCGGCGCGCGTCCGATCGCGCACGAGGGCACGGACGTGATGGCCCCGCTGGGCCAGGCGTTTGGCGAGTCGGCTGCCGACCTTTCCGGTCGCTCCGGTGACGAGGATTTTCATCTGCACCATGTAGGGGTCGGCCGCGCGTGCGCATTGGAAGAAACGGCCAAACGCCGGCCGAGGCTTGCGGGAGCGCACGGCAGCCCTCACAATTGCCTCATGTTCGCGAGCGCCGTTCCTCGGATTGCCGTGGCCCGGCCGGGCGCTGCCAGCGCCTCTGCGGTTGCGGCGCTGTCCGTGGGTCAGCTCGACCGCGACGTGCGAGGCGTCGTGATTCCGCGTCCCGAGGTGCACCTCACGGTCCGCTTCGGGGCGTCGGCGCACGGCGGTCTCGACGTCCACGCGCTGGGCGGGCTGCAGCGGGTGCGTCGCAAGCTGCTCCGCAGCGAGCAGCGGATCGTGATGGCGCGTCTCCAGCTGGGTGCGGCAGAGGCGGTGCTGGGCGTGCCAGACGCCGTGCTCGCCGGGCGCATCGTCGCGCTCGAGGAGCTCTGGGGTGACACGGCGACGCAGCGTCTGCTCGATCAGCTCGCCCGCGCTCGCGACACGCTCGAGGCGGCGGCCATTCTGGAACGCTCCATCGCGCAGCGCTTCGCTCTCGCCCCGGGTCACCGAGAACGGACACGACTCGTCCTCGACGCGGCCGACCGACTCGCGAGCGCCAGCGTGGGCTCGGTTGCAGTCGAGCTGGGTGTGAGCGAGCGGCACCTCCGTCGGGTCTTTCGTGAGTCCCTCGGCGTGAGTCCCAAGGCGTTCGCGAAGGTCACGCGCTTTCGTCGGGCCGTGCGCGCTGCGCGCGCCGAAAGTCACGCGAGCTGGGCGGCGATCGCCGTCGGGGCCGGCTACTACGACCAGGCGCACCTCATCAGCGAGTTTCGCGCCATCGCCGGAGTGACCCCGCGCGCGCTGCTCGGCGAGCTCAGCGCCGCCCAGTCGATCGGCTGAGCGGCGCCCGAGAGCTGTCCGAGCCGCATCACATCGGGGGCGGACGGCTGCCGCGCCAGCCAGGCTGTTCGTCGAGCGCGAGCAGCCAGCGCGTGATGTTGGCGAAGCCCGCGAGCGGGAGGCGGGCCTCTTCGGCGAACGTCAGCGACGAGGCGAGACAGAAGTCCGCGATCGTCAGCTGGTCGTTCACGAGGAAACGCCGGCCTGCGAGCGCCTGATCGAGCACGGTGGCGTGCGTCTTGAAGTTCGCCTCGTCCTCCTCACAGCGCGCGGCATCGGGCTGACCCAGACCGAGCAGGCGCTTGACGATGCGCTGAAAGTTGAGCGAGCGCGAGGCCGCACCGAAATGAGCGAGCTCCCAAGCTTGCCATTTCATGATCTGGTAGCGGGAGTTGTTCTTCGGCCATAGGTCGTTGTCTGTCTTGCTGGCCACGTAACACTGGATGGCGTTGCTCTCCCACAGCACGACGTCGCCGTCGACGAGCACTGGCACCTTGCCGTTGGGGTTGAGGGCGAGGTATTCGGGGGTGCGATTCTCGCGCTTGCGCACGTCGATGATCCGGTGCTCGAGCGCGATTCCGAGTTGCTTGGCGACGGCGTCGACCTTGCGACAGTTGGGGGAGATCGGGTTCGTATAAAACTGCATGGCGTTGGCCTCCGGCTGATGCAGACATTTAGGCGCGCCGGGGCCCATTCATCCAATGCATTCTGGTGATATGCTCCATTCAGATGCAGAATATTGCCGCGCTCGACTTGAACCTCCTCGTCGTGCTCGAGGCGCTCCTCGCCGAACGCAGCGTCACGCGCGCGGCGCGCCGTATCGGATTGAGCCAGCCCGCGGTGAGCAACGCCCTCGGCCGCCTGCGGGTGTTGCTCGACGATCCCCTGCTCGTGCGCACCTCTCGCGGCATGGATCCGACGCCGCGCGCGCTCGAGCTCGGCGCGCCCATCGCCCAGGCGCTCGACACGATCCGCCGGGCGCTCTCCGCGGGCGACGCCTTCGAGCCGCAGCGGTCAGAGTTCACGTTTCGGATCCAGAGCGCCGACAACCTCGAGCTGTCGCTCGTGCCGCGCCTCATCGAGCGCCTGCAAGGCTCGGCCCCGCAGGTCGACCTCGTCGTCACCCGCGGCGGAGAACGCGCCGACGAAGCGCTGCGGAGCGGCCGCATCGATGTTTCTCTCGGCAGCTGGTCGAGCGTGCCCTCGGGCTTCAAGCAGCACCTGCTGCGGCACGAGACGTTCGCGTGCATCGCCCGGCGCGGTCACCCGAAGATCAAGTCACGGCTGCCGCTCGAGGCCTACCTTCGCGTCGGGCACGTGCTCGTCAGCTCCGACGAGCGAACGGGCGCGGCTCTCGATACCCAGCTCTCCGATCATGCTCTGGGGCGCCAGGTGGTGCTGCGCACGCCGAGCTCCCTGATCGCTCCGCTCGTCGTGGCCTGCACCGATCTGGTGGCCACCCTGCCGCGCGGTGTGGCCACCACGTTCGCTCAGTTCCTGCCGCTCAACGTCTTCAAGCCGCCGCTCGACACCCCGGCCTTCCCGATCCACATGGTCTGGCACCCACGCACCCACGAGCAGGCGCCCCATCGCTGGCTGCGCGAGCAGATCATGCAGGTATCGAGCGACGACGAGCGCTGGTGAGCCGTCGTCGCGGCGGGTGCCCCTTTGCCACAGCGGTCGAGGGCGCTGCGGCGGGCCTGATTGCCGTTCGCAGCGACCAGGCGGACTGGACGACTGGACGTGGCTGCAAGCTCGGCTGCGTTGTACGCGCGATGATTTCGCACTCGCGTCTGCAGGGAAATACCGCGTGGTTCGCGCAGGGGTTGCTCGCCGCTCGCGCAAGAGGAGTGTAGACGATGATTGGGCGCGGCAGGTGGGGAGTGTTTTGCGGCGGGCGGTGACACAGAATGGGAGTTAGCCTGACGAGATCTTCTCTGTGCGCAAAACGGTGTCGGGCTCCGTTCGCGCTAACGTGCGGTGCAGGCGGCAACAGTCTTGACCATTTACGCCACAGCAGTCATCTTCGACGATGCATGCGCATAACCTCCGTTCGGTTCCGGAACTTCAAGGCATTGCGCGACTATTCGCTCTCGCTGGAGCATCTGAACATCTTAGTCGGATCAAACAACTCCGGGAAGTCCACAATTCTCAGCGCGTTCCGCGCCCTGCAGGTTGCCATTCAATACGCCAGAGCTCGCAAGCCCGAGCACCTGGGCAATCTGGGATGGGCCTACCGTATCAGTCAGGAGAGCCTTCCCCTGTCCCTGGAGAATATCCACACAAACTACGACGAAGTTGAATCGTTCGTGGAGTTTAGGACTGCCGGTTCCAGTCACCTAAAGCTGAGCTTTCCCGCGGACGGTGGTTGCGTTTTCACCGCCAAGACCCCTCGTGGCAGCGTAACGGGTCCGGGGATGTTCCGAAAGCATTTTGACATCGAGATAGTTGCCGTTCCCGTCCTAGGTCCAGTGGAGCATCAGGAGCAGATGCTGGACGACGGGTACGTCCGGCGAAACCTCAATACCCACCGAGCGTCGCGGCACTTTAGAAACCACTGGCATCAGAATGAGCAGGACTTCGCGAGTTTTCGTGAGCTCCTGACGCGAACCTGGCCCGGTATGGACATTGAGCTGCCAACCCTGGACTTCGGAGCCGGCGGCAACAATCTCAGCATGATGTGTATTGAAGAACGAGTTCCCCGCGAGCTGTACTGGGCGGGGTTCGGCTTTCAGATCTGGTGTCAGCTGCTGACGCACGTCGTTCGCGGACGATCCGCAAGTCTTCTGATCATCGACGAGCCCGAGATCTATCTTCATCCTGATGTTCAGCGTCAACTTGTTGGAATACTTCGTGACCTCGGGCCCGATATCGTGTTGGCGACACATTCGACCGAGGTAATGGCCGAGGCTGAACCATCTGAAATGCTCATTGTCGACAAGACGCGGCGATCGGCAAAGCGGCTTCGCGATCATGAGGCCACCCAGGTAGCGTTCGAAAGTATCGGCTCGTTCCACAACGTGACGCTCACCCAACTCGCGAGGACGCGACGTATTCTCTTCGTCGAGGGACGCTCGGACTTCGTCACGCTGCGTCGTTTTGCTGGTGTACTCGGTTTATCAGACCTCGCCACCGGGCTGGGTTTGACGATCGCCGAGTCGGGCGGGTTTGCTGCGTGGGATCGCGTTCGCTCATTCGCCTGGGGAGTTTCCACCGCATTGGAGGAGGTGGTCGCAGTGGGCGCTGTCTTCGATCGCGACTATCGATGCGCAGAGGAGATCCAGAGCATTTCTGATGAACTGCGGGAATCCCTTCAGTTTGCGCGTGTTCTTCAACGCAAGGAACTCGAAAACTACCTGCTTGAGCCGTCCATTCTTGTGCGTGCTCTTGAGTCGGCCATCAAGGATCGCGAGCGGCGTTCGGATATGATCATCGAGCGGCGGGTAGCAGTTCAGGAGCTTTTGGAGGCAGTCACGGCACCTTTAAAGGAAGACTGCATGGGGCAGTACATCGCGAAGCGCGCTGACTTTCTGAAGAACCGGAAGTCGGACGCCGCCACAGTTGGAAGTGAAACTGTTCGATGGTTCAATACGAAGTGGGACAACGTTTCCACACGCGTTGAGATCATTGCTGGCAAGACCGTCTTGCAGAACTTTCGTACTCGGGTGGCGGAGGTCTACGGAGTCACTCTAACCGACGCCAAGATCTTAAGTGCATGCACCAGGGCGGACATCCCAAAGGACATGCAAGACCTACTGACTGAACTGGACCGTTTTCGAGCGCGAACTGTGTCGCAGGCTAACTAGTCGTTGAAGCTGACAAGGCCCTCAGTCGCTGCGCTCCTTCGGGACCTTGCAGCTTAACGTCGGTCGTTATGCGGACGCGTCGGCGCGGACTCGCGCCCCCTCGCGATTGTCAGTCGGCCTCGCCTTCGGGTTCTGCGAGGGTGACTTCAAGCACCGTCTTGCCGTTCTCGTCGTTGCGCTGAAGCAGAGAAACCTCAAGTGCACCCTCGCCGACATGCCAGCCCTTGGTTGGGGGAGGCCCGCCGCCATTCTGCGTCCAAGCGGGGTTCCCAAAGCGCTTAGTCAGATGTGCCTCGATGCTCTTGTAGCCCTCAGTCGCAGCATTCGCATCCGGGGTGTCCCGTGTGGCTCTCGCGTAGCTGAACTGCCACCCACCACCTCCGTCGCGGGCGTACGCCACGAGAAAGTGTGTCGCCTCAGCGTCCGCCCTGATTTCGATTGCAGCATCAATCGGGCGACTTTCCCGGGGTGTACCTATCGAGGAGAGTTTGTCTTTGGCAACTTCGGAAGTCGACTTCGGAAAGTCCGACTCGGTCAGGACGGCAATCAACTCGCCTTCGGTTAGATGTCGCGCCTGTTGGCTGGCCTGAGGTGGCTCGGTAGATGGTCCTGATTTGACCGGCGCGTGATTCTCGAGTGGCGGTGGCGTCACGCTTGTTGCTGGCACGGGAGTGCTTGGGTCGCGACACGCCACCGCAAGGAGTCCGACGAAGAGCGCCTTGTGATAGTCACTCATGCGTGCAGCAGCCACGCGAGCCGGTCCAGCAGCGATGTTGGGTCCAGGAGGTCTGAACGACGCTGGTAAGGGGTGTTCGACCGAACTGTCAAAGGCCCTTCGACTGTCCCTCCATACACCTCCAAGTGGAGCATCGAGTCGACGAACATCTTTCCGACGTGAGCGATGACTTGTCCGGCCGTCACCGTTGCGCCGAGAGGAAGTCTCACGGTGTCATTCGCCAAGATCTCGCAATAGCGGACCACGTGGCCATTGTTGTGCCGTATGGCCATGGCATTTGTCCCTCGATAGAATGGAGTAGACGGTACGACAACTACGCCCGCGTCTATGGCGTAGATCTCGGTCCCCAGCGGCGCGATCAAGTCGCAAGCTGCATGGCGTCGGCCGCGAGCGCGACCGGCGCCGAAACAACGGCCGCCTGTATGGTAACTATGCTTCGGAATGAACGGCAGCGGAAATCGCACGAGGTCCTCCCTGACGGCGAGTTGACTGCGCGAGCATCAACGCCGGCTGGTGCAGTGTCAACTCTGGGCGTCGCGCCATTCGGCGGCATGCGCTTCTCCAGCCGACGCCGGCCGCCATGACGGACAAGCCGTTGGAACTTTCACCCGTCAGCTCGCTCATTCTCTGGTATCCGAACGCAGTGGAGTCGCGCCAGAGTGCCGGCCCAGCATCCAATTTTCCATTGTGGAGCGGCATTGCGGCGCGACATGCACATTGCACGACGTCGGGTGCGCGCGATGAGTCTCCGCGCTCTTACAGTCGAAGGTATGTTTGCGAACGAGACGTCGCGCTTTGGCGGTCGGCGTCAACGTGTAGCCCTGTGCCCTCTACGGTGAGCGAAAGGCGCGCTGGAGATGAGCGCCGCATAACTCGGACGTTGAAGCTGACGTGGCCCTCAGTCGCTGCGCTCCTTCGGGGCCACGCAGCTTAACGCCTGTCGTTCGGCAGACATCCAAGTTGCGAACCGTACGTCAAATCCAGGCACGGTGAGCCCGTCGCCGGATATCTGTGCGGACACCGTAGACCATGGCCTGGGACGGCGGCTCCGTCGGAGCCTCGGCTCACTCAGCTGAACCCTCGCGGATGCATACGAGCCGCAGCGCGAGGGGCGATACTGCCTCGCATAGCTGCGTTCTAAATGGCGTCATGGCCCGTGCTGTTGCAACAGCCCGCAGCGCGAACTCGAGAGCTGGAACTGGCGACGCTGGGGCTGGGATGGCGCTTGGCGACGGATTCGCTGATGGTGCCGAAACCGCCGGAGACCAACCGACCTGCGCCGTTGCTACGCCTCTCCAAGCTCTGCGGGCGTTCCGGACCGAGATGTGGCTGCGCTGCGGATATCGTGGTACACTCGCGTAATGGCATCCGAAAGAGGCGCTCGGCGAGGTATCACCAGCAGGGTGTTCCGTGCCGGCGAGACGCCCCCGGATGACGACTGGTCGGGGGTCTCGGTCGCGGAGCGCATCGACGCGGTCTGGGAACTGACTCGGCAGTGCCTTGAGTGGACTCGGACAGGGACAGATGAACCAAGACTTCAGAGATCTGTTAGCCGAGTTCAACGCGCACGGCGTTGAATACATCGTCGTCGGGGCGCACGCCTTGGCCGCACATGGCCACGTTCGCGCGACCAAGGACTTGGACGTTTGGATTCGACCGGAGCGAGTCAACGCGACTCGCGTGATTGCAGCACTGCAAGCATTCGGTGCCCCTCTCCAGGATTTGACGGAATCAGACCTCGCGGTTGCCGGAACAATCTTTCAGATCGGCGTTGCTCCGATTCGCATCGACGTGATCACGGCTATCGATGGGGTAGATTTCGCCGACGCCTGGGCAGGTCGATTGCAAGCGCCGTTTGCAGACCAGGTCGTTTCCATCTTGTCCCGGGAACACCTGATCCAGAACAAGCGCGCTGCCGGACGCGAACAGGATCTCTTGGACGTCAAGTGGCTCGAGCGGCATCCCCCGAAGCAGTAGCGTTCTCTCGTGACATCAGTTGGTCAACGTCGATAGGTCGCTGACTGGGATGGGGAGACGGATGCAGCCGAACTCGGACGTTGCAGCTGACAAGGCCCTCGGTCGCTGCGCTCCCTCGGGGCCTTGCAGCTGAACGCCAGGCGTTAGGCCGACGCGTGTTCCGACTTGGCTATCCGGTGCAAGCGCGAACGACCCCGCCGGGCTCGAGTCGGAGCGAGCCTTTCGGGGTGCTCCGAGGTTCGGCCGGATTCGTTGATTGCTGGCCTGGGCGGTCGCGCAGGGCCTGCGCCTGTCCGGATGGAGATCGGCGGACTCAGCGGCGCCGCCTTTGTTGCTTGCACCCAGGGCAGCCGTTCGTGACACGGAGCGGAGGGTGACCTGACACTCCGGATCGCGACCTGGACGATCGAGCAGCGCTGCCTTGTTGGCTGCGCCCAAGGCAGCGGTCGTGGCCCCCCTCCGGATCGCGACCTGAAGGCTTCAGCCGCGCCGTGACGCCCTCCAGAGGCGGACCTGGACGACCCATCGGCGATCCTGACACACCCTCAGGATCGCGACCTGGGCGATCGAGCAGCGCTGCCTTGTTGGCTGCGCCCAAGGCAGCGGCCGTGACGCCTCCCAGAGGCCGACCTGGACGGCCTGAGGACCCCGTTGCTTGGCATCGCACGCGTTGGTCTTGGCTGATCTCGGGAGGCCGAGTCAGCTGCGGTGCATACAAGATTCGCCGTGCTACACTCTTTGCGAGGCGCACGTGGACGACGACGATGAGCTGGGCGCTCAGCCCGATGAAGGCGAGTCGAGATTGGCTGCGCGGCTCGGCAACGATGGTTTACGAGCGATTGACGCAGCCCTTCGACAGCACACGCGAGGATCGTGGCTCAAGGTGGCGCGAGTGATTGTTGATGCGCTGGAGGCGGGCGGCTTGAAATTTCCGAGGACGGAGCATTCGATCTTCACGCGCGTCGCTTGATGGGCCTGGTGGATTTGGGCCTCATCGAGGCGCAGGGCAATCTGCGCAGGCCGCGCCGGAGTGAGGTGCGCTTGCCGACGGATACGTCTCAAACTGAACAGCCGCCACGACCGCCTTCGGTACCCGTACAACAATGGCACAGTCGAGGGCGCTTGCCGAAACCTCGTAAAGGCTGAGGCTCATCGGATGTCCGCGCTGACCGAATCAGTCGAGTGGCAGGAGCTCCAGCGCGAGCTTGAACTCGTTGCGAAGTCGTTGGGTGCATTCAACGTCTACGTGCTGGACGCCTGGGACAACATGTGGTGCGCGGCGCGCGGATTCAGCGAGGAGCCTCGCGACGACCTCGTTAGACTGGTCGAAGCTGGCGTCGCCAGAGGGCGAACGCCTTTGGCTCGCGGAGGGCACCTTGATATCGCCATGTCAGACAGGATGGGTCACCGGTACCTCAGGACATACGGCTCGTGCTATGTTCTATTGGCGCGGTTTAGTGGCGCATTCGATGTTGCGACCGTTCGCGCCTCAATCGGGGCGACGTTGTCACGGTTGGAGGCAATGACGCTTCGACTACCGATCTCCGGAGGGCCGGGAGGTAGCGGAAACGAGGCCGCGAATAGTGCGTGAGCGCTTAAGGACCGCGGCCTAACTCGGACGTTGAAGCTGACGTGGCCACGCAGCTTAACGCCAGTCGTTCGGCGGACAGCATCCCATCAGAACCGCTGCGTGCGAGCGTCGGCTCGCGAAGTCTCTCGCTCGAGCATCGGCGAGTCCGTATTGAGTCCTTTAGTCCATCTGTTCGCGGAGGACGCGCGCTTGCGTGGCGTAGAAGCTGCTTGACTCTGTGTCGGCCTTCTTGGCGAACGACTTGCTAACGGCGGTTGCGGCGCTAGCCGCCACTCGGAAGGCGTCGAGCGTGACGTTCCGTTGAGCAACGTCGTCCGGAAGCGATTCTGCAACAGCGCCGTGCTTCCACCGGCCCGCCATGAACCCGCTGTCAGTCTGAAGCACGCCGACGCTTGGGGAGCCGTTGTCGAGGTGACCGTAAAAGCGCTCGGCCTCCGCACCTTCGACGACGTTGACGATTACCCCACTGCCCTGGGCAAAGCCGTTCTGGCAATCACCCAGCCAGTCGACCTTGCCGCCGGACCAAATCTCGGGCCGTTGGAAGCGACAACCTGCGTGGCCATCGGAGCGGGGCTCGTTCGAGGCACTCGGTGTGCTCACAGGTGTTGCGCTTGCCGGAGGCGCTGTCGCCGCCTCAGGACTTGCGGCTGCCGTGGGGGAAGCTCCAGAGGGAGCAACAACGGCCACATTCGCCGAACCCGAGTCGCACGCGATACATGCTGAAATGGCAAGAAGCGTTAACCGCATCCGAAAGACGCCTTACCACGTTTGAATCAACGCTGATCCTGCTTCGAAATGGTGCGCGTCTTCGGTGGTAAACCCCGCGCCCCAGTACCAGCCGTTGGCATTGAAGATGCTGGCGATGAGATGGAGGCCCAACGGAATCTGCTCGTCTCCGCGGGCGTCCAGGAAGTTGTCGATCGTCAGGTCGACGGCGGTACCCCAGGAGTGATTCGAGATGTTGGTGGTCGATCCACGCACGTTGCGGGCGCACTGCATGCCGGCCGTTCCAAGAACTCGATAAACGAGCCGCTGCTCGAAGGCGATCGACGTCATGATGGTGGTCAGACTGGTGACCGCCGAGTCAAGGCCGGTGACCCTAAAAGGGCCGACGCTGCGGGTGACCATTCGCCCAGCAAGCGCGGTGTTGGTGACTGCCTGGCAATCCTGCGAGTATGTGGTTCGCGGAGCCCCGAGCCGTGCCTGCATGGTGGCATTGCCGGCCTCAGCCAGCCCGACATTGTAGCCCGTGATCCTCACTCTCGGAATGAGCTCCACCAGGATTGAACGGGGACGGGCCTGGAATCTGCGTGCCTCAGCGACCTGGCCTGTTGCCGTGACATCGCTGGGAGCCGTCGCCGGAACCGCCCTGTTCACGACCACAGATAGTGCGTACTCGATCCGGGGCCCGTTCACGGCTCGCCCCAGCCCCGCAAGCGCCGTTCGAAGGTTCATGACATCATCGGCGTCCAGCGCCTTGAGCGAGCGCAGCATCTCGTACATGTTGAGGCCATTCAGGTGGAAGACGGCATTCCGCCAGTCCCGCCGGTTGGCGCAGTCGATGAAGCTTCTACACGCGAGGCTGACTTCCACGGTTCTCCGCCCCGCATGGTAGGCTGAGCAGAACGGTTGGGGCCAGAGAATATTCGTGCGCTCCGGCGCCCCGTGCACCGAGCGGCGTAAACGGTGAAACGCAACAGTATCACGCGGTTGCCGCCTGCGAATCACATGTCTAGTTGGCAGCAGCAGTCCTGCCTGGTTGAGCTTCGGTCAAACTTTGGCCGAAATGGCCGCGATTGATAACCAATAGGGCATCTGCTGTCTAACTCGGACATTGAAGCTGACGTGGCCCTCAGTCGCTGCGCTCCTTCGGGGCCACGCAGCTTAATGCCAGTCGTTAGGCGAAGCGCGGCGTGCAGCCTCATTGTCGGAATCGGAACTTCGCGTCGACCTCTTTCGACTCATCGGCCTCGATTGCGAGCAGCTCTTCCCTAGTCCATCCAGCATTGGTTCTTTTGATCCAGGTGATTGGGAACGCGGCTTCCGCAACTTGATAGAGTGAAGGTTGATCACTCCATAGGCCTGGTAAATGCGACTTGCTTTGGCGGTCGGCCGGAGCAGACGTGACAATCTCGGCGGGATCGGGGACCTCCTCATAGAGATGCGCCTCGTCTGCACGGATGACGCACACAGACTTAGGGACCCGCTCCCGCATTTCGATGTCTGCTACCGGAACGCCAACACTGATGACGTTGGCGCGACTGTTCTTGCGGGCGCCGCTTGCCACTGGATATTTTCTTCGCTTTCTGCGGAAGCCAAGTAGGCTCTTGGTGTACTCGATTGATAGGTAATCAACGTGCGACAAGTAGAGCCTACATCGGCGCATCTTATACGCGGCAACAACTTGATACTCCAGCGTCTGCTCAGCTGGTATCTTAAACTCAACTGACCATTCGTTGGTTGATTGGTCTGTAGTCACGCGCTCGGTGAATGTCGTTTCGCTGATCGAGGACTTCAGAAGATTCTGCAGGCGTGACTTCTGATCGGCGGCGGTTTTTGCTCCACCGCCTCCAACTTCTGCTCGCAGAGCTGTGGTGAGTTCGACAATCTGCTGACTTTCCTGCAGAGACGTGGTTATAGTGCGTTCAAGGTTGACTGTAGTCACAGCACGGCTGATCTTGTCGTTCACAGTCATTTCGGAGCCCTGTGGCGAGCGATACGCGCCCAGTAACTCGCCGCGCATCGTGGCTCCCTGAGCCGGAGAGCGCTCAAGGACAAAATGCCATCGAGTCACGAAGAACTTTGTGGCGCGCTTCCGATCTGGGGTGTCCGAATGCCACCCCGCTTCGTTGGTCAGATGCAGCACGTGGGGCACGACGAAGGCGAACTTATCCATATGCAATAGCTGTCAGCGAGGCGGCTATGTCAGAGGACGGGGTCGGGTGCTACGTGTCGCGGCTTTCAGCACTGTTTTGCTGAGTCATAGCGCGCTTACATTGGGATACACGTCGATGGCTCTTGAGGAGAAGAGCATTGGTCGCCTGAGATTTGCGTTCCGCACGCAGCGCAGGCAATGGTCGTTTGACCTGGACACCTGGACGTGAAGCGCGCAGTCATGTCCGAGTTCGTGACATCTGGTCGCGCGAGCAGATTCGGGGTGTCGCTGCAAGAGCATCATGGCGTCGCCTAACTCAAACCCTGAGGCGGACCGCTAGGACAAAGTGACGTTTACGTCGAGGCCTTTGCAGCAAACGCAAGCAGGGGTGCATTGCGCTTCTGAAGAGCCATCAGGTAACGGGCTTCGTCGTACGGCTTGCGCTCGACCCAGCATCGATGAAGGACGCGGATCCACTTGAAGGCGAGAGCGCGAAGGGCGGCTTGATGGGAGCCGCCACGCTCGCGGTAGCTCTGGTAGAAGGCTTTGGCCCAGAAGGAGCGCGGGACGGTCTGCCCGACCCACTCGATGAAGGTTTGGCGCTGGAAGGTGGGACACGCGAAGCGCCAGTGGACCCAGCTCTTGTTGCCACTGCGCTCGGTGACGGGAGCGACGCCGACGTACTTCTGAAGGGAGGCAGCGTCGGGGAACCGTTCTCGTCGTTCTCCGAAGGCGACGAGCAACCGAGGAGCGAGGGCGGGACCGGCGCCGGGGAGAGCGTCGAAGAGCTCGTAGTCGGGGAGCTTGGGGGAGAGCGAGGCGATCTCTGCATCGAAGCGTTCGACGGCGGCGTTGACGGCACGGAGCTGAGGGATGGTGGTCTAGACGAGCAGGAGCAGAGGACCGATGACGGCCGAGTCGGTGGTCAACGGCTCTTCGGACTGAATGGCATCGAGGCGCCGAGCGATGGTGCTCTGGCTGCGTACATTGTGACTGCGGAAGAAGGAGACGAGCGTGTCTTGCCGAGCGCGTTTGGCTGCGTCGAGAGTCGGCCAGCGCTCGAGAAACGCGGCAAAGACGGGAGTGTCCTTGTCGCGAAACCAGCCAAGAATCTGCGGAAAGTAGCCTTTCAAGGCGCTGGTGAGTCGGTTGGTGATGGCGACGCGATCATCGACGAGCGCTCGTCGCAGCTCGACCATTCGCCTGAGGCGGCGCATGTCGGCACTTTCGGGTTGCAGGCGAGGCAGCTTCTCGGGGTACCGAAGCAGCAGCTCGAGCGCGAACTCGGCGTCAGTGGGGTCGTCTTTTGCACGACTCGGGGTGAAGGTCTCCCGATACTTGGCGAGCATGGTGGGTTGAACGGGGAAGAGGACGAAGATGTCGTGCTCCTGGAGGGCGGAGACGATGGGGCCTTGGGCGAGCTCCAGAGCGACGGCGATCGGGGCGCCGCCGAACCGCTCGCGAAGCTTCTGAGCCCACTCTCTGATGGCGGTGGGGCGATGCTCCAGGACAGAGCGTCCGCGCTTCTTCTGTCCAGGGACGTGCAGGCAGACGTCGTGCTTCTTGTCGGCCCAGTCGATGCCGATGAAGGCGGCAAACGGCAGAGGCTCTTGGCTCATGAGGAATCCTTTCGTAAGATTGACGGGCGGGACATGCAGAGCCAGACCCAGCGAAGTCGATATGGTGAGCCGGTAGCGCGGCTTTCCCTGAGTGTTCGTTGCGGGCAAGGCACACCCGCCGGCGCGAAGTTGAGTTAGTGAGCATCGCATGCTCGGCATTGCAGATTCGTCGCCGGTGGGTGCATGTCCCGCTCCCTTTCTCCTCCAGGTAGAGGCGAATGGAAAGCGAGACCGGAACACCCATATCGGACATTGAAGCTGACGTGGCCCTCGGTCGCTGCGCTCCCTCAGGACCACGCAGCTTAATGCCAGTCGTTATACCGACAGGCGTTCCGACGTGGCGATCGGTGCAGGGCGTGGACGGTTTCGGACGGATCGGCTGGACGATGTTTCTCGACGAGCAGCCATCCAGTTTGACAGTTGGGAGGCTTGTCCGGACCGCTCGCTCCTCGTTGGCGGCACGCACGGGTCTGGGTGTTGGCACGTTTTACGTGAGTACGATGCCGGGCAATGTACGCGGGACCACGGTTAGCTGCGAAAGCTGATCGCCGGTGGAAGAGCTTCCGGATCCGACCTGCACGGTCCCCGCAGCGCTGCCTTGTTGGCTGCGCCCAAGGCAGCAGTCGTCACGCCGCCAGCCCTCAGTGGGACCCGGCGCGTCCAGATACTTCATACAGTTCGGACGGTCCGGAGTCGACCACGGACTCGGGGAACAGGCGTGCCCAAGGAAGAATTTCCGGATCCAACCTGGACGGTCCCCGCAGCGCCGTCACGCCGCCAGTGCCCAGCAGGACGGTCCCTTCCGAGTCCATCAGGCAAGTCCGGACGGCGCGGCGTTGACCGAGGACGAACAGAACGGGTGTACTCGTGTGAGCTTCTCCAGATCGAGGCCAGAGCGTCCCCGCAGCGCTGCCTTGTTGGCTGCGCCCAAGGCAGCGGTCGTCACGCTGCCAGTCCTGAGCGGACTCAGTCGCTTCCGAGTCCATCAGGCGGCCCGGCGGCTCGGCGTCGAGCGAGGGCGAGCGGAACAGCGGAGCGCGCGTGCTCGCGGGAGCATCCTCGGATCGAGACCTGGAAGATCTTGCAGCGCAGCCTTGTTGGCTGGTACCTCCTCGCCCAGCCCCGTCTTGCCCGCCGTGCCGGATTGAGCGTCGTCGGTCTCAGGCCGTAGCGAGCTGGTGCGGCAGCGGGATGCGCTCGCCACG
>Ga0247763_1000654_pt1 | contig 20934 bp, 21 predicted proteins | sample UWRJL141409B4_FD_179926 | JGI IMG/M metagenome (GOLD analysis project Ga0247763, IMG submission 179926) | Plant litter microbial communities from Arlington Agricultural Research Station in Wisconsin, United States - UWRJ-L141-409B-4 | ecosystem: Environmental > Terrestrial > Plant litter >...
GACAGCAGCAGGAGGGATTGGGATCTCACCAGACACTTGTTGACTGGGCGTGGGAGGATAAACTGGATTTCTAGAGAAGGTGGTGCTTGGTGACAAAATGTGGAAGCCCTCGACATGGCACTTGCCCCCTTTGCGGGAATGGACTCGTCGCCCATTACGTAGGTGGCTGTTTCAAGGCCGGCACAGATCCCCCGTCCTTCCTTCCCTGGACAAGATAATGAAGCACATTTGATCTTTCCTATCCGGAAACCTCTACCAAGGAAGGAACTTTCTGCATGGACAGGGTCTGTCTAGGCAGGCTGTTCGCTCTGCACCAAGACGTCAAATATAAAGTCGCGCATTGGTGACTTCTTTCTCTCGTCATCATCATTATCATCGGTTCCAATCACAGCATCGCTTCCGCCAACACATCATCAGGCCCCCAGAAACAATACCAACATTGCACATAACTTGCACTGCAACTCTTTGCAAGAAGACGACATGGACGTGATCGCGTTCATAAATTGGGTACCCCCCTGGTGGATCATCGCCTACTTCCTTGCCGGCGCGTACGTGACCGACTGTCTACCATATCCCGCGCTTTTTCTCTCATCGCTACTGCAACGCGGCCGCCAAAGAAATGGCGCCAGTCGCATCGAACTGGCTTTTCTCCGCCTTCTCCATGAAGTCTTTACGCCGCTTGTCTACTTGCTGTGGCCCGGTCTCATGATTGTCTATCTGTTTTGGTGGGTGGGGATCAAGATCTCTCCGTATTTGACCTGGGAAGCAATCTTGTTAGACGAACACGAGCCTTTGATCGCGGGAAAGTCAGAGCCCCACAAGGTTTCGACCACGGAACACTCCCGCGAGCGGCAACGCCCGATTTCGCCACCGAAATATCCTTCTCTTGATATTGTTGCTGCTGCTCGCGAGCTTCATAATATGGGCCGATGCATGGCGGCACTGAAAGCAGCCTTGATTCCCCTGATGACGGAAGAATCACGTCGTCTATTGGGGGCGAGTCAGCAGGAGCGGGACAGTGACTCTAGCAGCCAGAAGAGTGGATGATAGGATTGGAATTTCACTGAGTAAAGGTGTTTTTGCGGAATACAAGCGTTCTTACGGAATAGAAACAAGCGTCCTCATGGAATAGAATACAAGTGGTCCTGAATAGAATCAAGCGGTCTCACAGAATGGGATACAAGCCTCTCTGTTTGTGTTTCATTTTAATCTTCGTATCTAATGCCCTTACATGTTGACCTGCTGCCAAAAAGATCCAGTGAATCAAGCCCCCTTCATGTGAAGAAACCTTTCCCATCACAATATGATCACATGCAGTCAGTTCAAAAGGGGCGGCGGGGTTTGGGAGCAGAATAAACTTTGGGCGGCAATGGATTTACGAGTGGCGTCGCTAAATTAGTTCATGATGGGCTGGAATGAAGTATTATTTTTCTTTTTAATTTCTTCTAGGGTTTATCCAAATGCATGTGGAACTTTGGAATCTCTCTCTTCTCGCGAGTCATATCCCCCTTGCAAGTCATGTCTCTTTTCTCACGGGCCACAACTCTTTTTCTCGCACGTCAAATCAGATCGAATCGAACCAGATCAAATTAAATCAGTGCTGAGATTAGCAACACAAGGACGACATCAACAGTTCCCAATCACACACACACACACACACACAGCCCTGTTCTATCCAGAATAACATTCAATTCTACCTATCTAGGTAGAACATGGACGAGTTATCGGACCCCGCTCAGACATTCCTCTTGGGTTTCCTCTCCCTCTACGGATTTGCGACCGTCGCCGCGGCAGGGTGGTTCAGCGTCGAAGCGACCGTGGGACGTGGAAACACGCACGACCTGGGCATCGCCGCACTCTTGGTCCTCGCGGTCATCGTGGTCTCCCCGCTGTGGCCGTTTATTTTGCTTTTTCGCTTCTTCGGCCATCATGGCGGGACGTGTTTTGGTTTTGGCTTTGGAGGGCAACGGCCTTGGAAGAGGAATAAGAATAGGGGGAAAAAGAAGTCTGAGGATGAAGAGAATATTCAGGGTCAGGGTGGAATCGAGGGTGGAAATGGAAATGGCCAGGTGAAGACAGAGACAAAGGCAAAGGCAGAAACCCCGTCGTCGTCACCGCAGCCGCCGCCACCACCCCCGTATAACGTGATGGAACTTCCCGTCTACCCTGCGAGGCCACACATGACCTTGTTGTGAAGGAAGAAAGAACCGTTCAAGTCTACAAGGTCTTCGAAGTCAATGCCATGTCAGGATACGCAAACAAACACGCGGTCTCCGAGTTTCAAGAGAGAGCGACACCAAACGATGACTGAACTGAACCGAATCGAACAAAGAGGGCTAGAAAATGCTGGCAACATGAACATTAAGGTTGGAGATCTGAGACCAGAGCAATTCAAGATGCAGGCAAGTCAAAGAAGAGGAGATTCAGCAGCAGGAACGCGTTTCAGTGCCCAAGGAAGGGAGTTCATCGGATCAGGACATCTCAGCAAGGAAAATAACGAAATGGGTCAAACCATGTCAGAAAAGATGTTAGAAAGGAATATCTCCCCACCCCTAAACCTGACATAGACGTCATGTACACACACACACACACAACAAACACACAATACCCCATGCCAGCCCATTAATTGACTTTAATCTGCATCTCCTACTTGACTTCAATCTTGCGTCCCTTGCTGACCTGCTGCTTGGGCGCCACAATCTTCAAAATCCCGTTTTCCAAACTCGCCGTAATGTCCAGCTCCTGCAGCGGTCCGGGAAACGCAAACTGTCTTTCGAAATCGCCTACAAACCGCTCTCTCTGGAGGAAGCGCACATCATTATCTTTCTTGTCGGTGGTCTCTGTCGGTCCACCATTTTCTTTTTCTGTCTCTCCCACCTTCTGCTGCTGGTGTTGCTTTTTCTTTCCTCCCTGATGAGGAAGAGGAACCTCATAAGGCCTCTCCACATGACCGCGGACTTCGAGGATATTTTCCCCGCTCAGCTGGATGTGAATATCCCTGCGGTCTACACCGGGCATTTCTCCATACAGTTCATAAGCGTCTTTTGTTTCGCGAATATCGAATCGAGGACGTGGACCGCGGCGATGACGGCCTCCACCACTGGGGTGAGAGGAACGTTCTTCCTTTTCGTCGTTTTGGACTTCGCGAGAATACGAGTTGAAATCATCGAGAAGACGGAAGAGGGTCGTGAAGTTGGGGTCGGTGGCATAGAGGTTTTCGGGGAATGTAAAGACCATGTTGTCGTTTGTATGTGTTGATGATTGGTGGTGTGAGATACAGGATATGGTGCAAGCGAGACTGTTTTATTTGAACGGTGGTGACAAGATTGATGACCAGAACGGAACGGAGAAAGAAAAAAAAAAAAAGTGCGGAGGAAACAAAACGGTTATATCATACCACGCAGATACCTAGGGCTCAGCTTAGGCATGGAAGAAATATCCATCATGCACTCGTCATGGCAACGTCGTGTTCCCGTCTCGCCATGACAGGAACCATGATTTCAACCTGACATCACATCATTACCACCGCCCTGACAGCTCGAGCCCTAGCCCAGCCTAATCCGAGCCCAGTCCAAGCCCAGCACGAGCTCAAGCCTCTTACACATTGACATTGAGATGGGATGGACGACATGTCCACCACACACACACAAAACAGCCTTTCTTGATCACGGCCATGATCTGCAAAGAAACATCACATCACTGCGGCGTGCTCTGGCCTAGGGCAGTCCTGTCCGTTCGCCCCCTTAAAAGCGCACCCACAGAAGCATTGAAGCAAGCATCCAAGCGCACAAGTACTCATTCGTTGACATGACGAAAATACCAGCACAAACACACGACGATCATGTTCGTGTTCATCCCTTGTTCCCTTTGTTTCACTACCTACCTAGTTGCTTAGCTTACTTAGCTCAACCTTGTTTCTTCTATGCAAATGCAAACACCCATCCCATCTGAATTTCTCTGTGCCTCTGTGCCTTTCAGGTCTATCACTTGCTGATCCACGATCCACTCCAGCCTCGCCGGGCGCAAGGCCTTGTTTTTCGATGGAGCTGTGACTGTGAGAATGCAGGCAGGAGGTGAGTTCCGGGATGTGGACGGACGTGAGGACATCAAAGGTGGGACATTGAAGGGGGATAAAAGGTCGTGGATAGAATACAAGTTTCAAAACTCAGAGAGACATTTTCCAACACCAACAACTCTACAATCTTTTGTATCTCCAGAGCTGGTCTCTAAATCCGTGTGTTTAACAGCTGTCTCGACATCTCGGTGTTTTTAACCAGACGGCTGTGAAAACAACAACACAAGACAAGACACATTCATTTTTTATTTTCATTTTTTAAGTCCCATCATCCATCCAATCTCTCGAAAAACAGAAGAAACAGGCAAAAGAAGCAGAGGAAAAACAAATATAAGACGAAGAAAAAAAAATGAAGAATCCCATCCTCTTCATCCTCCCCTGTCTAGTCCACGCCCTCCCCACGCCTGGAGATGGCTACGGTCCTCCCATCGCCCCTGTTTCCGTTCCCGTCGCCGTTGCTGTCCCTCCTCCGCCTCCGCCTCCGCCTCCTCCCGTCACCATCGCCGCTATCCCTCCTCCACCACCTCCTCCACCACCTCCTCCTATCGCCGTTGCTATTCCTCCTCCTCCACCGCCGCCTCCTGCCGTCATACAAGTTGCAACCCCCCCTCCTCCTCCACCACCTCCACCTCCTCCAATCATCGAAGTTGCACCGCCACCGCCTCCGCCGCCTCCCGTGGTGAATGCTTTCGGAAACAGCTACTACACCAACTACGACGAATCCGACGCCGCTCTAAGCGGAGCAAGTATTGTCAACACGGCCGAAGTCGCAAAATATACTACCGTGGCGGAATATTCTGGGGCAGAGTATAATGGCTTTGACGCCAACTCTGGAGATTCCAACGAGGGCTCCAACAGCTATGGCTATGCCTCAGGACCCATAATCGATGATGTGGTGGATGTTGCGGCGGTGCCGGCAGTGGCGGCGAGATTCCCTGTCGGGCCTGTCAGGGGGCCCATATACGGACCAGGTCCAGTGGTGGGTGCGTTGGGTGTTGGATCTGGACCTGGTCCGGGACCGGTGGTGCCAGTGCCGCTTCCCAACTATGGGGGTCCACCCGTAGGAGGAGGCGTAGGTGTCGGTGCGTTTGGAGTTGGGCCTCTGGGGGTTATCAATGTGGGGGGACCAGGATACGGTGGTGGTCCGGGATATGGTGGCCCAGGATTCGGAGGTGGCCCGGGACCGGGGATTTATGGAGCCTATGGTGCGCCGTTTGGGTATGGTGGTTATGGCGCTTTTAGGGGACGGTATTTCTATCCTTGAGCTGGCTCGGGGTAGGGTACGGTAGTGATCGGTGACATGGTCGGTGAGACAATCGATGAGACGGTTGATGAGTCGTCGATGAGTCGTCGATGAGACGGTCTGGCCGTGGGGAAGGGTACAAAGTAGGTGGATAAGAACGGGGAGAATATTCGATAGACTTGAATTTGAACACCAGTTGCCTCACACCTTTCTCGCCTCCCGCAGTTTCAAGTACATCCCATTGACCGGCCGGATGGTGATAACACCCCCAGGAAAAACATCTTCCCGCGGCATATCCAGATCCCACTCCATTTCTGCCGCAAAAGCCGCAAGGAGACACCTCAATTCGGCTTTTGCAAACCCCTGTCCGATACATCCCCGTGGTCCATGGAGAAATGTCATGTGTCCGTAGTTATTCGTCACACCACCCGTATTATTCGCTCGTCCGTCTTCGCTGATCCACCGCTCCGGTCTAAACTCTGTGGCGTCGGATCCCCAGATCTCGGTGTACCGGTTCACAAGCCAAGGCGAAATGATTATCTCCGACCCCGCGCGAATTGGGTGTCCAGATATTGTGGTATCACAGACAGCTTCGCGGACGGTCACCGGTACGGTGGGGTAGAGTCGAAGTGTTTCGTTTAGAACTCCGTTGAGGTACGGCAGATGCTCAAGTATCGAGGCGATATCAGTTCCGGGAGCGACCTGGGGAAAATCGGGAAGGGCCGCGAGAATCTCGGCACGGATAATAGATTGGTATCTTGGATGGATAGCCAGAAGATAGGTTGCCCAAGTAAAGACGGATGATGTTGTCTCGTGTCTGATCTTGTTAGCTAAACGTCAACGATGCACGCCAAGGACAGACGGCTTACCCTGCAGCGAGAAAAGTCAAAAGCTGGTCAATGAGCTCCGATTCGGAAAAGTTGTTGCTCTTAATAAGAAGCGACAGAATATCAAAGTGGTCATCAGCCTTGGTGGTGATGGCTTCTGTTTTCTCCCGGACAAGGTCTTGACAGATCGCTCTAATGTTGGCGGTCGTCTCCTCAAACATCTGCGCCATGTCCCAGGGCAGCATCTTCACCAGTCGTCGAGGCAATGATGTTGATATCATAAAAAGAAGAAACTTTGCCTTCCCCGGCTTCATGAGTCGGTCGTAGTTCTTGATCAGGGCGTTGTCGTGGTTCTTGAGGACGTGGAAGTCTCGCCCAAATGCTGCAATGCCAATAATGTCCAGAGTGACCTTGCTCGCCCATCCATTCATCTCGATCCGAGTTCCCTTTTCCCCTTCCAGAACGCGGCTGAAGGCGACTGCTTTCTTCCACATGACGGGATACAGCTCTTTGATGTGGCTGAACTTGAAAGCGGGTTGTGCATTTTTTCGTAGAAACTTGTGTTGGTCGCCTTCGACAACAACTAGGCCATCGCCCAGAACCGGTCGGAGAAAATCCCGGACATATTCAAACTTTGCAAAGTCATAAGGGTGATGGACAAGGACATCAGCGAGAGGGCCTGGCTTCGTTAGCAGCAGACTTGTCCATTGACCTTGGAGGACAATGATTCCGTCGTTTGGCGTGCTCTCTGCAACCTCCAGAACCAATTGGCCCGGTGGGTATTTGTTTCCGTGTCGGGCTCGAGTGAGAAGGCGAGAGAGAATGATGGCCTGGCACGTTAGTTGGCGCTCTAGATACTGCGGGGAAGAGTGGCGAACAAACCTTGGGCGCTGGAAAGTTTCGCAGTGGATGGAGGCAAAATGGGTACACTAAGGTGATCCAGGCCAGCCAAATGGAGTAGTTGACACTTAGCACTAAACCTGCAAGTACTAATAGTGGCTTGGTGGACAAGGAAGGGAGTAGTTCGGGGAGTCTCCTGATGAGGATGATCTCGATGGCCGAAGCCACGGTCGCGCGTGAAAAGGTGACGAGTGATGCCATCGCTAAACCTGCCGTCAATACTTGGACTTGCTGACACTCTTCTCTTCTCGGGGTTATATCTTAGGTCCCGATTTGCGGTCCAGGTTATTTCGTGACAATGAAAGAAGTTGTATTCACGACTTTTGCGGGTGACGATCATACATCATCGTCCTGCCAAGACTCAGAGCCCGCTGCTAGCAAAAGACCGCCTTGGGCTGCACAAGAATTCCTAGGCAACCTGGACCGCAGCGCAAACTTTGCGGCTTGAAGGAAAAGAGATTAAAAATATCTAGGATAAGTTCTGAATCTCTTTAACGCGGGCTTTTCACACATTTCTTGTTTGTCATCGCGGGTGCATTTCAGGGCCAACATGTTCCACGCTAAGACTCATTTTTGTAGGCTATCAAAAGTAGCCCCACTTTTCCTCACAGCTTCCTTCCTCACAGAGTTGCATCCTCTCCCAGCCATCAGCAAGCGCCGCATATTCCCACTGCTGATGGATTACAATCGAATCTGTCGTTGCTAAAGCGACTGCAAAATCTGAATCCCGCTGCAGATAATTAACTCGCGTATTTCCCTCCCGAGTCGCCGGTGCAGGTTGCCCAAGTTGCCCAAGTTTGGACGCGGACCGGCTTCCTCCGCGTGCCAGCAACCGACGGGCCATAACCTTCCCTTCCAAAGTCAACATTGGGCCTGAATAGCAACAAAGCGACATATTCCACAGCAATTTCGCCAGGGACAATTATAAGAGATATAACACCATGTCGCCTCCCGCTTCGATTCTATCACCACCGGACACCCGACCGATTCTATCAGCAGACACCCCCGAACCGCCAGGATGAAACTCCTCCCCTGGACTGCCGCCGCTGTCTCCTCGTTGTCGCTGGCCTCGGCCGCGTCCCTCCGACAAGTCACCGAGAAGTTTGGTCCCAACCCTACCAACGTCGGCTTCTTCATCTACGTGCCCGACGTCCTCCCAGCCAAACCCGCCATCCTCGTCAACCCGCATTGGTGTCACGGTGCCGCCGAGGCCGCCTACCGCGGCAGCCAGTACGCCAACCTGGCCAGCAAACATGGCTTTATTGTCATCTACCCAGACAGCCCCCAAGCCTCCGATGACTGTTGGGATGTTTCGTCGCGGGAGACACTCACGCACGATGGTGGCGGTGACAGTCTCGGCATTGTGAGTATGGTACGGTGGACTCTGGACAAATACAAGGCCGACCCGGCGCGAGTTTTTGTCACGGGAGTGTCTTCGGGCGCCATGATGACGCAGGTGCTTTTGGGATCTTATCCAGACATTTTCGCTGCGGGAAGTGCGTTTGCCGGAGTGCCGTTCGGGTGTTTTGCCGCTCCGAACAACAACTCGGGGGTTTATGGGTACTGGAATGATGACTGCGCCAAGGGTCGGATTAAGAAAACCGCCGAGGAATGGGCCAACCTCGTCAAGGCTGCTTACCCTGGTTACAACGGATGGAGACCCAAACTGCAGCTGTTTCACGGAACCAGGGACGAAGTGCTCGACTACGTCAACCACGAAGAGGCTGTGAAGCAGTGGGCCACAGTACTGGGTTTGAGCCAGGCACCTGTCACGACAACGCAGAATACTCCCTTGTCGGGATGGACCAAGACGACGTATGGACCGAACTCGTGGCTAGAGGCGTTTAGTGCGGCTGGTGTTCCGCACGATATACGTGTGCAGGAGAACACTGTGCTGGAGTTCTTCAAGCTGAATCATACTGCGGACTACTTTGTATGGGGGCAGGGAAGCCCTGGAAAGTAACCAGTGACACGAATTAATTGACAGAGGCTTTGCTTCATGAGAAGAGAGAAGAGAAAATACAGGAGTAAAATCACGAGCTATCAGCTTTCTGACTCCTCTGAGGCCGAAGAGGATGGGTTTGACATTGAGCCTGTCTGCCACATTACGAACTGTTCCTTCAAATCAAGAACCCCGTCCCGTGACGCGATCAGGTCCGAAATCCCATGGGCACCTATACCTGCTCTTCTATAAAGCCACACGCTGCCGACATGCTGGTCACTACCGTAAATCACTTGGAGGACTCTGCGACCAGCGCCTGTTTTAGCTTACTCTGGACCAGCTTGGCAGCTACCTACCTAGGTTTCTCATCAACGCCCAGGTAGTGGAGGGTCTTGTAAGAGCGGGACAAGGAGAAGTCAGCCTCGTCGGGGTTGATGACATGGATTTGTGAACTTGTAGGTACGCAAAACTCTAAACCTCTAGGTATCTAAGGTATCTAGGTTGACCGGAGGGGACCTTAAACCAGTCAAAGGTGGTGAATTTTCCATGCAAGGGGGTACCTAGACGGACAGTGAGCTAGCACAGGGCTCCTGGGTGGCTTCAATGCGAGCAGGGAACGCAGAACACCCGAGTCTGGTGCATGCATGACCAAATGCCCAGTGCAGATATATCTATCTCCAGCATTCATGGAATCGCTGGCACTATGACGCCCCCCAACACCAACACCCAAAATCCCATCCTCATTCACTTACCCCTCCTTCCTCTGTCCTAACCTGCAACTTGGGATCTCAATCCAAAAATGAGCAAAACGAGAGAACACTTTGTCACGAGGGCCACGAATCGGGGGAGCAAGATCTTCAGACTCACATCAGATCAAGAGTCTAGAACTAGCACTCCAGATGGGTCTGGTCTACATGGGCGGTGCTTCAGAGAACCAGAGACCAAGATAGTTCAAAGTGCACTGATGGACAGTGATGCAGTTCTGCTAGAGTAAAAAAAAAGACTTTATGTTTCTTGAGCGGAGGGCTGGACTGGACGCAGTGATCCTTGCACTCTACCGTGACTGACTGACTGACTGGGGCCGCCGTCCGTCATTCATTGACACCAGACACATTACTGAGATCAACCTTCACCTCAGCATCAATCCGCCACCTCATTCATGTTCCCCACCGCCACATTCCTTGGGTTCTTGGGTTCTTGGATCCTTGGCGTGGTTGCCACCATGTTTCGGTCGTGGCGACAGCGATGGCATCTTGAATGTACTTTTTTGCCTACCGAAAAAACAAAAAACTGAGGCCCAGGCTTTTTTCCTAGTAAGGTCAGTGGCTCGCTTGTTGGAGTGAGTATTCAGTGTCTTCCCGTCCTCATGAAAGCGGGGACTGGACCCAAAACCCAGCTGCACCTTGAGAAAAGGGCAAAAAAAAGGGTCTGCACGAATAGCCCCGTTAAAAATTCCCTTTTTTATTTTTCTTTTTTATTCTCGGATGTCCGTCAACCCTGACTCTCCATTGAGACGCCCGACGGTGGTGATTGCATTGCCAATTGGGAACTTTACATACGGGATACATATGCAAGTGGCCGGTTTCGTACTTTGCAAAATCTTTTTAATCTTTCATGATGTGATGTTATCGTTGGAAGCGACCCACCTAGATTGAGCAGGGCAGAGGCCTCCTAATCAGCCTGTGCCTGTGTGCCTGTGTGCCTGTTCCTGCCTGTGGTTGTGCCTGCCTGGTGCCTGCCTGGTGTGTGCATGCCTGGTGTGTGTGCCTGCCTGGTGTGTCATGAGCGGACCAACGACAGGGCGGGGATTGCGAATGGAGTGAGGTGTTGTAGCCGAGCTTAGCAGAGCGCCGACTTCGGGCATGTCATCACACCTCCGGCCATGCAAGCAAGCCCCGGTTGGTTGTCAACTGCATGATATGATACACTAGGTGCCCACGGTAAAGAGATAGGAAGAGGTACTGCGATGGTGGTAGAACTGACAATGATCCGACATTGTGACCTGCCTGGTTTCAATTGTATCATTTACCTGCGTTACCTGATTGTGCCCGGTTTACTTGCCGTCGGATCAGGCCCCTTTTTTTTTTTGGGCTGGACGGGAGCCGAAGCTCCATGCAGCGGGTGCATCGAACCTCGCACTGCAGCATGCCCACCACCACCAAAATTCACACACGCAACCAACATTTTTAGTTGTTCCCAGTAGCCGACGATAGGGGAGGAGGGGTCATTGCCGTGCCGCCCCTCCATTGTCATTCAATCTCAAACTATTGCATCGGGAGAGAGAACCTATGTGGGGAAAGGGAAAAAAGACGGGAGAAGAAAGAAAAAGAAAGAAACTAGCTCAACCCATCCCACGTAGGTAACCCGCCTTGAGTCAAAGGGTGAAACCACAAGTTAACAACCCCCTCATACTGACCAAAGTCCACCGCAGTATCGACCCGTCATGTTTTTTGGGTCAGTTTACACCTCGAGTACAAAGTTGCGATAATTAAATACCGACATGTCGTCATCCATACGGAGGCTCTCCTCCCTCTCCCACGGCTCCAACTCAATCTGCGCTTCTTTTCGATTAATCTCGTCCATTCGAAGCTTCTCAATCAGCTGCGCCATCTCCTCATGTCCCGAGCACCGTGCCACTTGCACGGGGTCATGACACGGCCATTCATTCCGGCGCGAACTTGACATTCGTGGCGGTGAGTCGTCATTGCCGGGACGCACATACGGCAGAGGTATAGGCAGAGGGATAAGCAAAGGGGGTAGTACCGTTCTCTCCAACAAACAATTTTCTTGCACTCCCCCACAGAGACCGCGAGATCCCGCGTTCCTACCCAGATGTACCCATGGTTTGTTACTGTTGCTGTTGGCCAGGTAGTGCAGCACATCAAAGTTATTATATCTCGCGGCTACATCTACCGCGTGCCACCAATAATTGTCAAGTGACCAGTAGTCTATCCCTCCCGCTCCTCTCCTTCCTGAGACGCTGTTGCTATTGCTGTTGCCGTCGAGAAAGCTCCTCCCCTGCTGCCGGGACTGCACTGTTGATCGCAGAGGTTTGTTGTTGGTGGTGGTGGTGGTGGCAGAGGTAGAATGTCCAGCCCCGGTCCGATGATGGGGCCTACCCTGACGAAACGGAGCCGAGATATCCGCCCCGGCAAGACGGGCGCGCTCAATCAGAGAGACGATATTACGCTCCGCACCCCACATTACGGCGCGAGAACCATTTTGTCGCGAATAAGCTGCGTCGCGTTGATACAGAATAGGGTCGAAGATTTGGTGGAAAGTCCTGTTCACCCGTGCGAGTGACGCAAGATCCCCGAGGGATTTCACGTGCGCGGCGAATTCGAAAATGAGCTCGGTGGGGAGGGTCTCGAAGCCGGGGATTATTGTTGGGTGGTTGGGCTCCATTGTACCTTGGAAGGTAGGTAGGTTGGGCGGTTATGGGATATGATTGATGGACGGCGATGGGATCATGTGTGATATGAGAAATGAGGTGCAGCAAGCAGGTTTACGATCCCAGAGTAAAGAAGAAAAAACTGGTTTGATAAAAACTAAAGGATCAAGACACCCTGATGGAAGGGGAGTGAACATAGATATCCTTCAAGAAAAAAAAAAGGCTCAATTCAACTTGGGGAGAGGACGAGGGATTTCAACTGAGACCAGACTGGGACCAGACCAGACATGGACTTCATCGACGCCCAACGTGAAAGGTTCATGTCATGTTAGGTTTGCTCATAGACAGTGACATATGTAGGGTTACACAAAAACACACCCGCTCTCTCTCTCTCCCCACACTGGCTCTAAAACCTGCCCCCCTCTTCACTTGCAATGCACTGTAATAGGTTGGGCGCAAGTTCAACAAATGCAAAAGTTCAAACATGAACCCAATCATTGGAAAACCCCTCAACGGAGGTGACATCATGATTATTATTTCCTCCTTTGCGAGACCACGCCTAACCGTTTTGGCATCCCGTCATTGGGTCGACTCGGGTCGAGCCAGGTCGGGACACACACACCAGACACCCACGCTCCACGCTCACTAACGCCATACCTGGTTAAGTATTCCCAGCTTACTGATCCCAATCCCGCGCTGCGCAGAGATGATTATTCATGATGGGAGATTACAAGATGCAATGGAGTTTTGTGACACCCAAAAGGTTGCCAAGACTTTTTGGGGAGAGGGAGCATTTCCGCGACTTGCTGGGCGGCTGCAATTGCGATTTGCGTGTGACTTGAGTGGGTGCATGTGCGTGGGTGCATGTGAGAGAGAGAGAGATGCGATTCGTGGTAACTATACAGACTAAACTCCACCCACAACACATGCACATGCACATGCACCGGAGGACAGAGACGCAGACTGGCTACCTACCTACCTAGGTACCAACCACCTTATCATTGAATAGTATGAGTTTTAATGTCGGGTGTGTAGATGCATTCAGTTGATCATGGATAACATGAACAACACAGCCTTGGAATAGCTAAGGGTTTGCGAAACTGGTCCAGAGGTTGATTGGTTGTCTTTCAAGTTTCCCGAATTCCAGTCTACGAAGGAAGCCAAGTTTAATTCTAAATTACCATCATACCCCATTCCACATGGAAGCTGCAATGCGCAAAGATAGGTACCCAGGTAAGCCACTCTCGCCAAAACCCAGCCAAGCATGGACAGCATCATGCAAACCCTACTGTAACTTTGGACAGGGCTGTTCTCGACTCTGGGCACTCTGGGCAGTCTGGGCACTCTAGTCTAGGCGTACCGTGCAACTCTACATATACTCTAGGAATGAAGCGAGTGTACTCTGCAATAACTCGCTTGATCCCGCAACTCCAAGGTTATCGAGCTCAATGGTCTGGTGGGAACACGAACAGGATTGCACAGAAATACACTACACCTATAGATACAAAGTATTCGTAAAGTGAGCTATGTAAGGTAAGGTCACAGCCAAGGTGGGCGGGCGTGGGCGGACAGGGCAGTGTCACCAGGCTAAATACGCGAGGCCGACCAAAGGAAAGAAAAACGAGATTATCTACCAGTGTAGAATACAACTTTGCTTCCTTGCTTTTCTTGGCTAGGCTAGGTAAGTAGATAGATATTACCCGCCCTCCCTCCACTCCATTCCGTTGCTGCAACCGGTTTTCCCACCAGCAAGTTCCAAGACCTGCACGCCCGCTCGCCTTGCCCTGCCCAGCTCGGGAGCTCCGATCGACCGACTGACTTACCGACTGACCTACCGATGCGATTCGATTCCATCTGATCTGATCGATCGTCGATTGGATCAACCCCAAGCAAGAAAACAAAGCAAGCAAGCAGGCGGCTGGGCGGATATTCGGTGCATCTCAGTACCGAGTACGGGACAGACCTCGACACATACCCGCACACCCCTTTGTTTCCCGCCACATGGCAGTTTTGCCGCTTGCCGCCGCCAGTTTGATGTGTGAACAAGGCAGCAGGTAACTGCTAGTCTACCACTAGAATCATGACAAGCCCCGTGCGCATACGGGTACACGTACCCGCGGCACTCTGGGTATTCTTGTCCATCCTGAGCGGGCTGTTCGGGAATCGCGGCATTGCATCTGCAGCGCGCTACTCCAACCCGCTAGAAACAAACCACGAGGGAGACCCGTTTGTCACTTTCACCCAAGGGTACTACTACTTTTTAAGCGCCCCCCCTGAGCTTATCGGCGACCTGATGGTCACGCGCGCTAGAACCCTCGAGGGTCTCAAGAGCGGCCAGACAAAAGTGGTCGCCCCGGGGACTTATGGATTTTCCTTTGCGAATCCGGAACTCCACGAGATTAACGGGACGTAGGTAGTGTTGTATCCCTGCCTGTATACCGTAGCTGACTCGGTCAAAGGTGGTGGATATATTTCTCGCGTTACTCCAGTGAGTGGAGGACCGATACCTACAACAGTTTAGGTGTGCTCAAAGGTTCGTATCACTTGAAGGTTTGCCTGATCAGGATTGTTAGCTGAAACAACAACCTAGGCGGGGCTGCTGTTCGAGACCCCTTCACCTATGCTGCGACAATGACAAATGACACGCTAAACCACCAACCAACTGTGCTTCGTGTCGCCAACCGACACTACATGGTGTGGGCATGCCGGACTCGGGAGAGCCCGAGCGATGATAAAATAGCTTATTCCATCTGCATTGCACCACTGCTCACCCCCACCGTGCTCGGCCCGTCACGCGTGCTTACCAACGCGACTGAGCCGTGGGAGCTGAGGCCCAGGGACGGCTTCGGTCCGCAACTGGGAATCCCCTCCGCCTTCTACCACAACGGCAAGACCTTTGTGTACTATGATGTCGAACCATCGAATGGGCCTGGACGTGACCACCCGTTTGGCTTGCTGACGTACAAGGGAAGGGGGGATCCGATGTCGGCGAACAACTGGATCAAGTCGGGACCGTTCGTGAACGTCGGCCTTCAACCCACTCCAAACGCAACGTGCTACACTACTGAAAACAAGTGAGTGCCCATCGACGAAGCCTATCCACAAGGCTCCGTAAACTGGCGTAAGCTAATGCCCAGGTGCAAGATTCTTCACAAGTCCAGACGAGACGGAGGTGTGGATGACGTACAACATGCGAGACTTCGCGATAGATTGCCGAGACTGGGGACACAACGGAGCAAAACGGTTAGAATGGAACGCCGACGGCTCCCCGAAATTCAACACGCCCGGGCGACTGGAATACTGGATAGATGGTCCGTCTGGGGAGGACTGAGGGCCAAACTTATCGACAACGACTTGCCAAGAGCTCTAGGACCATGGCATCGGAGAACGGGGAGCCCGGAAGCTTGTGCCGACGTGCGCTGCGTAATGCTACCGACGGGCCTAACCCGGAAGAATGGCTGTAATCCACTGTGTTGCTTGTCGTGTCTTGGCGAGATCCTCTGACGCGGAGATATTCCGAATCCGGCCTGAGACCGCCTCCGTCTGGTGTGACTGTAAAGCTCTGACGCCGGGAGAAAATCGGCCGAATTGAGGGCCGTGAGTGGATCTGCACGGCGACGGACCCGGAGCAGACATTTAGGCAGTTGCGGCTGGGCGATGCCCTCGACGCCGTCGAGTCTTGGCGGCCGACCAGGCCCCAGAATCGCAGCTTGTCAATTCCGCCGTGGCATGTAAAAATCGGAGACAAAGCGGAGCCAGCCAATTCCAATCCCAATTAGTTATTCCGGCCTTAACTTCGGCTTTCACTCTGTGATGCGGGGGGCTGATCGTATTCCATGTTTTGTTTTCATCCAGCCCCTCCCCCTGAGTCGTGCGTGCTTTTTTGCTGATCTGAATGTGGCAGCTGACCAGCAGAGATTTTCTCCCATCTCTCCCACCAAGCCTCGCCCAGCTGATAACAGGTGGCGTTGCTCACCTGACACAACACCGTCCAACGTTTCTTCTGACTGTGACACATATGGCGCACCGAGAAGGGTGATGGCTAATCTCAGCTTGCAACCGCATACACTATATGTCGCACTCATCTCAAGGCTTGTCACCTCTTGTCGGTCCCTTCATCTCCTGTCGTGATTGTGCTTGTCGCCTGTGCATTCTTGGTGTTTCACGCTGATTGGCACGCGTTGCAACGACCGTCCCGTGACGACTCAAGTCAATGGGCCAGCAGTTGTTGTCCATTGCTGAAGATGAAGCTGTCGCACAAGAGCCGCGGGTTGGCAAGTCGGTTATCGGAATCGCGCGCGTCCGTGATTACCCCCTCGAGAGCGAGCGCGAAGAAGTGTCGCTGATCTTGCAACATGCATCTGGTGTAACTCTATGTTCGTCAAAGTTCGCCCATTCGCAACCTGCTGCTGGGTCCGGCAACCGGCATCTGTTACGTAAAGTACCAGAGACGCAAAGAACCATCGTGTCTCGTGACTGGTCGAGGTTGCAATCGCACAGCGCAATGCTGTCGCGGAAGTTTTTTACCCCCATAGGCTAAGGCATTTTTACCTTAAAAGTCCCCGTGAGAAGCTAGGACAGGGCACTAACGTGGCGTGGAACGGTGAAAAGAACAAGCGCTGCCTGGTCGGTACCGCCATCGTTACCAATTGCAACCTCGAGCAGATACGCCAAGGACGGGAATGGTTGTGGGGAGCCTTAGCGAGGTGGGTGTGCTGGAGTTTGCTGGCGCCGCCGGCCGCCGTGGCGACCTCCACTCGGGATATCCAGCGTGGAAGGTGAGGGCGAAGAACGGGGGATCCGAGTGTGGGGTGATCGATCTACCCCACGACACCCTCTTCCCCGGGAGACTGATCAATTCTATTTCCAATTCAAGAGTGTGAGACTGGTTCAGGAACCCGAGGGGAAATGTCGCAGCTGTCCCCTTCTGGTCGAGGTGTGGGAAAGCGTGGTGGTGCATCAAAAAAACTGGCCCACCTTGATGCGCTCAAACAAGTCGGTCAGCGCCCACTTGCTCGTCTATTCTTAGCGGCTGCAGCGGAACAGGTACCAGTTGATACGAATCCTCGAATTCCGCCAGCATTGCGAGTGATGTCATTTCGCCCAAATTCTCCACCAACGAACCCGGATTGTGTTGCCGCTGTCAATTTACCAAATGCCGGCAATATCGAACTCGCACGGGAGGGGGAATGTGTCGCGGTTGTTTTCGGCGAGAGTCCGCCCGCCGGCTCCCCACCGAAGCCGCCGAACCGCTTGGCCCAAGGATTCCGCGCGTCTCCTCCACTGAGCCTAGCCTGAGCCCTAGCGCCCTGGCAGCTGTCACCGTGGCTGGGGAGGCTGCATTTTAGGGCAATCATCTGACCGTCGCACCGGCCCCAGTGCACCTGACCGCCTTCGTCCAACGCGGGTTCAACAGTTTCAAAGACGACTCTCCTGAGTCCTGCCTTCCTGTTCCGGTGTCCGATCTCGATCGGTCCCTCACCTCCCGCCTGTCGCGGGGGGGCCGAGGGTTAGCCCGTGGGGGTGTTGGCGATTCTGAGTGGATTGCATTTTTGGGGGAGCGGGGGTAGTGCCTGGAATTGAAGGGTCGGTGACCGGTCGCGGGATCCGCGTCGACATCCGCGCAGCGCAATTGCGCACCCATGCGGACCTTTTTGCTGGGCTGCGCCGATTGCATCCATTGCACCCGATGGCGCTGCTGGGATTGCGCCCCGGCTTAATATGGCCAAAGTTCGGCTGAATTTCCACATTCATGAGACACACGGCGCCCTCGGGCTTCAGCAATTCGGCAAGCGTTCGACGCCCCTTCGCCCATTCCTTATTCTTGATTCCTGGGTCCGTGTTCGGACCTGTCGCCAGCGTGCCCCCCCAATCGTCACAGCGGACACGACCCAAACCCCGGCAGTCTGTGGCCAGCCAAGATGCTAGATCCCGTGCCTGTGCCAAGTGAAGGAGCGGTGAGCTATTTTATTATGCACCGATTCTCCCGGTTGAGAGAGCCCCTGCAGGCGGAAATGTGAAATGTTGGGACGGGATGGTCAGCTGAGTGGTTGTCGTTTCAATGCTTACCTGACCCCCTGGCAAGTGGCCCATGACGTTCGAATCGTCGCTTCCATGTTCCTTCTGTTTTCCTTCTCTCGCATGGGTGTTGCTGCAAACAGGCCAATCCCATTCCAAACAAAAATCCGTACCCATCCACCCAGACCTCTTTTTCCCCTTTCTTTTCATTCACTCCTCCCTCCCACGCTAATGCCATTTCACCCTTCCCTAAAAAATTTTCCTTAATAAAGGGTCCTGGTTGCTGCGGAGTTTTCTCCTGCTCTTCTTTGGTCGTTCCTTCCCTTCTGTTCTCAGAAAAACCAAAAACCACACATCAACTTTCACCATGAGGAAAGAAGCAACGCTACTGCGTCCCACCCAGGATGGGGATCGCTACGAGCTCACGACGCCGACGGCCATGCCCAAGGCGGCAGGTTTCCTGTGGAACCAGCGGATGATGATCCAGCTCACCTGCCGCGGGTTCGCTACGGCGCAATTCATGCAGCCGGAGCCCGCAAAGTATGCCCATGCACCTAATATCGAGGCAAAGACGTTCATGCAGCCCGAGCAAAACTACTACTCCCACCATCCAGGTCGTTTTGTCTACATCAAGGACCTGGATACCGAGCACCTCTTCTCTGCTCCCCACGAGCCCGTCCGAGCCCCGGCCGACCGCTTCGTCTTCTCGGTCGGCAAAAGCGATGTCGCCTGGCTTGTGGAGAACTCGGGCATCCGCGTTGAGATGACTATGGGTCTCCCAACACACGATGTGGCCGAGCTCTGGACCATCAAGGTCTCCAACATGTCGAATCACCGATCAAGGCGACTCGCAGTGACACCCTACTTCCCGATTGGCTACATGTCGTGGATGAATCAGTCGGCCGAGTGGAATGCCGAGCTCAACGGAGTCATTGCGAGCAGTGTCACACCGTACCAGAAGGCGACAGAATATTTCAAGAACAAGTACCTCAAGGACAAGACATACTTCCTCTGCGAGACACCGCCGGATTCGTGGGAGACAAACCAGATGTCTTTTGAGGGCGAGGGCGGGCTCCACAATCCATCAGCCCTAGAGGAGCCGAGCCTGGGCTGCGGCGACGCTCGGTACGAGACTCCGACAGCCGCGGTGCAGTACCGCGTGACGCTTGCCCCTGGCGAGCAGCGCGAATATCGCTTCATGTTCGGCCCCGCTTTCGATGAGAACGAGGTCCGCGCCATGCGCAATCGGTATCTCAGCAAGAACGCCTTCATCAAGACTGCCGCCGACTATGCCGCCTACATGGAACGCGGCCGCGGCTGCCTTCATATTGAGACACCCGACAAGGATCTCGACAACTTTGTCAACAACTGGCTCCCCCGCCAGGTCTACTACCACGGAGACGTCAATCGCTTGACGACAGACCCGCAGACCCGCAACTACCTGCAGGACAACATGGGTATGAACTTCATCAAGCCGTCGGTATCCCGCCAAGCTTTCCTCACTGCGGTCAGTCAGCAGGAGGCCAATGGGTCCATGCCTGACGGTATCCTCCTCGCTGAGGGTGCCGAACTCAAGTACATCAACCAGATTCCCCACACCGATCACTGCGTGTGGCTTCCTGTCACACTTGATGTTTATCTCGCCGAGACCGGTGATTATGGGCTACTCAAGGAACATGTCCGCACATCCAACGGCGACAACCTCACCGTCTTTGAGCGCTTCAGCCGTGCCATGGATTGGTTGCTGGGCGCCCGCGACTACCGAGGTCTCAGCTTCATCGCCCAGGGAGATTGGTGTGATCCCATGAACATGGTCGGCTATAAGGGGCGGGGTGTGTCAGGGTGGCTCACACTGGCCACTGCCTACGCTCTCAAGCTCTGGGCTGATGTCTGCGAGCACGAGGGCAGGCACGATCTCGCCAGGCGTTACCGTGTGGGCGCTGACGAGTGCAATGCTGCCGTCAACAAACACCTGTGGGACGGTGACTGGTACGCTCGCGGTATCACTGACGATGACGTTGTTTTCGGCATCAAGGAAGATCCCGAAGGCCGCATCTGGCTTAACCCCCAGACCTTTTCCATCCTCGGCGGTGCTGCGAACCAAGAGAAGATCTCACGCATTCTGCCCCAGGTTGACCAGCAGCTGAGCACTCCGTACGGCGTGCTCATGTTTTCGCCGCCATACACCAAGATGCGGGAGGATGTCGGGCGCGTGACGCAGAAGGCCATTGGGTCCGCAGAGAACGGTGCCGTCTACAACCATGCTGGTGTCTTCTACATCTACAGCTTGTACAAACTTGGCAACCAGCAAGATCGGGCGTACAATCTGCTGAGGCAGCTCCTTCCAGGCCCCAGCGAGGCCGACTACCGCCAACGTGGCCAGCTTCCAATTTACGTCCCAAACTACTATCGCGGTGCTTGGCGCGAGTTCCCTCGGACGGCCGGCCGATCCAGCCAGCTGTTCAACACCGGTACCGTGTCGTGGATGTACCGCTGTTTCATTGAGGGTCTCTGTGGTCTGCGGGGTGACGAGGACGG
>Ga0247763_1000656_pt1 | contig 20878 bp, 13 predicted proteins | sample UWRJL141409B4_FD_179926 | JGI IMG/M metagenome (GOLD analysis project Ga0247763, IMG submission 179926) | Plant litter microbial communities from Arlington Agricultural Research Station in Wisconsin, United States - UWRJ-L141-409B-4 | ecosystem: Environmental > Terrestrial > Plant litter >...
CTCCGCTGCAGCTGCCTGGTCCGCGGATGATTCGGCGGTCGGTGGCAATGTGGCCGGCGAGAGAGGGGCGGGCGACAGAGCGGCGGGCGACAGAGCGGCGGGCGAGAGAGGGGCGGGCGACAGAGCGGCGGGCGAGGACGAGACCGTGGACAATGTTGCCGCGGGCAACGCGGATGCGGACGACCTGGCTGACGCGGCGGGTGGGGCGTTGCTCGCGCCCTTGGCCGCCTTGCCCGCGGGAGCGCGCTCGAGCCCAATGACCGCCGGACCGATGCCGCTCACCGTACCGGAGGCGTTGCCCCGCGGAGGCGACGCCGGCATCGGAGTCAGCGCCTCGAGCGCCGGCGAGACGCGATCCGGAAGGGACGCCGAACGCTGCGTGTGCGACGTGCGCAGCGCTGGCGCGAGCGCACGGGCGAGCGCCCCGGCAAACTCGTTCGGAGTGTCGAACTCCTGAGCGAGGGCCTGCGCCCACCACGTGTCAAACGAGCCGGGCAGATTGTCTGCGACACTGCTCGGGCGCGGCGCTCGTTTCTCCAAGATGGCCTGGAGTACGGCGCCGACGTCGAATCCCAAAAAGGGGGGACGGCCCGTCAAGGCTTCGTAAACGATGACCGCCAGAGCCCACAGGTCGGCCTGCCCGCCATTGGGAACGCGTCCGAGTATCAGATCCGGACTGGAATAGAGCGGCGTGCCCACGAGCTCACCGGGGCGACGGCGGCTGACACCGAAGCCAGCCGCAGAAGGGCGCGCGAGTCGAGAGGCCACACCGAACCCGAGCAACTTGATCTGCCGGGACGAGCGCTCGCTTTCTCCACGGTCAGCGAACAGTATATTTTCGGGCTTCAGGTCGCCATGGGCGTAGCCGGCGGCGTGCACCAGCGACAATGCCTGGCAGGTCTCCTGAACGATCGAGTGGACGCTCGGTGCGTCCTGCTTCGGGTTTCGTTCGAACAGCGCGCGCAGTGACTCACCTTCGTGCCAGCGCCAAGCGATGTAGCGCATGCCGTCCCAGACACCGGAACCGACTCGTTCGGGGAAGTGCGGCCCCGACAGCTCGCGCGCGAGGCGATCTTCCAATGAGAACCGCGTCAGCGCTTCGGGATGCTTGTGCATCGTGCGATGCAAGATCTTGATCGCGCACGGGCGCGAGCTGATCTCGTCGCGCACGCGCCAGACCGCCGACACGCGGCCGCCGCCGACCTTGCGCTCCAAACGGTAGCGGTCGGCGATCATGGTCCCTTCTCTCGGCATCATCTACAGCACCGTGCGCTCGGCATCGAGCCCATCACCTTCGGAAGCTCATCACGTTCGGAAGGCTCTGCGATAGGGCGATGACATGTCCATTCCGAGCTGCCCGATCACCACAACGCACTCCTTCCACCACCCTACAGTAAAGGACAAGGTACACGTCCGAGTCCAGGGAATTTTCCTACCAATTTGTATCATTCTGATGCGGGCGGAGTTTTGGGATTGGGCGCAAGATCTGGGAGTTTGACCACCGCTTAACGCCCACTTTAACCGTGCTCGGACTTTGACCTGCCCCGCCTTTGACCTGCCCCGCCTTTGACCTGAGGCCGCCTTTGACCCTGCTCCCAATAACCCTGCTCCGCGCATCCATGCGGCCTTCAGCCTCCGCATTGTTTCAACTCGTGTCTCGAGGCTCGCATCGAGCTCGGCTTCTCCGGGAAGCTAGCCCGGGGTCTCCGGATGGAGGTGGTACGCCCGATTGGGTCGCTCCGGGAGGGTGAAATCTCGCGAGCGAGCAGGCTAGCGACGCCCGCATGTGCGTTTTCGCTAAGCGAATGCCGTGAGAATGGACGGCAAGATTGTCTCCTCCGGCTTGCGTTCCGTTTGAACCGCTCTGCTCGTTTGCCCGGCCGCATCGGAGCCTCTGGGTGCGACCTCGCGGGCTGGGCTCGCCACTGACGCGCGCGCCTGTCGCTCGCGCCGGGCGCAGCGACACGCCTGGAGTCGATCGGTGCCGTGGGCTTCGAACTCGGGTCATAGCTATCTATCTCGGCGCGCCGCCGCTCGCCTGTTTCGCGTCGCGCTCAGTTTAACCGTCGCCGCAGCCACCCGGCTGCGATCCGAGTGCCAACTCGAGGCAGTTCGGTGACATCTCGAAACGGATCTCGCAGGAGTTGAGTGTTCGCGCGCATTTCTTCTCCACCATCTGCAGGGAGCCGGGTCTGCTGGGAGCCGATCGAGTACGCCCGCGCATCGACGTGCTGTCGAGCATGTCGCCAAGCGTGCGTGCGTGCCAGCGCGGCGACGGAGCGATCGAAACAATCACGGTCGAAGCGACCCGTGTTGGAAGAGAGATCTGAGGGTTCGCCGCTTTGGCCGGTCACGATATCGGCGACTGAAGCCGTGCGACGAGAGCCCCCCAGGGTGGTCGACCGGTGCCGCTCGCTGAGTGGGAAACGACCCTGGGCACTCACGCCCCGGGTCACGCCGTCATTGTGCAGTGACGTCCGTGTGCATCCAACGCCGAAGAAGCGGCGACAGGGCGAAGCAGATCAACGCCGAGCCGATCGCGACCACGCCGATCTGACCAAAGACCTCGCCGTACAGGTGAAGGGTACCGCTAGGCGGCGGAATCACCTGGGTCTCGCCGGCTTCGCCGTGCACACCCGTGAGCTGTGCGATCGACCCCGCCAGGAAGTTCGAGAACGCGGTGGCGAGGAACCAGGCGCCCATGACCGTACTGACGATGCGCGCCGGTGACAGCTTGGTCACCATCGAAAGGCCGACGGGAGACAGACAGAGCTCACCCGTCGAATGCAATAGCAAGGCGAGCAGCAGCCAGAAGATGCTGACCATGCCGCGCGCGTCTGCCACCTCGGCCCCGTACCAGAGCGCGCCGAAGCCGAGTCCGAGCTGCAGCAGGCCAAGCGAGAACTTTACCGGAGTGCTTGGCTCGCGCCCGCGGCTCGCGAGGAAGGACCAGAGGATGGTGAATACCAGCCCGAACAGCAGAATGAAGATGCCGTTCGCCGCCTGAAATAGCGACGCGGGTACCTCCGCCCCGCCGATACCCATGCCGACGCTGGTCGGCGCGACCTGCCAGTCGATGACGCTCTTGTCGCGTGAGGCCCCGAGGGAGGCCTCGGCGCGCAGCGTGTCGAGGTCGCTCAGCGTGAAGGGTGTCCCCCGGCTGGAGACGTGACCGAGCTGCTCCTGGGTTAGCGGTGGCAGCTTGGCGAGATCGGGCTCGGTGGTTTCGAGGGGCACCCGCAGCTCCAGGGACCGACCCACCTCGCCCGCCTCGGCGTGGCGGGCTTCTATGACCCGGTCGACGTTTCGATCGGTGAAGTTGTTGATCGAGCTGCCTGCCTGCTCGAAAAAGGCCCAGAACAGGAGCGAGAAGAACATCAAGATCAACACCACAAACAGTCGTTCGCGGTCGACCTTGTCACTGCGGACGGCCTCGAATATCAGCCAGATGAAGGCGGCGCCTCCGAACAGCGTGAGCATCCAGCCTGCGACCTCGTTGTGCTGCACGAGCAGGGCGAACAGCGGCACGGCCAGCGCAACGCCGACGTACACGGGCCAGTGCGGTCGCGCCGCGCTTGTTGCCGGTGGAGCGCCCGTTGTCGCGGGCAGTCCTCCCTTGCCCAAGGCCAGGAACGCCGCGCCTGCAGCGACGAGCAGCGAGACGCCCACGAACACATTGACGATCAGCTGATACGTGTTGTTTTGCAGGAACAGCATCGCAACCGCCGTGGCGATCGCGCCGACCGCGATCAACGCCTGCGTGAGGCGGACGGGCGCGACGAACACGGCGACTCCGAGCAGCATGCCGAGCGTGGCCAGGCCAAACCCGTAGTGCCAGCCGAACACCTCGCCGACGTAGCCGCAGATGAGCGGCGACATCGCTCCGCCCAAGTTGATCCCCATGTAGAAGATGGTGAAGCCGCCATCCCGTTTGGAATTGCCCGGCGGGTACAGCGACCCGACCATCGCGGAAATGTTGGGTTTGAAGAACCCGTTGCCAGCGATCAAGAGCGCCAGTGCCGTATAAAAGGCGGTCTTGTGCTCGAAGGTCATCAACAGATGGCCTGCCGCCATCAAGAGGCCACCGAGCACCACCGCCCGGCGCGCTCCGAGCAAGCGATCGGCGAGCATGCCGCCGATGAACGGCGTGGCGTAGACCAGCGCCGTGTACGCGCCGTACACGGCGTAGGCGGAGCCGTCATTGAGCTTCAAAAAGCCCTTGATCATGTACAAGACCAAGAGCGCCCGCATGCCGTAGTAGGAGAACCGCTCCCACATCTCGGCGAAGAACAGCGTGTACAGGCCGACTGGGTGGCCAAATAGGGTTTTGTCGTCCGGGCGTACCGCTGTCGTCATGACTCCGTTTCCGATCGCCGTGCGAGGTCCGTCAACTTCAATCCGGGGCGCTCGGCAGGTGACGCGATTGTATCGTTCAATTCAGCGTGGTCAGCGCGCTGGAGCCGGAGGTTTTCGGATGGGTAAGCCGCGCTCCGAGAGGTAGCCCTTGATGCCCGCGACCGTGTGGCTGCCGTAGTGCAACATCGATGCAACCAGGGCCGCATCGGCGCGCCCCTCGGTGAGCACTCGGTGCAGGTGCTCGTTCTCGCCGCCGCCGCCCGACGCGATCACTGGCAAGGCCACCGCGTCGGCGATGCGGCGAGTGACGTCGAGGTCATAGCCTTCGCGTGTGCCATCGGCGTCGATCGAGTTGACCACGATCTCACCCGCGCCGAGCTGCTCGGCGCGGCGCGCCCATTCGATCGCGTCGATGCCCTGGCGCAGGCGGCCGCCGTGGATCACCACCTCGAAGCCCGATGGCATGCTCGGGCTCGGCGGCGTGCGCATCACGTCCATCGAGAGGACCACGCACTGGGCGCCGAACGCGCGCGACGCTTCCGCGATGAGCTCGGGCCGCTTTACCGCCGCCGAGTTGTAGTTCACCTTCTCGGCGCCCGCCTCCAGCACCTGCCCGGCGTCGCTCACGCTGCGCAAGCCCCCGCCGACCGAGAACGGGATGAACACCTGCTCGGCGACCCGGCGCACCACGTCGAGCATGATGCCTCGACCCTCGTGCGATGCCGTGATGTCGTAGAACACCAGCTCGTCGAGCCCAGCCAGATAATACTCGTGGGCCTTCTCGACGGGATCGCCGATGTCCTTGGTGTCGACGAACTTGACGCTCTTGGCCAGCTTGCCGTCGCGCACGTCGAGGCAGCTGATCACGCGTTTGGTCAGCATGCGAGCCTCGTGCCGGGGCTGGACGCGGACGTGGACGGCGCCCAGCTCGCAAAGCGAGCCAGGATGTCGAGGCCGAGCGGTCCGCTCTTCTCCGGGTGAAACTGGACGGCAGCGAAGTTGCCTACCGCGAACGCGCTAGCAAACTCGATGCCGTGGTGGGTGGTGGCGAGCACGTGTTCGCGTTGCTCCGGGAGCAGGTAGTACGAATGCACGAAGTAGAACTCGTTCACCGCCGGAACCCCGTCAAACAAGGGGTGCGCGCGGCGCACCTCGACGCGGTTCCAACCCATGTGCGGCACCTTCAGCTCGCGCGGCAGCTCGGGAAAGCGCCGCACCGCGCCCGGCACGAGGCCCAGGCACGGCGTGTCGCCCTCTTCAGAGTGACCGAGGCTCAGCTGGGCGCCGACGCACACGCCGAGGATGGGAGTGCCCCGCGCGAACGCGTCGCGCAGCGCGCCGTCGAGGCCGCGCTCGATCAGCACGGCCATGGTGCTGCGCGCGTGTCCGACACCCGGGAAGATGATGCGCTCGGCGTTGCGCACCTCGTCTGCCGAGGGGCTGACGTGCGAGGCGACCCCCACCGATGCCAGCGCTCGCTTCACGGAGGTCGGGTTGCCCGCGTTGTAGTCGACGATGGTTATCATCATGGTCTCCGCGTGTCGCCGCTCATTCGGCCGCCGCGGCGCGCGTCGGGCTCGGGGCGTAGCGCTCCGTGCCGATCAACTCGAAGAAGGCTTCGACGCTCATGGCTCCGAGCTCACCCCGCTCGCGCGAGCGGATGTTGATGCCGCCGGCCTCGGCCTCGCGCTCTCCGACGACCGCCAGGTAGGGCAGCTTCTGCAAGCTGGCCGCGCGGATCTTGTAGCCGACGCGATCAGGGCCCAGGTTGACCTCGCTGCGCAGGCCGGCGTCGAGCAGCCGATTGTTCAGACTCTTGGCGTAGTCAGCGAACTTGTCGCTGACGGGGATGATCTGGATCTGCAGGGGCGCGAGCCAGAGCGGGAAGGCGCCGGCGTAATTCTCGATGATGATGCCGAGGAAGCGCTCGAGGCTGCCGTAGCAGGCCCGATGCACCATCACCGGTGTGTGACGCTCGCCGTCAGCGCCGACGTATTGCAGGCCGAAGCGCTCGGGCATCGAGAAATCGAGCTGGATCGTGCCGCACTGCCAGGAGCGCTTCAGCACGTCGCGGATGTGAAAGTCGATCTTCGGGCCGTAGAACGCGCCGTCGCCCTTGTTGATGCGGTACTCGATCTTGGCCGCCTCGAGCGACTGCTGCAGCGCCTTCTCGGCGGTCTCCCACACCTCGTCGCTGCCGATGCTCTTCTCGGGGCGCGTCGAGAGCTCCACACGCACGTCGGTGAGATCGAATGCCGTGTAGACCTCCTTGAAGAAATCGATCAGCACCTGCACCTCACCCGAGATCTGCTCGGTGGTGCAGAAGTGGTGCGCGTCGTCCTGCGTGAACGCTTGCACGCGAAACAGGCCGTGGCGCACGCCCGAACGCTCGCGCCTGTGCACCAGGCCCATCTCTGCGATGCGCAGAGGAAACTCGTTGTGGCTGCGCAGACGGCTCTTGAACACCAGGCAGTGCCCCGGACAGTTCATCGGTTTGACCGCCGTCGGTCGCTCTTCATCGGCGTTGTCGATCACGCAGCCGCCGTGCTCCACGTCGCGCAGCTTCTGTTTCGTGAAGAACATGTTCTCGAGGTAGTTGTCGTAGTGCCCGGAGGTGTGCCAGAGCTTCTCCGACAGAATGATCGGGGTCTTCACCTCCACATAGTCGCGACGCTTGAGGAGCCCGCGCATGTAGTCTGCGAGCGTGTTCCAGAGCAGCGCGCCCTTCGGCAGGTAGAAAGGGAAGCCCGGCGCGTCCTCGTCGAAGGTGAACAGAGCGAGCCGCTCACCGAGCACGCGGTGGTCGCGCTTCTTCGCCTCTTCCAGCGCCGTCAGATAGTCGTCTAGGTCGCTCTTCGAGAAGAAGGCCGTGCCGTAGATGCGCACGAGCTGTTGCTTGCTCTGATCGCCGCGCCAGTACGCTCCGCTCACCTTGGTCAGCTTCACGTTCTTGAGCCAGCTCGTATCGGGCACGTGCGGCCCCGAGCACAGGTCGATGAACTCGCCGTGCCGGTAGAAGCTCATCTCCTCGCCGCGCTCTTTGATGCCCTGGATGATCTCGCTCTTGAACGGGTTGTTGCCGCCGTCGATGGCGCGGTAGCGAGCGAATACCGGATCGGACGGGTCGTCCTTGCCGACGCAGCGCTCGAACGGGTGAGCAGCCTTCGCCACGCGCGCCATCTCCTCCTCCAGCGCGGCGAAATCGTCCGGCGTGATGCTGCCGCCGTTCGACATGTGGATGTCGTAATAAAAGCCGTCTTCGATGGCGGGGCCGATCGTCAGCTGCGCTTCGGGGAAGCGGTGCAGGATCGCGTCTGCCATGAGGTGAGCGGCGGAGTGGCGCAGCACGTCGAGCGCCTCGGGATCCTTCTTGGTGAGGATCGAGACCTCGGCGCCCTCGGGCAGCCTCGTGTTCAGATCGCGCACCGTGCCGCCGATCTTCGCGGCGACGGCAGCCTTCAGCAGGCCCGTACCGATCGCCGCGGCCAGGTCTCGAGCACTGGCACCGTCGTCGAGCGAACGCACGCTCCCATCGGGGAGTTTCACTGTTGTCATCGGTTTTCCTTTCTGGGCGAGACGGCTACACCCGTCTTCGCAAGCCTTCGCGCGGATACGACCCGCCGAGGGCAGGGGCCACTATACGACCCGACTCGAGCCCCCACAAGCCGAGACAGGGTGGGATCGCGGAGCGGATCGCACGGCGGCCGCGGGCCTCGTTGTCTGGCAAGCGCCGCTGGCAAGCGGCGTCGTTCGGCCTTCGCCGCCCCCATGGTGCATCCGGAGATTGCACGCGCGCGTGGCCCGGTCTACGACCCAGCGCATGCCGATGACGGCCCGAGTGGGTGCGGGACGGGGACGGGGCCGCAGGGGGGCGCTCCCGTGGCTCTTGGGCTTTCTGCTTTGCCTGATCGCAGCCTGTGCCGGCACGAAAGCGGAGGGCGGCGGCGCCGGCCTGCTCGCGGGCAAGGCTCCTCACGCCAGCGTGGGCGTCGAGCACGCGGCGGGCTTGACGGACGGGCTGGCGGCCCCGCCCGGAGACGACTGGGAGACCGATCGGACTGCGCGTTTTGTCGCCGATGACGCCTCGGTCACGTACGATCTCGGAGCAGTCGTCCCAGTACGAGCCATCTGGTTCCAGGGCGACCACAACGACGACTATCGCTTCATGATCTCCGAAGACGGCTCGGTCTTCGAGCAGCTCTGGGACGCTCCGCGCGTGAAGGCGGCCGGCTTGCAGGATCGATCGAGCAGCAAGCTGAGCGGGAGCGGGCGCTACTTGCGGCTGCAGCCCGCGCGCGGCGACGGGCGCTATGCCGTCACCGAGCTCGCGGTGTTCGATGAGGTGCCCGCTGTGTTCCCGCCCGAGCCGCCTCGCCGGCGCGGCGCGCCGCTCGAGGTCATCGTGCGCACGAAGGTGTTGTTGTTCGCGGCGGCCGCCATGCTCTGCCTCGCGCTCGCGTACCGCGGAGCGCGCTGGTGGTGGCTGGCCGCGTGCTTGGCGCTGCCGCTCTTGGCCGGGGTTGACGCGGTGCAAGCCGTGCTGCGCGCGTGGCCCGTCGAGCAGCGCCAGGTGTCGATGGTGCGCGCGGCGGCGGCCGCCATCGCCGCCTTCGCGGTGCTGCGCGAGGCCTTCGCCCCCCCGCGCTTCCCTGCGCAGCGCAGGGTGGTGGCGGCGTTTCTCGGCATTTCGGGGCTGGCCGCGGTGCTGGCCTTCTACAACCTGGGGCAGCCGCAGTTCTGGGACAACGAGCACCGCGAGGCGACGCCGGTGCACCTGCTCGACCTCCGCCAGTACTACGGCACGGTCAAATACTTCGACGAGATCGGCTATCGCGGCCTGTACGTCGCCGACGTCGCCGCCTACCTCGACGATAACCCGAACCAGACCCTCGACGCACTCAGCGACACGCCGATGCGCGACCTCGACACGCACCGCATGAGCACCGTCGGTGCACAGCGCGAGAAGGTCGAGACGATCAAGCAGCGCTTCTCGCCCGAGCGCTGGGCAGAGTACAAGCGCGACGCGCGCTACTTCCGTGACACCATGGGGGAGCGCGACTACCTCCACTACATGCTGGATTTCGGCGGCAACGCGACGCCGGTCTGGATCGGCATGGCGCGTGTGCTGTTCGAGGCGTTCGAGGCGAGCACCACCAGCTTCTTGATCACCGGCCTGCTCGACCCGCTGCTCTTTCTCGTGACCTTCGCCGCCATCTGGCGCTGCTTTGGCTTTCGCAGCATGGCGATGGTGATGGTGGTGTTCGGCGCCAACGACTTCATCATGTACGGCACCAACTGGGGCGGGGCGACGTTGCGCCACGACTGGCTCATGTACATCGGGCTCGGCGCATGCGCCTTGAAGCGCGAGCGCTGGGCGCTCGGCGGCTTCTTTCTCGCGCTGTCGACGATGATCCGCGCCTTTCCCGTCCTCACACTCGCGGCCGCGTCTCTGCCGGCGCTGTGGTGGGTCGCCGAGCAGTACCAAGCTCAGCGTCGCTGGCCGACGCTCGCCGAGCTGCGCGCCGCGCAGCGTCCGACCCTGCGCGTGATCGGCGCGGGCCTGGTCACGGCCGTGGTGCTGCTGGTCGCCACCTCCTTGCGCTGGTCTCTGCCCGCCTGGACGGATTGGCTGGCGAAGGTGGCCAAGCTCAACGCCGACTCGCACGGTAACTCGATCGCGCTGCGCGGCTTGATCGCCGGGTGGCAGGCGGGGCACCAGCAGCTGCTCGCTGAGCGCTGGCCGCTGATCGCCGCCGGGGCGCTCTTCTTCGTGGGCGGCGTGGTGTTGACCTGCCGCCACAAGTCGATCGAGCGCGCGAGCGTGGCGGGCCTGATCCTGATCCCCGTCGTGTTCTATGCGGCCAACTACTACATTCACATCGTGTGCTTCCTGCCGCTGCTGGCGGTGGAGCGGCGCACGACCTCCTGGCGCGCGACCTCCGGGCGCGCGGACGCGCAGCCCCGCGCGAGCCACGACGCCGCGGGCGCTCCGCTCTCCTCGGCAGACGCCTGGGTGTGGCTCATCCTGCTCGGCCTGTGCGTCGCCCAGTACTGGACGGTGCTGGTGACGGAGCTGCCGTTGCACTTTCATCTCGCGACGGTGCTGCTGTTCAGCGCGCTCGGGGCAATCTTGGTCGTGCAGTTGCGCGCCGATGTGCGCGAAGGTCGGCTCGAGCCCGTCGCGCGCTTCTTCGGACTGTCGAGCCGCGCGCCGAATGAACCCGACGCGGCGCGGCCCGAAGCGGCGGCGCTGGAGAGCGCGGCGGTCGAAACAGCCCCGAGCTGAGCCGCTCCTCATTCTGTGTTTTTGAAGCGAACTGTCCGGGGTTCGAAGCGAAACGGTCGGGCGCCGAGCATTTGTGCTGCAGCGTCGCGACGAGGCGTGCAGCCGCGGGCTTGGCGTGGCGACGGGCCCGCGGGTCTGGTGGCGCGAGGGCTGGGCCCCGCATCGACGGGACAGACGAGAGCCGTAATGGTACGCCAAGTGCCGTGGTGACTCGAGCATCCCGCCCCCCGGGCTTCGACATGACGTATCGGCCGCGGGAGTCCGTGTATTCGGTGCCGTGGCTGGAGCGCGTGCCCTCGCTCATCTATCTCGCGGCGGCGCTGACCATCGTGGCGCTGGTGGTGGCGGGGGAGCATGGCACGCCGGGGAGCTGGCTCTACGAATACATCGTCGTGGGCGACCGTTCACGCCTGCTCGGCTCTCGTGCGTTCGCCACGCTGCTCAGCATCGGGGCCATCTCGTCCGTATTGCGAGGCAGCATGCGCGGCGTGCGGATCTTTGGCGATGGCGTCGAGGCACGTGAGATCACCCAGTTGTTCGTGCCCCGCGTGCGCCGCTACCGGTGGCCACAGATGGCCCTGATCGTGCTCGACCAGCCGAGCGTCTCGGTCGAGCTCTGGGATGGGCAGCGCGCGGTGCTGCCGACAGTGAGCGATCGTGAGGGTTTGGTCGCTGCGCTCGAGCGGGTGGCGGCGGCGCGGGATATCCCAGTACGAGGCGGCCGCGGGCTCGACGAGATCCCCGAGCCACTCGCGGGAGAGGAGGAGAGCGCGTGAATCGAGCGAGGCTATTGCTAAAGTGGGTTACCCTGGTGCTGTTCATGGGCGCCGCGCCGGCGCTCGCCAAGTCCCTCTGGTGGGACGAGGCGCGGATCGGGGTCAAGGTGCATGACCACGCGTTTCATCGCGTCACGGCCAACGCCATCGGCTGCAACGTCCGCGTGCGGCTCTACTTCGACGCTCCGTTCGCCGGCTACCAGGAGCCCGCGCCCGAGCGAAACCGCTTCCGATTTACCGCGAAGGTTTCGCTCTCCGACGGTCAGAGCTTCGAGTCGGAGGCGTTCGAGAACGCCGAGTACGGCGCGCGCGTATTCGCGTTCAGCCACGATAGCCGCACCGAGGGGTGCTGGGCCGAGCGCGAGCACACGCTGCGCAAGGTCGACGTGCACGCTTGTCGTGGCGTGGGCTGCGTGCCCGAGCCGTTTGAATAACCGGGCACTCTAACTAGCCGGAATGGGCAGCGCTTTTGCGAGCCGCGCTGCCTTTCGAGCGCTGCGCCGCTCAGCCTTTCGAACGCCAAGCGCTCTGCCTTTCGCGTGGCCAAGGCCCGTGGGCGTCTGGTACACCCGACGCGGCCCGCCGCTCCGTGCGGGCCCGCACCCGATCCGCCTCGAGAGTCATCGTATGCCGTCTGCCGCCGTCTCCGAAATTTTCGATCCCGAAGCCTGGGAGCCCGTCAGCGGCTTCTCCTTTAGCGACATCACCTACCACCGCGCCCGCCAGCTCGGCGCGGTGCGCGTCGCGTTCCACCGCCCCGAGGTGCGCAACGCATTTCGGCCGCAAACGGTCGACGAGCTCTACACGGCGCTCGAGCACGCGCGCACCTCGAGCAACGTGGGCGCCGTCATCATCACCGGCAACGGGCCCTCGCCCAAAGACGGCGGCTGGGCCTTCTGCTCCGGCGGCGATCAACGCATCCGCGGCAAAGACGGCTACAAATACGAAGGCGCCCAGGGCGTCGACCCGGCGCGGCTCGGTCGCCTCCACATCCTCGAGGTCCAGCGCTTGATCCGCTTCATGCCCAAGGTCGTCATCGCAGCGGTGCCGGGCTGGGCAGTCGGCGGCGGCCATAGCCTGCACGTCGTGTGTGACCTCACGATCGCGAGCCGCGAGCACGCGATCTTCAAACAGACGGATCCAGACGTCGCCAGCTTCGACAGCGGCTACGGCTCCGCGTTGCTGGCGCGCCAGGTCGGGCAGAAGCGGGCGCGCGAGGTCTTCTTTCTGGGCCTGAACTACTCGGCGGAGGAGGCCTTCCAGATGGGAATGGTCAACGCGGTCGTCCCCCACGCGGAGCTCGAGCGCACCGCCCTCGACTGGTGCGCTCGCATCATGCAGAAGAGCCCCACAGCCATGCGCATGCTCAAGTACGGCTTCAACCTGCCCGACGAGGGCCTGGTCGGGCAGCAGCTGTTCGCTGGCGAAGCCACGCGCCTCGCCTACGGCACCGACGAAGCACGCGAAGGCCGGGACGCCTTCCTGGAGAAGCGCCCGCCTGAATACGGCAAGTTCCCCTGGCACTACTGAGCTCCTGAGCGTGCCGGCCCGAGCGACCGACGAATTGACACCGAGGGTCCCGGACGACCCCGAGCGCGCCGCAGCGACGGAGCCGGGCGCTCCAAACGCCAGCACCCCGAAGCGCGAGGTCTGGTGTGAGGACGCGGTCGTCTGGCTCGAGCGCCACCGGCCGCTCGAGGGCTGCTCACTCATCACGTCGCTGCCCGACGTGTCGGGCATGCCCGACCTCGGCCTCGAGGGCTGGCGCCGCTGGTTCATCGCGGCCGCCGAGCTCGTGCTGCGAGCGACGCCTGACGACGGCGTCGCCATCTTCTACCAGACCGACATCAAGGTCGAGGGCACGTGGGTCGACAAGAGCTACCTCTGTCATCGCGCCGCCGAGCAAGCCGGGTCAACGCTGCTCTGGCACCGCATCGTGTGCCGCAAACCGGCGGGTGAGAACAACTTCGGGCGCCCCGCTTATAGCCATTTGCTGTGTTACTCCCGGGCTGTGCGCGATCGTGGCGCGCGCGCCTATCCCGACGTGCTGCCCGCGACCGGGTTGATGACGTGGAGCCAGGCGATGGGCCTTTCGGCATGCCGGCTCGCTTGCGGCTACGTGCTGTCGCACACGAGCACGCGCACGGTGGTGGATCCGTTTTGTGGCGTGGGAACGGCCCTGGCCGTCGCCAACGCGATGGGGCTCGACGCGCTGGGGGTGGAGATCGTGGCGAAGCGGGCGCGAAGAGCGCGGAATCTGCGCCTGGATAAATGACGGCCCGGGCGTGTTCGCGTCGAGCTGGCGTCAACCGAAGCGTTCGATCAGCGCTCGATGCAGGTCGAGATCGGGATCTTTCCCGTTGGCGAGCACGCTCGGTCGATACCCGCTGCGCACAGCCACGACCTCGATGGCGAGGTCGTGAGCAGTGAAGTCGACGCGCCAGGCTTTGTAGGCGAGCACGAAGGCGGAGCCGTTGGGCTTGATGCGGCGGTAGGGGTGCGGTGTGGGGCCGAGCCGGAGGACCTCTTCGATGGCCGGGGCGAGCGTGACGGCGTGGCTCTCGAGGAAGTCCAGCTGGGCGCGCGCACGTGCGGCGAAGCTCACCTGGTACTGCGGCTTGGGGTCGGCGGGGCGAACCGGCTCGTCGAGCCAGCCGTTGCCGGCGTCGCTGATCGCGTCCGTGTACGGGATGTAGGGCTTGATGTCGAGGATGGGCGTGCCGTCGAGGATGTCGAGGTTCTGGACGCGCAGCTCGAGGCCCTCCACGCCGAGCAGCTCGACCGCGCTGAGCCCGATCGGGTTGGGGCGATAGGGCGAGCGGGTCGCGAAGACGCCGCGGCGACGGTCGCTGCGCGGGGGCAGGACCTTGCGGCGGAAGTGCTGATTCTTGTGAAACCAGAACAGGACCCAGATGAAGCGAAAGCTGGCCAGGTCTTCCAGCGCATGCTCGTAGCCCACGTGCGGGAAGAGCTCGAGCGTGCCCTGGACGCCGCGGGCAACGCTGGGCTGGCGCGGCGCGCTCATCCGCTCGGCGAACGGGGAGCGCACGATGCCGATGGGCTTCAGGCTGAGCGCGAGGGGCTCTGCGGCGCCGTCGTCGCTGGGGTCGTCGGCAGACATGGCTTCAGCGCTGGCAGGAGGGGCAATAGTGGGAGCTGCGCTGCCCGATCACGATGCGGACGATGACGCTGCTGCATATCCCGCAAGCCTCGCCCTCGCGGGCGTAGACCTTGCGCTCGTTCTGGAACTGGCCATCCTTGCCGTCGGGCGCGATGAAGTCGCTGATGCTGCTGCCGCCCGTCTCGATCGAACGCAAGAGCACGCGCTGCACGTTGTCGGCGAGCAGCAGGTATTCTCTGCGGCTGACCCGGCGCGCGCCGCGGGTGGGGCGGATGCCGCTCATGTACAGCGCTTCGTCGGCGTAGATGTTGCCGACGCCGGCGAGCACGCCCTGGTCGAGCAAGAGGGTCTTCACGGGGGCGCTGCGCTTGCGCGAGAGCTGATACAAGAGCTCGCCGTCGGCTTGCAGGGCGTCGCGGCCGAGCTTGTCGAGGCGGGCGTCACCCTTGCCCGGCGCGAGCAGGAGCACCTTGCCGAACTTGCGCACGTCGCGAAAACGCAGCCCGGGAGGGCCGTCGGCGAAATCGAGCTCGAGGTGCGTGTGGCGGTCGGGCTGGGCGTTGCCGTCGTTGCCGCTCGAGTGCTGCGCCAACGTCATCAGGCGCGGGCTGACGGCGCCCGCCATGAAGAGCTGACCCGTCATGCCGAGGTGCAGCAGCACACGCTGGCCGTCGGCGAGCCCCATGAGCAGGTACTTGCCCTGGCGCTCGAGCGAGCTGATCTCGCGGCCCGTGAGCGCGGCGGCCAGGCGTCGCGGCGGCGTGATGAAGAAATAACTGGGCGGACCGCAGCGTACGCTCTGGATGCGGCGGCCCACGACGTGCGGCGCGAGCAGGCGGCGGGTGACTTCGACCTCGGGCAGCTCGGGCATCGGAAACGTCAGCCAGGCGCGCGAATCGACGCGGCCAGGCCGTCCAGGATGTCTCGCTCGGAGACGGTGATGTGTGCCAGGTCGAAGTGGCGCATGACCTCGCGTAGGATGATGCTGCCGCCGACGATCACGCCGGCGCGCTTGGGTTCGAGCAGCAGCGCGGCGCGGTCTGCCACCGGGCGCGCTGCGAGCTCGGTATGGATCGCCTCGACGCTCGCACGCGAGAGGCGGTAGCCGTGGGTGACGCTCGGGTCGTAGCGCTCGAGCCCAGCGTCGCGCGCGGCGAGGCTGGTGACCGTGCCCGCCAGGCCGAGCCACGTCCTGGCGCGGCGACAGGGGACCTCGGCGTCGGCGCGCTGAAGCTCGGCGCGGACGAAGACGGCCGCGGCGTCGAGCTCGGGGGCGGCCGGCGGATCGCTGTGCAGGAAGCGCTCGGTGACCCTGACGCAGCCCATGTTCAGCGAGATGCTGTCGAGAGCATCGTGGAGCACGGGGGCGTCTGCGCCCAACGCGCCGCCGCCGATCGCGAACTCGGTCGAGCCGCCGCCGATGTCGAGGGTGAGGAGGGGCGCCGCCGTGGCGGGCTGATCTGCCGTAGCGCCGGCGAACGCGAGCCTGGCCTCCGCATTGCCGGTCAAGAGCTCGGGGCGGCTGCCGACGCAGCGCTCGACGCGCTCGAAGAACTCTTCACGGTTGCTAGCGTCGCGTGCTGCGCTGGTGCCCGTGACGCGCACGCGCGAGACGGCATGCTGTCGCATCAGCGCTGCATATTGTGCGAGCACCTCGAGCGTACGCGCCATGGCCTCGGGCGCGAGCCGCCCGCTGCGGTCGACACCTTCGGCGAGGCGGGTGATCGCCATCTCGCGGCAGAGCTCCGCGCCTGCGGAGCCCACGACCAGCAGACGTACCGAGTTGCTGCCGATATCGATCGCGGCGACGGAGCTCATGCGCCCGAGTTAGGCCGGCGTCGAGAGCCCGTCAAGAGGGCTCGGACCTGCGCTGAGCCGCCTCGAGGCTCACAAAGTCTTCGCGAACCAGACGCCTGCGTCGTCGCCTGAGACGACGTTGTACAGGATGCCCGGGCTGGGGAACGCGACCTCGCGCGCCTCGGTCACCCCTTCGTGCAAGACGTAGTCGCGCTGGGCTCGCAGCAGGTGCATGCGCAGCGTGTTGGTCCGCGTCTCCGGATCGCGCCCGGCCAGCATCAGCACAGCCCTGAACTGCTGCGTGAAGATGAACGCGCCGCGGCCCACACCGGCACCGAGCGGCTGGCTCGAGCCGTCGCTGCGATCGAGAAGCATCAAGTCACCGGCCTCGCCGTCGAAGTTGGCGAGGTACGCGTCGGCGTTGGCGGAGCGCGTGGGCACGCCTCGGGCCAGGAGCTCGGTCGTCAGATCGGCGCGCAGCCGGAGCAGGTCACCCGTCACGCCGTCGAAGTTGCCGAGCAGCGTGAGATCGTCGTTTTCGAGCCGCCCGACGGGCCCAAGCTCGATCACACCCTCCGCGACCTCCGTCAAGGCGTCGGGCTTCCACTCGACGAGGCGCCCGCCGGTGCTGGCCCAATCGAGCACGGTGAGCAGGCCGCCGTCGCCAGTGACCGTGCTCGGCCCGACGCGCGTGTTCTCGGCGACAGCGACCTTCTCGCGATCGGGATTGAGCACCCAGAACGTCCCGGTGGCAGCGTCGCTGCTCTCGGTGGTGACGTAGGTGAGCACCGATTGCCCCGAGAGGTTGCGCACCGAGGGCGGGCCAGACACGTTCGCGTCGATCACGCGCATCGAGTCGTCTTCGACGTCGCGCAGCACCAGCTGGCGCTCGGCACACGGCGAGAAGTAAGAGAGCTGGCGCCGCCCGTTCAGCGTCAGGTAGCGCATGTTGCAGGCGTCGGTCGCGACCTCTACCGGCTCCTGGCTGCCTCGGGCGTCGACGGTGTAGAGCGTGCCGCCGGCGCCCGCGTCGCTGCCTGCCTCGATGAACGCGAGCTCGGCGTCTTCGGGCGAGGCATTCACCGCGATGACGTTGCGGCCCACAAACGCGATCGGTTCGACCTGCTCGTCGCTGATCACGATGACCCCGCGATCGACCCACAGAAAGTAGCCGAAGGCGAGGGCAGGGTCGTCACCGCGCACGGACTCGGCCACTCGCTTCGCCGTCTGCTCCCAGGGGTCGACGAGGACCAGTCCGCCCTGTGGAGTACGCACTAACAGGCTCGTGCCCGATCCGCTGGGTAAACCTTCGAGCACTCGGCTCGGAAGGCCGCTCACGGGTACCGAGAACTCGCTGCGCTGGCAATCGAAGGTGGTGAAGGTGAGCAACAGCTCGGGCGCCTGCCCCTCGCCCACCTCGCGCTCCGTGAGCAGCGGCACGAGCGCAGGACGCGATCGGGCGCGGACTGAGTCGGCGTATCGCGCGACCTTGCCGGCGCGACAGTAGTTCTCGTCCTCGAAATCGATCAGCACGAGGTCGCTGTCTTCGTTGCGTGCGGCCGCGTAGCGTTTGCCCGACTGATCCGCCAGGATATTCAGGTCGAAGTGGGGCCCCGCGACCCAGCGCTTGCCGGGCGCGTCGATGCCTTGCACGTCGGGATCGAGCAGTTGTTCGCCCAGATCGCCGAAATTGGCGCCGAGCTCGCAGGCGCTCGAGGCGCCGAGCAGCATCAGAGTCAAGGCCGCGCAGACGGGCCTGCGATCCGAATGGATCACGCTCTCCGTGGGCACGCGCGACAGCTTCTGGCTCGCGGGGCTGGGGCGGAACCAGCGGCGGAGGCCCATCGGCAGAAACGGCATCGCCCTCGAGTATAGCAGCCGCCCCAACGACCGCTGCCGAGCGGAAAGACAATTTGCCCCGTCGGTTCGCGCCGCCGGGGGGCGTCATCTCGAAAGTTCCGCTTTGTGCGGCCGTCTTGGCCGGGCGTGGCCATTCCGGTTGGACAGGTTCGAAGCGGACGGCTAATGGGCGGTGTCTGCCCCGGGCGATCGGGCGAGAGCGGCGAGCGGCACGGTGAGAATTGAACTTTGAGGACGTCAGGCTCGCGCCCTCGTGCGGTCTCGGCTCCGCAGGTCTTACCGGTAAGCACTCGACGTTGATGCGGCGAGCGCTGCGGCCCGCGCGCGGCCGTGCTGGCGGACTCGCACTCGTCCTGTGGTTCTCGTTCGGCGTGCCGTCGCCCGCGGCGGCCGAGCCCGAAGCGTCGCGCGCGGCCGAGCCGGAGATACCAGGCGAGCCCGGGACGCCTGAACGGCCCGGGATAACCGAGGAATCGGTGATACCCGCGGAGCCCGCTCGCCCCTCTGATCCTGGCGCGACGAAAGAGCCGCCCGCGGAGTCCGCTGGCGCGGATCGCTCCAAGCCTTCCGGCAGCGTGGTGACACCGCCGCGCGCGCTCAGCACCGAGGTGGTGTACCCGGCTGGAGCAACCGGCTCCGCCAGGGTCCTGCTCGAGCTCGTCGTGGATCGCGAGGGGTCGGTGGCAGCCGTCGACGTGGTCGAGGGTGACGAGCCGTTCGCCAGCGCTGCCTCGAGCGCGGCCGCGGGATGGCGCTTCGAGCCCGCGCAGCGTGACGGTCGGCGCGTGCCTGCGCGAATTCGCTTCGAGCTGCGCTTCACGCCACCCGAGGCTCCCGTACCGGTGGTGCCCGCGCTACCCAGCTCGCCGGCTCCGGGCGAGCCGACCTCTCTACCTGAGCCCTCACCTGCGCTCAATGTGGCGCCGGCGGCGCCCGCGTCGGTGCAGGTCACCGAGGTGCAGGTATTTGGCTCGAGCGCGCCGGGCAGCGCTTCCATCTCCCAGTCCGAGGTGCGGGTGATGGCCGGCGCGATGGGTGACCCATTTCGAGCCGTCTCGAGTTTGCCCGGCGTAGGGCAGCTGGTCACGGGCCTGCCGGTATTCTTCGTGCGCGGCGCGCCCCCGGGCAACCTCGGGTTCTTGGTGGACGGGGTGCGCGTCCCGCTGCTGTTTCACGCGTTCCTCGGGCCAGGCGTGATTCACCCCAAGATGATCGAGCGCATCGAGCTACACGCGGGCGGGTATCCGGCGAGCTTCGGGCGCTTCGCGGGCGGCATCGTGAGCGCCGACCTGAGCCAGCCGCGCGGGGAGTTCAACGCAGAGTGGTCGGTGCGTCTGGTCGACGCCGGCGCCTTCATCGACGTCCCGTTCGCGGGGGGCCGCGGCAACATCATGCTGGCGGGGCGTTACTCGTACACGGCGCTCGTGCTGTCGCTGCTGAGCGATCTGACGCTGGATTACTGGGACTACCAGGCGCTCGCCAGCTATGACCTGAGCCCTCGCGATCGCGTCAGCGTGTTCGCGTTCGGCGCCTACGACTACGCGGCGACGCCGCCCGACGAGCAGCAGCTGGAGACGCCGCAGGACGGCGAGAACGCCGTGCTCTTCCATCGCATCGACCTGCGCTACGATCGGCGCCTCAGCCAGAGCTCGAAGCTGCGTGCAGCCGTCACCTTCGGCACCGAGGGCACGCGCGGCGGGCAAGGGCTGGTGCGCGATCAGCTCGCCGGCGCCCGTCTCGAGCTGCGCAGCCAGCTCGCCGAACCGGTGCTGCTGCGGGCTGGCGCAAGCGCGCAGTTCGATCGATACGAGCTCGATCTCGATCCCGAGACGGAGAATTTCCTCGACGTGCTGGCGCTCTTTCCGGGCCGCACCGACGGTGTGATCGGCGCCTACGCCGACGCGGTGATCGACGTCGGCGCGGGAGTGAGCGTGACGCCTGGCGTGCGGGTAGACCGCTACACGTCGCAGGGGCGGGTGGCAGTAGGCGTGAGCCCGCGCCTCGCTGCCAGCTTTCGGGTGAGCCCGCGCGTGAGCATCGAGCACGCGTTCGGTATCGCGGATCAACCCCCCAGCTTCGTGCCGGGCGTGCCCGGCGTGGCAGTGGCGGGCTTGCCGGGGGGCTTGCAGCGCAGCGTGCAGACCAGCGCGGGGGTGCGCGTGGAGCTGCCGCAATCCCTCACCGCGACCACGACGCTGTTCAACAACGCTTTCTTCAGCCTCACCGATCCCTTCGGCCAGACGCAGGATCTCGACCTCGACGCCGACGAGGCCGAGGTGCGCTCGATCGGGCGCGCCATGGGGCTCGAGCTGTCGCTGACGCGCCCGCTGACGCGCGGCCTCGGCGGCTCGCTCGCGTACACGCTATCGCGCTCGACGCGAAGCTACGAGCGCGTCCAGACGCTGGCGGGCTACGATCGGCCTCACGTGCTCAACGTGGGCGGCAGCCTCGATCTCGGCCGGCGCTGGATGGCGAGCGCGCGGGGCGTGTTCTACAGCGGGGTGCCGGGGAGCCGCGCGCTCGGCGAGCGGCGTGTGTTCGATCGCGAGCGCGCGCGCCCGTTCGTGCGTGTCGACTTGCGCCTCGAAAAACGCTTCGTCATCAGCCCGAGCGCGTGGTGGGCCGTGGTGGCCGAGGTGATGAACGCGAGCCTCAGCAGCGAGGTCGTGCGCCGCCCGTGCG
>Ga0247763_1000657_pt1 | contig 20876 bp, 20 predicted proteins | sample UWRJL141409B4_FD_179926 | JGI IMG/M metagenome (GOLD analysis project Ga0247763, IMG submission 179926) | Plant litter microbial communities from Arlington Agricultural Research Station in Wisconsin, United States - UWRJ-L141-409B-4 | ecosystem: Environmental > Terrestrial > Plant litter >...
ATTTCTTTTCCAATCTTCTTCATCTTTTCAACGTGCTTTCTCCATTGATTCAAGATGCCGTATTCCGAAGCTGATATGCGTAAGGTATACGAGGCCTATCGAAAAGAGGGCAGGTTGCGGAAGCAGTACCTGGAATTTAATATTCCATATAGTACCCTACGCCGGCGATTAATGGGCGTGCTTCTACATGCTGTGGCCTACTAAGACCAATAGAAGCTTTTTGTAGCTCTGGAAAAGTCCTTAGCCGACTGGGTGATCTTCTAGGCCGACCTAGGGCTTCCAGTAACCCATACGCAAATAAGGGGGCTGGCTTAAAGGATTTGCGCTGACTGTGGTAAGCCTATGGAATTCGGTAAGTAATAGGTGGCGGCCTTTTTTCGAAGATATCCAGTCCTAAAGACCCAGAGGCTACGTAGAATTGACTCGGCCCGTATTAAATTAGCTACAGAAGAAAGAATTCGCCCGTGGTTTAACTACCTGGCCATCCCAGCCGTTAAAGCCATTCCTCCTTAATATCGGTATAATATCGACAAAGCTGGGATTATAGAAGGTATTAATAATAATAGATTAGTTATCGGAAGAGCTGAGATAAAGCTTATCCTGGCTAAATAGCCTGGGTCTTGCAATTAGACCTCTTTTATAGAAACTATTTCGGCTATAGGGGTAGCGTTTATACCGGTGGTAATTTGGAAAGGAAAGACCCAATAATAATAGTAGTATTTAAAAGCTCTGGGGCCCTACGAAGGCTAGTACTTCTGCTTAACGGATAAAGGCTGGACAGATGATGAGATAGCCCTAGAATGGTTGACGAAAGTCTTCCTTTTACAGACCCGACCGAATAACCTTACCTAACGCTAATTATTAATTCTGGATAACTACGGCAATTACATAACAAATGAATTCCTTTAGTAATATTATAGGAATAACGTCCACCTGTTATTTTTACTATCGTACTACTCCTACGTCCTCCAGCCCTTAGATCTCGGTATATTTTCTTCCCTGAAGAGGGCATATCGAAAGCGGCTTTCTAAGGTGGCCCCGGGGGGGCAGGATTATAGCTCTGTTTACGGGAAAAGGCTTTTCCTAGAGGTCTATCAGTATATACGTTAATAAGGCCTTTAGAAAAAGAATATCGTAAATAGGTAGAAGGCGACGGGGTTATAGCTGGTATTTGTTACCAAGCCCTTAATAAGCCCTTTATTAGTAAAAAAAAAAACCCCCGGTAAAGAAAATACCCCCCAGAGCGTTTTTCGGACTATTACTGCCACTAGCGTTATACCTACCGCCTACGGAATTGACGAGGGTATTATATTTACGCCTAGGAAAGCTAGAGAGGTAGGGGCTTAATTAAAGGCTATAGTTAAAAGGCCGACCGCTTAACGGCTTTTATTCCGGAAGGTAGAAAAATCGCTAGACCTTAAGGACTTTAAAATAATAAGGCTAAGGTAAAAAATCGAAGCCCTAAAAGCAAAGGTAGAACGGCTAAAGCCGATAAAACGAAAGAAGGTAGTTTTGGATCCAAATATCCGCTTTACTACTATCACCGATATTCGGAAGGTGCAGAGGGACGCGGGGCGGGAGATTAAAGAAGATTCAGAAGCCTTAGAGGGCTTAAAATCGGATTCTAAACCCGAAGACTATATTGTTATGGGCGTTGGCAGTCGAAAATAAAAAGATTGTGGACAGTTTCATGGTGTTGAGAATGATACAGAATGTTCCAGAACAGGGGGGGGGCCAGAACAGGGGGGGTCAACTTATATTAAACTCTTGCATACCTAGGTATCCTTGGTGTACCACCCTCAGGCATTATCCCAGTGAAACTTGAGAAATTTGAAAACGTCTGGTATACTTGCTTGCTTGTCCTACAAGAAACCCAACCAACAACTACAGCAATCCCCCATTGAGTAACCTCTCAGCTGCCAAACTATGGTACTTACATAGGGACAGATATTTCACCCCCCACAACCACCGCACCCTCCGCAGCCTCCACAGTCACTACTAACACACCCTTCTCCACAGGTATCTCCCACGTCCCCTTGTACTCCCGAGCAAGCCACAGCCGCTCCTGCCACTCCAACCCCACAGAGAAACCCCACACCTCCACAACCCGCTCCTCCTCCTCCATCACCTTCTTCATCTCTACCTACATCTACACGGGTAGCACGCCAATCTCTTAGTGTCTCATATTTCTGTATCTGGATTTGGCGAGGCAAATGCGCCCATTCGGCGATGTAATAGCCGTGGTAGGTTCCCAGGTCAAAAGTGTGGCTAAACGGTTGCGCGCGGTGAATTCCTCCGAGTTTGAGTCTGCTGATGCCAGCGATACCAGCTTCATGTCCATGTCCGGGTGCGGGTCGTTGTCCAGGTGCGGTTCCAAATCCAGGGTCGGGTCCAAGTCCGGGGTTAGGACTGAGACCGGGGGTGGTGGATGGAGAGGTGAGTGTAAGCCAGGCAGTTTCGTTTCGAAAAGAACCACAGCGCGCCATGGCGGCTGCTCCGGATAGTAATGCATCTTGAGCGAGGAGGGCGGTGATTCTGTTACGAAACCAGGCGGAATCCGACATCCTTGCTGATCCTCTTTCTGCTTCTGTGCTTGATCCTGACCCTGACCCTTCTCCTGCTTTAGATTCTAACCCTGTTTTGGGATTTGGATTGGCTAGAAGAGACAGAGACAGGGACGGATCAGCCGGGTACAGATTCCTCAAACGACAAAGATGCAGCGACACCAGACAAAACGCATCAAACGGAAATGCCCACACGTGTTTCGCCAGATTGCAGTCCCGTCCACAGGTTAGCGGATATCGATGGAATGCCTCGGTGCAGTCCCAGGGAAAAATATCCTGGTAGGGATAAAGCGGGCCGGAGAAGGCGCCCCAGTCGTACCAGTATTCAGACAGGGAATCGATGATATCGCTGGATGGGGGGTTGGGAGAGGTAAGGGCGAGGAGGTATTCTTCGAGAAAGCCAAGGGGAACGTCGTATTTGGTCCGTATGCGTTCTGGAGTGGGGGTTGATGTCTGACAGAGGAAGCTCATCAGGTATAGCGGCGACGGGCTCTTTTCGGCCTCCTTTTCGTCCTCCTTTTCGGCCTTCTTCTCTCCCACCTTTTCTGCACTCTGCTTATTGTCCCCCTGATTGTCTCCTTGCTCTTCTTTCCATGATTCCAAAACAGGTGCAAATAATGCCCCAAACACTGTCTGGTCTAGCAACCCATCACCACATGCCCCATCTAACAACCTCCCACAGACACTGGCCACAAACGCCTTCACCCTTGGTTCAAGATATCCCTTCACCTTCTCCAAAACTCTGTCTACACACCCATTCATGTCTTTGTCTTTTCCATCTTTGGTGAGATCACTCTCCCGAAGCAAACAGTCAACAACACCATCTTCGCCCTCTTCATCCCATAGTCCGGAAAAGGCTCCGCCAACAACTTGTTTCACCATAGCCTGGTAACGTTTTGGTTTTCTGGCCCGTCGTTGGCTGTAGAGGGCGCGTGCTCCAGACTCTTCTGTGAACACAAGCGATTCAGTACATGCATCATCTTGAGACCGATCGTGGGTGGAATGAAGAGCAGGTGGGTCGCGAAGGGTGATGTTCATGTTGGAGGGTGTTTTGCTGTCATTTTCGATAACAAGTGGCCCGAGACGGAGGGACGTTTGGATCAGATGATTATTAGATTCAGAGTTGCGAGTTCGGTCTTGCGGGTGCATTTCCCAAGCAGACTTGACGCCTGGTTTCGGCGGCGAGACAGCACTGTCCTTCCGCTTGATATGAGCGAGAGTTTCTTTTTTTTTACCGGGTACACTTGGGAGGGTAGAAGCGGCTTTAGCTTCAGCAACCCGATCTCCCAGCTCAAATAACCCGCACCGGACTTTTCCGGGGGAACCCTCCGGGTTGAGATGTTCCGCGGGATCTTCCACGGGAAATAAGTCGCGGAATTTCCCGTCGGCCTCGCGACGACGGACGTCAATACAGGAACAAATCTTCTGGCTATCGCGCGGCGATATGGCTTTGCGCAAGCAGCATTGTTTGTACACCTTGGTCATATCCGGGTGGTTGTAGTGGTGTTTCCAATAACAGCCCTCGCAGACAATCATGTCGTCGTTTTCTTTAGTATGGCGGAACATCGACCCCCGGATGGCTTCTCGGCAGGAATGACATGTCAGCGGGGCAAAAACCGGCATGTCGCTCTCGTCATAGTGTGAGAGGGTCATCTGCGCCGGCGGCATTTCCTGCTGTTTAGAAGCCGGCTTGAGTGCGTCCTTGTCTGGTCCCGCGTCGCGGTACTCGATCCCTTTATCCATATCGAGAAACTGAGCCGCCTGCAAGAGCATGCGCGCGCGTCGTCGCAAAATATCTGGCTTTTCCGGCTTTCGCGCCCGGAGATCGGCTCGGATATCCTGACTGATAGAGGTGCTTTGCATATCGGCGAGAATGTCCCATCCCCGATCTTGCAACGCCTCAGCGTAGGTGGGGAGATGATCCACACTGGTATTTTTCTCATTGCGTTTTCGCAGTTCCTCGAGACGCGCCCACTTGTCGTTGCGATTCCGAAACTTGTGTGAGCTCTGGCTGACTTGGTCGAGAAAGGTGTCGTATCCGTGGATTTGCAGATCCTCTTCATCAGGCAGTACAGTCTTGGAGTATTCTTCCTTGGCTCGCCACTCTTGGAGCGTCAAGAGGATGTGATGTAGCTCACGTCTCACTCCCGTCCAGTACATTTGCGTCATGGCATCTTGGAGGTGGTCGGCTGCAGACCCGATGAGAGCCCGAGGGGAATCAGTCGTGACATTGCTCTGAGTCGTTGACAATGACGGCGAGGTCTTGCCCCGCACAGGGAGTCGCGACAGGATAGACGGCATGGTGGGTAGTGATATCCACTGCTGATGCTCACGGTGTCGAAATCATCATCGAGACGAAGTTGAGTTATGCTTGAGCCGAAAGAAAATGGAAAACATTCAGCTTACCCAACTAAGCCTACTGTGAGGTCTGGTGATTCCGGCAGTTGGTGCCCCACACTCTCCCCGCAGCAGCGGCAGAGGATCGCTCAGAAGCTGGGCACAGCACTGCCACTGCGGGGAGCCCACCAAGACGCAATAATCTGCACCAAAGACCGTTGAAACTACTCGTTTTGAACCTCAGCTCTATATGCACCTCTATGCACCTGTATGCACGTTTGTGGATGAAACCTGCAATGACCTGACCTCGGTCCAAATCAGTGTTCGGGAGGCCTCTCATCCGTTACATGCATCAGATGTATACGCAACTTCTGCGCTCAGAGCCTAGTTCAAGATAACTATTACGGTATCAGATTTGTTGGTGGGATTTAGGGACGTTGGTGGATCACTGATATCTGATCAGGCTGTGGAGCTGGAAGGAGTGTGAAGTACAGTGATGTTTTCCAACCAAATCATGGCGGATTTCTTGTAACGTCGCAGAATCTGCAGTATCTCATCAAGCAACCGACCAGAATGGCTTCAGTTTTGGGAAACAACATTACTGAGTAAAAGAATATCTCTAGACCAAATCACAAATTCCCCTCCCAAATCGGCAACGCCCTCCCTTTTCTCCTCGCCGCCTCCACCGCGCGGTGATACCTGACTCGTGCTTCCACCCCTTTCACCACAACCTTCATATCCACTTTTTCGTTTCCTCCCTTCTTCTCCCTCTCCAATTCATCAACCAAAGTTTCACAGTCCCAACATAAACACCTCCTATACCCTTCTCCAAACTCGATCATCCACGCTCGACTGGTCTCCTTTCCCCCTTCACCCAATTTCGTCTCGTCAATCCCATCGTCGTGATTAACAAATCGGCCTACCAAGATCTGCATTGCATTCGCGTAGCGAGATCCCGAGGAAAGCTGGTGCGTATGCCACGCCAAATCAATTTCCAAAGTCGGCACCGCCAATTTCACTTTTACTCTCGAGGACTTCATGAGATACAAAAACGATGCATATCGGGATATCGCTCGTCGAAGCGTGCCTTTTGTACAGGGACTGCGTATCCATAGGTGGGTGTGCATCTTTTCGGCAAAAGACGTTTGGCGAATCACGGCGGCGAAGAGGGCCGTTGCGAGGGCGAGAGTAAGAGAAGAAGAAGAACAAGAGGTAATATTGGGGTCGGAGGCGTTACCATTGTCATTGCTATTGCCGTATATCTTGGAAAGGGCGGTTCCAATAGGGTAGATAGGAATAGTTGGAGAAATGGCCGCCACAGAAGGCGGCGCGGCTGTGAGCGAGAAGTTGGTCAGAGCAAAAGGGTCCGATTTAGAAAAGAATGAAGGGAAGGTTCCGTCGCGGTTTCTGGTAGTCCTGTTATTTTGAGTGATGGTGATGGAAGCCGTGTAATTATGCCAGTTAGCAAGGATGTGAAAAAGCTCTGGAGGACCGTCCGGGTCCGATGTCCAGGACCAGTCGCGGTTGTTGATGCAAGCGCGGATGTCACGCCAGGGGAATTCGAGCTTGTATAGTGGCTCTTTTTGACAGTGGGTTTTGAAGAGGACGGGGTTGAGCAGAAATGAATGCCAGACCAGCAGTACGTCGAGAGGTGGGGCTTTGTCGAGTGGCTTAGAGTCGACGAGTGATGCCTGCCACGCAAGAAAACGCACGACAGCCAACTCCACATACTTTGTCCATTTCACCTGTCGACGTCCTTCGAGAGTGGAATCCTTGAGTGTCTTGGTATCTCCCAGACCGCCGGTTTTGATCTCTCGTTTGGGAGAAATGCCCATGGACTTGTCAATCTCCTCGGACCGCAGGATTTGCTCGCGGAGGACATTGAATGTCTCGAGCAGTTCGAGATGGATGGCGCATTCTGCGATTGTGGGGAGTCTCGCTATATCAGACAAGTCTGTGGAGGTTTCTTCGAAGACGTCGGCGGCGGGAATGATAGGCTCTTGGGAAGGCTCTGTTGCCAGTTTGTAGGTGCTTGTGCCGGCTTCAAGAAGTGCAGTTGCTACCTCCCTTCCTCGGCGATGCAGGGCTTCGTTGGTGCCTCGACAGACCAGAGACATGGTGAGTTTGCGTTGTGGACTTGGGAGCTAGGTGTTCAGGGATAGGTGTTCAGGGGCAAGATGGCCAAGTCTTCTGAACCCCGAGGTGCAAATACCCAAGTTGATTGTAACCAGGAACTGGACCAAGTCTTGTCCCGGAGATGCAAATACCCAAAATGAATAACAAACCGCAACTCAAACCCATGCGGCTGAACCTGACCAAGTGCCGACATAGCCGGAATTTTGATTCTCTGGGACCCAAGGCAGATTGACCCCACCCACAGAACATCATTGGTAGATGTCGACACAGCTTCACCGAGCGAAATGCGGGGTTGACAACTCATGCATAGCACTGCCACTGCTAATGCAAACTGCTCACACTCCCATCCCAATTTCTGCCAAGGCTCTGGTAAAGGGTCCATTTTCCAATCCTTCTCAACACGAGTCGCACATGAGATGGAAACCGGTCTGCGCTGAACCCAGATTTGTCTCGTGCGTCCATTGACATCAAATGTCATCTTGAAACACATGATGGCGAGAATCAACTCTCAAGAAGCGATAGATCACTTCATCGGCTTTGTCGTTTCTGCGTCCATCGCCGCCCTCCTTGTCATTCTCGCAATATGGCGACGCGAACCCTGGATCAATAGGGTACGACTACCAACGCTCATCCCGCTGGCTGTATCCGCTTCGGTCCCGGCGCAACTACACGTCAACCTCAAGAGTTTCTTTAATCGAGCGTGGAGAGACTCGGAAGCGCTGGCAAGAGTTCGGGATGCGTATGATGCGCTTGCTCTCGCCGTAAGTTCATCCACCGGACCCATCCGTCCATCTTATACCACGCTGCTTGTCTGGTAATAAAATCATGACTGATCTGGTTTGGTTTGGTCTGCCAGGGAATCATTCTCACTGTCTGGGTATTTCTATCCACTCTTTTCCTCTGGTTCATGAAACTGCGGTACGCAAGAGACATAGAACGACAAAACATCATCAACAACAAAGCCCTCAACCGAAAGCGCAGCAGCGGCTACTTTTACGTATTCCTATGCGATCTCATCCCCATGTCGATTATTATTCTCGGTCTTGTTCGAGCTGGCCGTGAAATCCCCTGGACGTTTGGGTCGTGTTCAGCAGAGAAATATCTCAGGTCCGATTTCATCACGGTGATTCGCATTGCCTCGGGAGATGCCGGCAATGAAGGAGCTTGTAAACGCGCAGTGGGGATTCAGCTGGCTAGTACTTTGTCTTTGTAAGTCTTTTCCTTGTCCATTTTATATTAATAACAGACAGACAGACAGACAGACAGACAGACGCTTACAGATACAAAGGTTTCTCATGCTCCTTCACCATATTCTTCTGTACCCCGTCATGACTCTCCCCACGCCTATTCGTCTCATCATCTTTTTCTCCATTCGACTTTTCATCCGCTCTGCGCGGCCCACACTTGGAGATGTCGAATTCGGCGATCTACCATCAACTGCAACCGAGAAAAACGCTGAAATTACCAACGAAATCAATATCCTATCACATCTTGAAGAAGCCACAAATACAAACAAAAACACAAGTACGCACTACACCGACATGCTACATTCTGTCCGGTCGATGCCCGGGTTCGGGTTACCATCTCATTTCGATTTCCTTGCGGAACGATACTGCGGCGGGAAAGAAAAGACAAAGTATGAATGCTGGGCGTGTGGAAATGTAGTTTGCGAGGTAAGGAACTCTGAATGTCATCCCCTCCCCATTTCCACATTTGAAAGGGCCAAACTTGACATGCAGGGACATGACATATATATATATATGTATCTCTGGTTCCACAAAGACGAGGACGGGGACACATCTCCGCTTCTGCAAGGACCAAACGGGGTATACATCTCTGGTTCCGCAAGAACAGGGATATATATACCTCTCTCTACCTTACTTAAGGGTCTGGCTTGCTGGGAATATTGATACACAAACCCTCTGTGTGCTATACTGACTGACCCGACACGACAGACCTGCAAAACTAAACTCTCCGTCCCAACTCCGCGCACAACACAGCATTTTACCGATTGCTATGTTCTGTGCACAAAGTGCTACCTCCTCAAGGCCCCGTCGCAGCCCGTGCATCTGTCGGCGGCGGCCCAACGAAGAAAACTGTCCATCAAGACCTCTAGCGTCAAAGAGGTTGACCTATGCAAAGACTGCGCGGCCAGAGAGCCAGAGCAGATCCGCGATATACGAGAGAAGCGTGAACAAGCACTTCTCGCCAAGTCCCTACGGCGGAGCATCCCCTGCGCCAGGTGCGAGAAACCCCTAACCCAAAACAAGCGGCAATGGTGGATGTGTGGAGCGGCGGGTAGCGAAACCAAGCATGATCATTACGAGTGTCACTGGATTGGTCATGAGGGGGTTAAAAAGTAAAGCGTGAGATAGCGTCATTGGTATATAAACAGCCTAGTTTCATGCGACGAATCTGGGTACACACGAAATTTCCTTTTTCGTTCGCAATCCTGAGCTGGGGGTAAGCTGGGGTGAGCTGTGGCTGATTTGTCCCGAGCAAGCTCTCCCTAGATATTGAACTACAAGATTTACCCGCGGGTTGATGGTGACAGCATCTATATACCTGTACACGAAGCTGAACCCAAATCGTCAATTCCATGAGGAGCAGCAAACTACCTAAGGTACTCACTCAGCAGCCACCCTCTTCACCAGAAGCAACACAGTCTTCACCCCCAGCAGTAGCCTCCCAAAATCAATCTTTGCCTTCCCCTCTCTCACCGCCTCCTTCGTCTCCTCCACCAGCAATCGCACACAATCCCGCTCCGTCCCCGCCAAGTCCGGATGCGCCTCGCGCCAGCGCGTCACGGCGTCCAACGTATTCAGCAGATTCACGACGCGCGCCCAGATCTCCGGCGCGAGCGGATCCGCAGCTATCGTGGCCGCCGTCGCGGCCGTGGGCGTCGGGGATAGGTCCTTGCGGGAGAGTTCGCGGCGGACGAAGCTAGCGCGGTCGAAGAGGGGAGCCGTGCTGGGGTCATCCCACGGCATGAGGAGGTTGCGGTACGCGCCGCGGGTTAATTCGGTGCCGGGGACGGCGTAGGCGTCGAGAACCGACGTGTGGAAGCGAGTGAAGATGGCGTGGACTTTTGCTTCTTCGGGTGTTGTTGGTTCTAATTTGGGGGGGGGTTTGTGAAAGATGTTGGTAAGCCGGATGGTTCATTCCACTTACGGGGCTTAATGTTGCACCGGAGACTGGAAAGAGAGAGAGAGGGGGGGGGGATGGATCTCAACGAACCAAAAACCTCGCGATACCCCGTCCACAATGCGACCGTTCCGCCAGGCCTCAGCACTGTAGCAACGGCCGCCCAGAACCGGGGCATATCGAACCAGTGAGCCTATTATATTATAATTCACTTCCCAGTCAGCCTCCCCAGTCGCAACACTTGAAGACATGCATACACTCACTCCGTACCTACCCAAACAACCGAAAAAAAAAAACCCCGGAGATAGACGACGTAAAGTACCCCAATGGAATCACAAAAGAAACTGAACTTACCGCATAAGCCCCAATCACCAAATCCACACTTCCGCCACCCTCTCCTCCCAACCCATCAATCTCATCAACCCCCTCAGCAGGGCAAACCACCCAGCGAATCTTGTCGTCCTTGGCCGTCTCCCCACCCAACTCCTCTGCAACGCGTATCATGCTCTCCCCGGCGTCGGACCCGATAGCGACATCAAAATGCTTTGCGAGTGCGCGCGTCGCCATCCCAGGTCCGCAGCCTACGTCGAGCAGCTTTCCCGTGCGACCGCCCGTCGAGGTGTGATGGTCTAGGATCAGCTTGACGAGGGCGGGCGGTGGTGACGGGCGGGATTTGGAGTAGGTGGTTGCTTGAGAGGGGGTGTAGTTGCGGTAGGTTGGATCTGCTTCATGTTGTTCGTTGGGGTTGATTGTCATTTTTGAGGAGGGTATTTGTGTGAGTGTGGAAGTGATTCTTGCGTAGGTAAATACCATGGGTTGCCAAGAGAAGATAAGGTTTGCCAAGAGCTGGGGGAAGCCACCAGCCCTTAAATTCAAATGCGGGGAGTGGGCGGGGAGGAATGATGGTAGGGTGGTCTGGGGGCCTTAACTCTTCGATCCCGACAGACAAGATATTAATCGTTTGCGCGGAGCTAAATGAGCGTTTTCTGTACAAGGTAGCTGTGGTGGGGGGCTCACTTTTACGGTCGGGTCAGACGGGCATACGATTCATCCAGTCTAGCACCACACCCGGATTTAAGGGTAGTTGTAAGGAGATACCACCACACTGATAGCTACCGCACCTGGCCTTGGTGTACGTAGAAAGGAAGGCTTCGTATTGACCAATCTCAACTCCACCCATAGAACTATAGTCGTAGGTTTGCTCGTATCGGTTGGTGACTGGAAGCGGTGGTAGGATGAATTTCCAACTAATATTTCACATTAATCAGAAAAATAACAGGATAGCTAAGTTTGTCGCTCGTGTATGCCAACAACGCACATGGGATACTGACAGCGGGATGGGTTTAGACCTTTCCGCCACCCAAAATAACTCCATATTTCCAAACGGAAGATACCCGTTAACGGATGTTCAGCTCGCCACATGGGGGCCTTTCCCTCACTCGGCACTCGAGAGTCTCTGCCATACAGCCTTATCAGGGAGTCCGAAGTAGTACAAGGGGATCCAAGCCCAACCTCTATCCCATCAAAGCAAACCCCCGTCTCACTTTTCAGCACGGTTCTTCTGCTCTTGCATCAATAGAACAACGAGTAACTTTCCTCTTTCACGGGCGTGTGGCTTTTTCTCGACGAGTTGAGCTTGGGAGCCGTGTTGCTCTGCATGGCCGCCGAGAACCTCGTTGTTTTGGATGCATTTAATGGCTTGGCAAGAGAGTCTCTGAGGAACACGCTTATAAAAGGGTTCGTGGTTTGTCTATACTGGAGGTTGTCGGGGCTGCCAACTCCAACCCCTTCAATCTCGTCCCCTGATCAGTATCTGTAACTACCTACCTACCTACCCAGCTCCCAAGGCTTGAGTCGCCATCAGTTTTTATCATGTCGGGCTCCTTCCTCGATCTCGAAGGGTTCTAGTGGGCCGTCGTGGACAAGCTGGATCCCGGCCGTAGGCTAGCGAGCCCCATAGGTCCTTTCGGCGCGTGGGCCACGACCAGAAGCCGGTGCTGGGTCAGCTGGAAGAACAGTTTGCCGGAACATTGGTCGCTGTCGGTTTCCCGCTGAACCATCTCCAGGGCAAAAACTTCAGGGGCACCGGCTTCAACATGATCTTCCGCCCAAAGCCCTTCACCCCGTAAACGGCAAGCCGCCCAAAACGGCGGATGGGTTGGGTGATAACGTGCTGCAGGTCAACCTCATCGAGGAGAAGTGGACGTTCCCAAAATCCCTCGGCATGATCCCTAACCGGGGGTTTGGCCTGCAGGGCGACATCATGCTCACCGGCATGCCGTACATCCAGACGGTCAAGGACGTCAGCAACGAGTCGTCAGGGCTGGGTGACGAAAAACCCGGCACCGACATCCACTTCGAACCTGGCGTCTTCCTCTGGGTCCCGCAGGTGAAGGTGGACGGGGGTCTGCAACAGACGGGGCCTACGCTTGTCCGTATGGCGTCCATCCCGCACGGCACGGCCATCAACGCCCAAGGCCTCGCCCCGCTTCCCGGTCCGGGCCCGAATAGCGGCTCCCAAGGAAGCCCCGACATCGGCGACGTCGACACCCGCCCGTTCGTCATCGGCGAGCCCGCCCAGAGGCGTTTCTTCCAATCCATGCGAACCGACACGCCAAACAAGCTCCGCTCCCCACCCGACCTCGGGCACTTTGTCAAGAAAGGAACCATTACGGAGGACATTATCCTCAACCCAAACCTCGTCCTCAAGAAGGCCATCGTGGGCCTCGACATCAAGGAGACAATCACCTTTGAGGTCTCGACGGGGCCCCCGACGGACCAGCTCACCGGCGGCGGGGTAACCAACATCGCCTTCCTCATGGGCGCCAAGAACCCCGAGGTCAAGACCGAGGTCAAGGCGGCTACCAAGACGGTAGTGACGGAGACGCCGACGACGGGCAGCCCCAAAGTCAACGCCGAGGCTTCCTTCATGTCCTCCAAGTTCTGGATCGAGTTCGTCGACTACAAGGTCGACATCCCGAAGCTGGCGGCCAACGAGAAGCGCGTGGTGCAGGCCAAGGTCCCTGCCGGCGCGCCTGTGCCGAGGTTCCAGGTGACGGCGCCGGCAGGTGGGTTCCTCGACAAAAAAGACTTTATCATCCCCGGCGTGCAGTTACAATACTCGCAGATGGTGCACCTCGACTTCGGGGTTAAGGGCTCTGTGCTAACGTGGCCGCACGTGAGCGTCGCGACGCTGGTGCCTACGTAGCCGGTGGACATTACATTAAAGTGATTTTCTGGGGGGAAAGACGTTGCGAGGTAAAAGAGGTTACGGTATTTTAGTTGTAGCTCGGTTCTTTTTGGGGTGGTCGACCTGAAACTGGGAGGGTTCTGTTACCTAAGGTACCACCATCCCTTTTAACTATTCAAGGTCAAAATGTCATTGGCAGTCACGGATGATGGATGCGGGGGTTCTCTATATTCGGCAGGAACTACTAGTATTATACTTGCTACTCGATGAAAAGGGCGCTATTGCTTTACGTTATACTATCCACTTACTGAATCCCCTGGGAAAAAAAAAAGGAAGTTTCGCGTGCCCAGATTCGTCTCATACAAAACACACAATGCCTCACTCATGCGGGCAGTTCATAATTAGGTAGCCCCCGGGCTCGCAATTCCCTGCGGGTGGCTCCCATCATCTTTAGACTTGTCGACGACATCCTTGTTGCGGGGGCGAACAGACTTTGGCCGTGTTCGCAATTTCCGGCTTTGTTATATCCATCGCGGTTATTAACTCCCGACTGACCATCTCGGCGCGGGGGCCAGGAATTGTGATAAGATGCCGACCCTAACACAGATTGCCGCGGCCGGTGGGATCTACCGCCTCTCACAGCGCGAACGTGTCGGCATCGTGGTTTGCCAGGAGGTGCGCGGCCGAGAGGAACATCTGTCCGAGCTGGCTGAGGTCCGGACGGGCGGCTGGGTTGAGCACCAGGTTCGGTAGCCGGCCATTCACCACCGCCCGGCCCGTGTTCGGCTGGATCGTGCGCTCGGGCACCACGAGCTCGTGGTTAGCTTAGGCAGCCGGACCGTGAGCCCCGACTGCAGCGACTGCAGCGTCACCGTCAGGTCCCCTGCGTACGGACCGTCTCGCCCTAATCCTGCTTATAGACCAAGGTGCCGATGTTGAGACCCCCCGTGGAGGCGGTCGGGTCGTGAAGCGAGTGCGTGAAGCCCCCGCCCTCTCGTCCTAGCCTTGTCGTAGCACATAAGATGAAGCTCCCCTCCCTCTGCGTCTGCGCCGCCGCCCCGAACCAGGGTTTCTAAAACTCCAAGAATAAGTGTAATGCGAAGTTAGCGCTTCTGGCTCTTCATTGGTCAAATTGGCCCCGCAGGACTCCAATACCCCTGAGAAGCCGCCCCCATCACCTAGGGCATCAATTAATGTCCAGCCAAGGGCGCGCCTTTACACTTACCGTCCTAATCATCACCAACAACAAGTTTCTTCCCCGCATCATCCAACCCTCAACTCCCTAATAAATTACCCTTCAATCTCTTTCTTAACCCTCCCAACCTTCGACTATAACCATCATAACCATCCCAACGGTCAAAAATGTCCTCCGACTCACCCCCCACAATCCGCCCCGCCTCTCTCTCCGATATTCCCACAATCCTCACCTTCATCCGCGCCGCCACCGCCGAACAAGCCCCCAACGCCATTGTCTCAGCAACTGAATCCTCCCTCGCGTCCACCCTTTACCTCTCCAATCTCAGCACCGAAAGCCAAAGCCAAACCCCCCGCTTCGCCCATCCCATCCTCCTCATCACCCCCCACGGAATCCCCGCCGGACTGGCCATCTACCTCTACGCCTACTCCACGTGGGCGGCGAAGCCAGGCGTCTGTTTGGAGGAATTATACGTCCTTCCCGACTATCGGAGGAGGGGATACGCAAGATTGTTGATCCAGGCGATGGCGAGGGAGGCGAAAAAGGCGGGATGCGCGAGGATGGAGTGGATTTGTTTGGAGGAGAATGAGAAGGCGTTGAGGTTTTATGAGGGTGTGGGCGCGAGGAGGATGAGTGGGTGGGTTGTGCTCGGGGTTGGGGGGGAGGGGATTAGGGAGTTGGCGGGGGAGAGTTGAATAGATAGGTAGCTTTTATCTTGTTATGGATACATGTAGTGTGGTATCAAGATTTATACCTACTTTCGGGGCTAGCGCCGGCATTCTCGACTCGATAAATGAGTTGTTGATGTCGAGAATCCAGTTCAACATGGAGCCGGCGAACGACCGTGCTTCTCGAAATTTCACCTCCTCTTGGGGACCTGAGGATCCCCGCACAGCTGGCTTAGAACTAGATCTTTAAACCTCGGTGAGGACAACAGCCCGAAAACCATCTGTTCAGGCCTCATAATTTGTCGCTGTGCGGGATGGCTGAGAGGAACTGACTAATTATCTTGCTGCCGTGGCACCTTTGAGCCGCCGCTCCAAAAAAATTTTTTTTTTTTTTTTTACGCAAAACCTTGCGTTGCTTGAACTGACTAATAGAGTGGTGGACTCGTAGATTTCCTGTACTTTCCTTATTGTATGAGACAATTTTGGGCACACGAAATTTCCTTTTTTGTACCTGGCCCACGTGACACTGCTCACCTCGGCCCAGGCCCGGCTCAGGATTTGCTCAGGCTTGCTCACCTTTGCTCAGGTTAAATATCATTTTTGGCACGCTGTACTCCGCGATTGGAGCAACTTCTGCCGAGCCCAATGACTGCTCAACTAGAGTTGTAGCTGTCAAAAGAAAAGGGGTCCCAACCACATTGTCAACAAGATAGGGGTTCAACCCCTGGGTCGAACCCAGGCACTATAGTCAGCTTGCGTGAGGATGCCTGGCACATCCAGCAATCCAACCACCAAGCCACCAAGGCAGTGTAAGCTAGTGGCCAGGTGGATCATGCAAAGAGGTCTATAAAAGGAGGGTGTCTGGCACTCCCAGAAAGCGGACGAACAAGAAAATAGAACCAACGCATAAAAAACACTAGATTCAAGGTGCCGTGCTTCTGACACAATCTACTGATCCACGTCTTGAAAAGAAGTGCATCGAAAAGGCGAAGGGCGGGCTGCTTACTAGCGCTTACCGCTTAGTTCTCGACAGTACCAAATTCTAACAGTGGCATAAACAACCCGAGAACCACCTGCTCTGGATCAAAGGAGACCCTGGTAAAGGCAAGACCATGTTGCTCTGCAGCATCATCAATGAACTGGAGCGAGAGATTGTAGCTGATGGAAACTATCGCAATTTGACGTATTTTTTCTGCCAGGCTACCGACTCTCGCCCAGGGCCGGCTTGCAGGCCCGGAAGGATAAGCAACCGGCCAACACGACGAGGAGGTACGCGGCCAAGCAACGCGAGTGGAGGACCTGGTGCAGCACGCCGCGCGGCCCCAGATGGCACCCTCTTCCCTTGGCCGGACCGCGAGCTTGTTACAGCTGACAAGTTGGCTGCGTGGCTCAAGGAGGATATCTTATTGCGGCGCGTCAAGCCCCCCCCAAGAAGCAACGGGGTCGTACGGAACAAGCACAACTACCAGCCGACGAGCGAGCCGCCCTCAACGAAGCTGAGGAACTCGCTGCCATGCTAGGAGTTCCAGTGACAGATGCGGTACAGATACTGGCCGACGATCGCGAAAGCTATATATCACCGCCTATCGCCACAGCTACCGACTGGGCGCGGCCTTCGGCAGCTGCGTACAAGCCGTCGGCTATGGCAGTACTACGTGGTGGTCATGGTAGTGGTGGTGGGTGGTGGGTGGTGGCGATGGCGGCTGGCTTACAGTGTGTTGCAGTGGATTGAAGGAATTAGCGGTCAGAATTGATGGTCAGAATCAGTAAATTCCGGAGAGGTGGTCAGGTGATAATGGGGAATAAGCTTATCGGGGGGCTCTTATCGGCGGGGTAAAGCCGAATTACAGCGATTGCGCGGCACTATGGGGGGTGGTCCGGAAACGGTATAGCGGTTACGGCGCAATGGCGCTCCGGGTCGGTAAGAAATGTTAGCATGGCTAGCGTGAATACATCCTTCAGCCACAGCAAACATATGTATTGGAAGGTCAACACCCTAACATTTGAGATCACACTACATGAATCCAGCTCGATACTGATTGGTCTGATTACCCATTAGGCAGCTATCCAAATACCTCAAGCACAGGCATCTAGTGCTTTCTCTCCCAATCAAACTCAATCCAACGTCGCTTTTACAACCATCACTCGTCGTCTGCGCCGCTACCGCCCATGGCACCCGATCCTACCGCTGAGCCAGCCGGCTCTCTCCGCCACGTCTATGCCATCGGTGTAGCCCTGCTCGTCGGCGCCATACTCATCCCTGTCCTGTGGACTCCCGCTTCGACGCGCTGGATGCGTCCACCGAAAGACAAGCCATCGTCTGCCAAGCCGAAATGCCACCGAGTCCAAGAGATCCCCATCGAAACAACCAAAGAGGACCTCCTGCGCAACCTGACCAAACGCCTTCCCTGGCGTGCTCAAGACCCCGTCAGCCTACGGCTAACTCTTACGCCTTCGTCTGCCAAACATTGCACAGCAACCTTCGTATCGCCTGAACACCCGAAACACCTGGAATATCCTGTCGACTCCAAGTTTATCGGCATCACGCCTCTGTTCGGGAAAGCCAACGCGGCTGTGGAGTAAGTCGCATGCCCACCTAAAGGAGTCCAGACTCATCTAGGCCAGTATCATCGCCGTTCACGGTCTGGGAAGCCATGCCATTGGCGGCTTTCAAGCGAAGGACAGTGGTAATGTCTGGTTGCGTGACTTCCTGCCCGAAGACTTCCCTACCGCTCGCATCCTGGTCTATGGATACGCATCGGCGATTGGGGAGGAGGACCACAAATATTCCATTAGAGACTTGGGCAGAGCCTTTCTCGACTCGTATAAGGCTTTTCGAGAAGAGACGAAGGTGACCTGCACGTCGACCACACCAACAGCTAGCCTCTAACAGTTCCCAGACACCCCATAGACCCATCATTTTCATCGGCCACAGCCTAGGTGGCCTTCTCATTAAGGAAGTATGGCCCCTTCCATTCCTTCATCGTCCATAGCTAACAGCGCCACCGGCCCTGTCGGTATCTCTCAAAGACCTCAAAGACCCTCAGAGCGGCGATTTCTTCCAGTCGTCCTACGCGTTGGTGTTTTTTGGCGTTCCGAACCTCGGCCTGAAGCTAGGGAAACTGGAGGAGATTACCGCCGGCCAGCTGAACAATTACCTGATCCGGGATCTGGAGATGGATAACGAGTCCGAACCAACACCATACCTAGAAGAATTGAAGGAGAAGTTCATCGACTGCTGCAAAATCCAGGAGCCAGAGTTTCGGATCGTATCCTACTACGAGCAGAAGCGGACGCGCACTCTGTTGAAGGTCGGCCAGTTCCCTCCATAGCAGAAGAAGCACAGCTGATAGTGTGCTACTACAGGATGAACACGGCCGGCTGTCGAGAGACGGAGATCTCTGTTTTATAGTGACGAAGGAGTCAGCCTGTCGGATTGGATACAAAGACGAAATGCATGACAGACTACCACTGCCTACCGACCATTCCGACCTCGTGAAATTTCCCAATCGAGCGGACGACGGTTACAGCAGAGTGCTGAACAAATTGAAACCCCTCGTTGCGGACGCTCCTGCCGTTGTTCAGCGTCGATTCTCGCGCCACATAGGTACGTACCAGTAGGATAGTATAGCTAGTCAGCAATTTAACCTTTAGCCAAGAGCTGTCAGAAGACGATAAGTGCCATTGGCACGACCTCAATGTACCTCGTTACACAGAGTTCAAGAACTCAGAGAAGCTGGCAAGACCGGCCGAGGGAACCCTTCAATGGCTGGTCTCGGATCAGCCGTTCAAGACATTTCGCCATCCCGACAGTCTACGGAAGGAAGATTTTACCGCATGGCGAGACGAAAGCAAACCATCTGCACTTCTCGTTTTGGGACCTCCCGGACAGGGCAAGTCTGTGCTGTCAAACTTTGTGGTCGACCATCTCCACCAGTGGGTTGGAAAGCGCGACAAAGTCATCTACTACTTCTGCAACATCAAGAACGACGTAAGCTCACGAAATGCCTCTGCCATCCTCCGAGCCCTCATCGTGCAGCTCTGCGAGGACAGCCGGCTCTTTCGAAAGCTTCCAAACCGGTTCAAGGAAAAGAATAAGGCGAAAGAATTCCTCGAGGCTTCGCTAGACGATCTCTGCGGAACGTTTGATAGTCTTGTCAAGGACGGCGTTAACCATGGCCTATATAATCGGATTTATTGCGTCATCGATGGGCTGGATGTGTACGAGAAGGATATGAATCATTTCTTATACCAGTTGAAGAAATCGATGACCGAAGCAAGACCACTAAAGTTCTTCTGTACGAGCAGGCCCACCAGCCTTGTCGACGTCTTTTCTAAGCCCGAGTCGGAGACCGTCTGCAAGCGAAATTTCCGCCCTCCGACTGAGGACCTGGAGCGATTTGTTGACCAAGAGCTGACAAAACTCCCGGATTTAGAACCCTGGAAAATGGAAATTCGCAAAGCTGTCCTCCAGCGCTCTGGAAACACTTTCCTCTGGATAAGCATCGTCCTACGGGAATTCTCAGGCCTACCGAAGCGAAGGGGTCTTCGGTTTGCTCCGCCCGAGGAAGTACGCGCGGAAATCTACAAGACATTTGATCAGATACCGGAGGGGCTCGATCAGTTATACGGTGACCTCGTCCAGCGTGCTTTCAGGGAAGATGACTACTGCATCGCTATTCTTGCTTGGGTAGCCTACGCCAAGCGTCCCCTTTCGCTTGAAGCACTAAGGACGGCCACCGCCGTTACAATAAACCATAGCGTTACGAGCTGGAAAGAGTGCTACAGCCGAAAGGCCACTCTACGCAAAAGCACCGTTCAAGAGACTCTCGGAGCATTGGTCGACGTCATAAACGACCATCTCTATTTGATCCACCAATCGCTGCGCGACTTTCTAACAACGACTGATGTCTGGGGCCAACAAAAAGTCCTGAATACCTCGCCCGGACTAGCCCTTGGAAAGGCCTGTATAACCTTCTTGTCGTTTGAGGATTTTGAGGTTACCCCTGAAGACGGACAGATACTAGGAAAAGACCCTTTTCTCACCTACGCATCAAACTTCTGGTATCAGCATATCGACAGGCCCGAGGACGTCATGGAGGATGAGAAGAAGCTGCAACGTATTCTCCAAGGCCCAAACACACGACTATGGGATAAATGGCAGGGGTCGCTTCCCGAGATTGCTATATATCACGACATGAGTTGGCTGGCCAGACTGTTGCTCGACAAGATGTCTCCCATTCTTTCGGGGACGTTCCCAGACAATTGCCTAGTTCACGCAGCAGCTCGGGCGCCTAAGGTTCTTCGCGAGTTGTTAGACCATGCTACAATACAGAGAATCAAAGTAACAGACAAGGTGGTCAAGGTAGCAGCAGGGAATACGGGGAGTGGTAAGGAGGTGATGGAGCTGCTGTTGGAGAAGCGAGGCAATGAGGTTGAGATCACGACTGAGGTGGTCAAGGCAGTAGCAGTGAATGGTGGTAAGGAGGTGATGGAGCTGCTGTTGGAGAAGCGAGGCAATGAGGTTGAGATTACGACTGAGGTGGTTAAGGCAGCAGTAGGGAATTATCGGGGTAAGGAGGTGATGGAGCTGCTGTTGGAGAAGCGAGGCAATGAGGTTGAAATCACGACTGAGGTGGTTA
>Ga0247763_1000660_pt1 | contig 20832 bp, 23 predicted proteins | sample UWRJL141409B4_FD_179926 | JGI IMG/M metagenome (GOLD analysis project Ga0247763, IMG submission 179926) | Plant litter microbial communities from Arlington Agricultural Research Station in Wisconsin, United States - UWRJ-L141-409B-4 | ecosystem: Environmental > Terrestrial > Plant litter >...
GGGTAGAACGGCCCCCCGCCCCGCCCCCCCCCGGACGCCATTCCGTTGGCCGAGAGCCTGCCTACCCGAGGAAAGGGCAGTGCCACACCCCACCCCCAAAAGCGAATGGAGTTGCCGCTGTGACAGGGCGCACCACGGGGATAGCCCTGCCTCGTGCCGTCCCAGGTTTCCTGATATGGGCCCCTTGCACGATGCTGCAGGCCCCCTTCTGCCTTTTCTGGCCTGCTTGGAAGGTATAACACCGCGCGGTAAGGTATGGGTTTAGCCGTCAAAACTTGGTTGCGTTCGTTTCTTTCGCTGCCAACCCTCAATAAAAATTGTCGAGATCCAAACCGAAGGCATTTCTGGGGCCGGATAGAGCGTGTCCTGACATGCGCGCAAGGGTCGACCGCTCGTCATGTCGGCCCTATTGCTTGGGGCCCCGGATCGATGGAAGTCTGGGCGGCATGAAGGTGAGGGCGTCCGCGAGACCTGCTCTGCTGGCCGAGGGGGTCCAGCCCGTCCGAGTATAATCAGTTGAGTCTTGTGGTTACAGAGAACCAGAAAGTGATGGCTCTCTCACATCTATCCTCTCCCGTCAGTGCCCTCCCTTTCGCATCTGCCTACATGTTTGCAGGGCCGACGCTGACTCAACCGAATACGACAGGTTCAAGTAATCGAATCATCCACCAAGCATTGTTTTGTATTGTGTTGTATTGCATCTTGCCTGCCGTGCCGAGTCGAATGCCCAGGAGAGCGAGAGGCCCGGCACTGCGCGGCAGATGGGTTGGAGACTTTCGTCGTAAACATGTTGATAGTCGATGTGCATGGGGTTTGACTTGGGCTCTGCGTGACGTCGCACAAGCGGCCAGGGAGTACCGAGTTACAATATTCGGCCGCGGACGGCCTGGCCAACGTCCATCGGACGGCGGGTGCGGGTTCCTTGCATTTTGTTTCGGGGAAGACACAGGGTTTTCAGCCGAGAAACTTCAACAACAGACTGCTGCCAGCCACAATTCGGGAGTCGGGCCTCAGACTTCAAGCGACGCAGCGGGTAAAGACGTCCGCAGACGTGATGGAGTGAAGGACGGCAGGTCTTTCGTTGCCGACCTGGGTGCCGTGCGCCGTCAGATGGGCATTGGGGTGCGAGGTTGACGCTGTGAGCAGGACTGAAAGAGCGAATGCCCTGAGAAGACGCCTGACCTGACTCCAGGATCCCACCCGCCAACGCAGCTCCTCCCAATGTAAACCCGCCACCTCGGAGAAGGAGCAGCTGGTCCTCGCAGCGCTGTTCTCAGGCCCGGTCCCTGCCCTTTGTCAGCGGTGACAGGCTTAGCCAGCGCTCAACTCTCCACTAGATTCTCGTGTCCGATGTAAGGTGTGACGAGTGGTTGACAGCTTCCTTCCGCGGCGGTGGCGGCGGTTGAATCATCAGCTTTTCCCCTGAGCCAGCTGATGCGCTGCTGCCAGCTTGTCTCATCCTAACGTCGTGCATTCGACAATCCAACTCAACAATCTTGTTTCGGCTTTGTTTTCTTCCAACTTATTCTACTGCTTCACTGTTGCGCGTCCTCATAGTCCCATCTCCCGTCATTGGGACCTATCTTCGTGCCCCTCTTTGCTACCACCGCCAATTCGAGGCCGTTACCCCTCCCCCGCCCAGGCATCTCAAAATCTCCCACACGGCATGGCCAGCCGTCCGCGCACATTGAGAACTGCCCGGTGAAGGACAGACGGTCGCACTAATATCAGCGGCTCATAAAACGACCTGCAGCTTGTCGAATAGGGAAGCTAAGCTTGTCTCAGCGCACTCCGACGCGATTCATGACCGTCGACCTGCCAAGCAACGGCCGAGCCGTAGCCCCATCTGGTTCAACTTACCTTTTTCGTCGCTATTGCTGATGCTGTCCTGCGTCGTCAGCCCGATCTTCGCCCTGTCTTCAGGTTTCCTGCCCCTGCCCTTCGCGAAGGCCCGCTGAGCTCGTGGGAGCCCCGCCGGAAGCCGCAAAAGGCCCCCAATGGAATGCCGGTTCCCGGGACCCTCGGACGCCAGCGGGGGCCAAACCAGCATGGCACCGCCGTTAGAACCCCAGAAAAGAATTTTCTGGAGTTATTCTGGCGCCTGGTAGCGGCGCCTTCGCTAATGCAAACCAACATGACCGGAAGGGGGGGCGGGGGTCAATGCTGATGCCATAATTGCGCTGGGATGCCGACAGGGGCGTGTTCCATGGACCTTCCACCGTTTTGGCGATCTATTCTCTGGAAGCTACTGCCCCGCGAGGAACTGGCCTGAGGGCGTGAGCCCATTCGCTTCCCACCAGACACTGAAATACTTGCGATAACTCCCCCGGGGAGAGGCCACTCCGCTACCCAGGAGCCCTTGTCCTTGTTCGCTCTCCCTGAGCCACGGCGGATAACAGCGCAGAGCAAATGGGCTCCAATTCCGGCACTGCGGATGGCCTTAGGATTACACCACGTATACCAACCAGTCTCAGCCCGTCAGATGGTGTTTCTCCATTGAAAAAGGGGGAGCAAGGAGGGGGACGGCTGGGCGGACGAGGATTTCCTGTCGTACGTCTTTGCGGGCTGCCAATCCGCCCGGGTCATAGTCCGGCTATCCGCTAGCAACGACGTTGCTTGAAGCTCGACTGACGAGATGTGTGTGGCATCATCAGTCATGGTCCGTATCAGGCGAAAGCGGGAGACTATGACAGGATCGCAAAGCCAAGTCGAGGCTACGTTTCGACACCCTCGCCAGGCAGATCATCGGCCGGGAGGCTGCAGCCCGTTCTTGCGGCCTGCTCGCCGACCAATTGGCAGGATTCCTTTGCCACCTGACTTCAAACACATGCGCCCCTCACCTCTGGTCCTCATGCAGCTATCTGGTCTATGCGCCTCGTCGGCTTTGACGACAACTGGCGGCCCGTCTATCGTTGCTACTGTTTACATGGCCGTCCGAAGCTGCCATCGACCGACTTGGGATGACAAGCAAGATCGACGACGCTGCATGGGGATTTTTGCGAGTCCATCTCATCTTTTGTCCGGCTTCCAAAGTTGATCTCCGACTATAAGTGCCTCCCAATGGGCGGTTCTATAACTCGACAGTTTGAACATGGCATGACCCGTCATGACAGAGCCACGCCCAATTGTGGGCTAGTAATTAACTGCACACCCTCAGGCATGGGACTCCCTAGACACGCAACCATCATCAATGTCACAACATGCAGACATCGCTCGTCGTCGTCAAGAGCCGACTGCAGGTGGCTCCGGATGGAGATGTCTCCTGTAGAGCCGTAAAGCCGCTGGCCGCTTCGAGGTCCTCGCATATTCGACACGTCGATTTTTCCTGCGTCTTGCAGCACCATTCTGGACAGGCGGACAGCTTGGTCATTTCATCCCGCGTTCTCGGTGTGAGGAGCAATCACCATTGCGCATATCAGCCTTCTCGAACCGGGATCTGGTTGGCCGCGCATCAAAAGCCACCGTGAGATCGGGGACCTGCTAGCATGATGACTTCCCGCCCCCACCACAACAAGATGGGCGATCAGAACGCTTTCTTGCCCACAAGTCGATTGTGTAGCTACTGTGTTTCGCTTGAACTCTCCCTCCTCGCGAAGCTGGAGTTTGTGGGGGTTGGGGGTCGAACGTTGATGAGGGGCAACACAAAACTTTGCGGCAACTTAGGACAAATTTCCAGCGTCGCCCAAAGAAAAAAGAAAAAAAAAATCTCATATGCCGGCATCCAATGACGCACTGATACGTTGTTGTACAATCTGTCTTAGTGCTGCAACACCCAAGTACCCCGCATCCTCAAACATCTTTGCACTCCTGAATTCTCCTGTTTGGATGCCGACCCGATCTCAGCGGTAATGTCGCTCTTCTTGAAGTTACCGGGTCGCAACCTGGCGCCCTGCAGCGTCACTGCGAAGTTTGCCTGACCACTAGGCTAAGCATCCGAGCGACGCCTGCTCTATCGAGTCGCGGTTGGATCGGGAACTCGGCTTCTGAGCGATCAACGGCGGACGTTGACTCCACGCAACGGTTGGCAAGACGCAGCTTCGACAGGGCCGACAGTCCGTGAATAAAGAGCCCATCATCATCACACTTGGCCTTTCTCTGCATCGGGGAGGGTTGGAGTTGCCAAGCCATGTATATGCAGCAGCTTAAACGGCAACACTCGGCCCTTGGTCCGTCCCCCCAAACACACCCCGGCCTGGTTCTTGGAGCCGCAATCTGATGATTTGCGAGACTTTCTTTTCTTTTTCTCTCGAGATGGAGGGGAGGGCGAGATCTCGGGCGACTAGGGGGCATGGAACGACTGACACCACGATTGCATGCATAGGCTAACCTTATGACAAAACAATCCAGGCCGATCCCGTCAAGGCTTGTCAACCACCTCAACGATGTGCGCCCCTCCCAGTATTCCCTGCATCCACAAGCCCGACCCAGTTCGTGATGAATTCGGGCGAGTGCTTCCACCACACTGTCGTTCTTAAAGTCTGGACACGTCAAAATGGGGCATTCCCGGCTACTGCCACACCCGGCACTCTTTCAACCCCCCTGTTCATCCACCTGAAGGTGAGACAACCGGCTCAACCATGCACGGGGTGCTGTGACCTCTCCCTGCGAAGCCACGCGCGTGGGTGATGTCACTTGCTGCTTGCGACTGAAAGGAGAAAAGCGATGGGGTAGGGGGGCAGCAAGGTGCTAACCCAGAAATCTCCCTGCGCTCCGCTGCCTGTCTTCGAAAAGACCGGTGAAGAGCTCGAGCTCGTGACGAAGAGACAACCAAACAATCCCGGTGCTCGCCTACGCAGCCAAAAGTTGCTTGTCGGATCGTTGTCTGGCTGATTCTGATCCACTCTGACTCGGCAGCCGAGGGATGGTTTTCCGAGAAATGTACCTACTCCCTCTCATCAGAGCAATGGGTCACAGATAGGCATTTTGTTGCCCCCCCTTCCCCGCTTGGCATTGACGTCGGCAAATCCCCTCCCCTCTTTGCGAAATTTCTCTACTTGCCCAGCCCAGAACACCAAGAAGCAAGGAGCTTTCATTAGATTCGAGCGCATGTAGTGCAGGCCCTATACGACAAGCCTGGGGCTTGTCACTTGGCCACACCTCAACCTCTCTACATTACCTCCTTGCTTTGTAAGTGTAAATTTCACTTCCGCCGGAACAATACCGTTCGTGCAACATCCCTGGCCCGTCCCGCTGTCCAAAAAGGTACCGCGCAACCGGAACTCGAGCCGCCAGCAAGGTTACAATGTGACTGGTCACTTTTATTCTCTCGTTTCCTATCTCCACTTCCCTCGTTTGGTGGTTATACTCACGTGTCTTCCTGTCCTGCCTTGTCTGTTGATGGGTCGTTATTCTATAGCGGATGACAGATAATTCCACTTCTTTCCTAACCTCTCTCATTTCCCAACCACGGACCCGTTCCGCGTTCAACCACGGTGCAATCGTCATGTCGACTAGCTGGGTTTAGAATGCTTTCGACCTTTCGGCATGGCGCACGCCCCTTCTACCCTTGCCCTGTACGCATGTGCCGGCAGGCGGAGAGAAGAGAGGGAAAAAAGCACGAGGTTGAGACCAGGAGCCCCTGCAAAACAGCAAAAGAAAAAAAATTGCAACGGCGTACCGGTTTTGCCGAACCGGTCCGTCCAGGATCCCTCTGGTAATCCCTGGGGTTCCCGCGCTCCCCATGGGCTCAGTCACCTACTACATCGTGTCGGAGGATGCCAATGGATCATGACTGATAGGCTGCAAATTTCGCCGAACTGACATGTGTCGAGCTTGTAACGTCCGAGAGCCTCGTCACAAGGCACATTGTTTGTGACCCTCAGCAAACCCCGCTCGGATGTCGGCGCTCCTCACCGGTGAGTTGGTTGGTCCCAGCAATGCCCCCGGTTGGGTCGGGCAAAGGGAAAGTGACATAAAATAGATAAAAGACTTGGATCTCTTATTCCTCATCGACTGGCTCTGGTGGAGCCAAAGTGGTCGGATGCTCGTGCTCGCCGCTTTTCATCTCGTCCTCGGCCTCGCCGTTTTGGGGCTTCTCCTGGAACGTGAAGGCATCCGACAGGTTAACCGCCAGGAAAGTCTTCGGCAATTTGACCCTAATAACACGCAAAAGAGAAAACGCATGAGCAATCCTGCCAGCCATCTAATAGTCTACCCCTCTGCTGCTTGAACAGCCGCAAGGGGGGGCAAGTCACAAAGAGGAGGGAGGGGGAAAGGAGCAAAAAGGTCAGCTTACTGATGGAACTTCGCTCTCAGTGTCTCAATGACTACCATCCAATCGGCGTGGGCTGTGAGGCTCCGACGAGGGGCGCATCCAATGCAATGCCTGCTGTCCAGTTGGACGTCGAGCGGGTCGAATACGTGGCATCCTGGGCTGATGGTGATCTTGATGCTGTAACTGAAGGCCGGGCTGCCGTCGGCGTCGACAGGCGGCTTCGCCGGCATCTCGTACAGCTCGAACGAGATCTGCGACAGGTAATCAAGCTCGGGAATAGTGGCTCTCTTAATCTTAGTCTCGAGGCCACCTTCGAGGATGCAGTTGAGTAGCGTGTAGATATGCGATTCCTTGGTGAAGTAAATGAACGACTTGGCTTCGTCTGACGCCTGCATGTCTTCAAGGTCCTGAACAATCTCCTTGAGCAGTGGCAGTGTAGTCAGGAGGCCGATCTCGAGCTAGAAGCAAGGGAATATGACATTTGGTAAGTCTCAGTGTTCGACGCCACCATCTGCCCCAACAACGGGACAGCGTAACAACGGCAGCAGCAACGCTACTTACCTTTTCGCTATCCGAAATGCCATATTCCTGCGGGCAGATGAAGTCAAACAGCACCTTGGCCAGCTGGTACAACTCTCTCAGCGGCTCGAACCGGGCATCTGTCTTTGCTTTTGTCTGACTGTTACCTCTGTGCAGGTGGAAATATTTCTCAGGCGGCTCTGCCTCACCACCAGGCCGTAGCCCGCTGAGGAATGACCGCCGCCGGAAGATACGTTTGACTGTATTGTGTCCCTCCTTCTCAGACTTCTCGCTACTCTTCTCCGAGCGCGGGTCCTCCGACGCTTTGGTGACAATCCCTTCATCCAAGTTCTTGAGAGACACCAGCGATTGCTTGCCTTCCTTGGCTTGTGATGATGGCTGCTTTGCCTCGTTTGTCCCCGTCGCTGGTGTGCCATACTCTTCTTCGAGCATGTTCTTGGGAGGCGTGAAAACCCATTCCAAGAACTGACGGTTGTGGAGAGCATCGAACTTCATCGTATCGTACAGCTCCGAGATCTTACTGGGATCGACCTTCTCGCCATCGCAGAACTCGGCAAATAGCTTCTCCCAGCGCTCCCTAAACAGCTCAGCGTCTTCGCCACAACACCATCTGGATTGAATATTGTTCACCGCGCTAACTTGTGACAGTGAGCCCAGTGACGACGCGAGCGATGTCCCCGAACTGCCGTCCCCGGTCACCTTCTCAGCGCTCGGATTGTTGATGGCGTTGAGAGAGTTGACAGCGCCACTGTAGAGCTTGGAGTAGTTATGCTGCATCACTTTGCGATGGAAGTTCATGAGCTGCACGACTCGTGTCTGCACTTCCGCGGGCTCAGGCATGTTAGACGGCCACGCAAATTGAGGCGGTCGCTCGTTGCCCTTGCGCAGCAGACCCTTCAGCTTCTTCTTGACCTTGTCCATCTCATCCTTGGCCGCGTTGGAATCATCCAGCAAATCCTTGCGGATTGTGATGAAGTCTTCGGGCACATCCTTTTTGTTGAGAAAACTGGCAGCCCAAATCTGCGCACTCGTGACAACACGGCGTTCACTGCTGCTGAAGACGTGGACCTCTTCGAGCACCTCACGGTTCATGAGACCTAGGTCGCTGCGCATACTTTCACCCAGCTCTTGCGCTTGGTAACGTGCCGAGTGCGTTGGCTCTCCTCCCCACTTGACAATGAGCTGGAGTTTGTCGAGTACAAGGCTCTCCTCGGCGGCCGTAAATTTGGACATGGTGACCCCTGAAAGCGAGTCTTGCCTCCGCGGAGGGATTCTGGGCTTGCAATGGCCTGTTTTGGGCTGATCATCATCATTCTCTGTCTCCTTTGCGCTCTCGTCCTTCGAAGCGCCAACCTGCTCTTCGGCTGGCGGGGGTTTCGCTTCTTTTTTCCGGAACATGGGCTTGATTTGCACCTTGGTACCTGCCCATCCGCCCTTCTTGACAAGGACGTTGCGCAATGCCTTCAACTTCCGGCGGTCCTCAATACCGGCACGCATAGCTACATCTACGGCGTCTAAGACGCTGGCCAGCGCTGGCTCGCCGATGAGAAGGACTTCTTCTTGATGACCTCTAAGAAGCTCAATGAAGGGCTCAGTGTGGAAGGTAAACTTGTACTTTTGCTTTGGCGTGCGATCAGCATGGCGAATAACGGACACCACACCCTTCAGCTTCCAGCTAGGTTTGGGGGGCGGTGGTGGTGGTGTCTCCTCCGGCTCGTCGAGAGATGGGTCGGGAATCTCCTGCTGTATTGACGGCGCGGCAGATATAATGGATGTAGCTGCGGAAGGCACACCGTCTTTGACTGATGAAGGAAACTGACTTGCTAGGGGGCTTGCAGACTTCGTAGCTAGCTTTGACAGCAGTGTACCATCTGACTTGACATGCGGCAAGTCCCCAGCGGCTGCGTCACGGACATCAAGACTCTTCTGCGTGACTGACTGCCGGTCCAGACTCGTCCGGCCTTGCGAGACCACGAGGGCGGCTAGTTCTGTGTCCTTCCGCATCATGGCTGCCCGCGCCGTCAGGGGATCAACGTCAGACAGAGCAGGTGATGGTATGGGTGGCGTAAGCCCCTCCCTGCGCAGCTTCTCTTTTATAAACATATCTTTTAATATGTTGGCACAGTGGTCGTAGTAGTCATCGTTGTCTTTGACAAAACTCCAACCATTGACGTCAATGACATAGCTCTTGCCACCGGCACGTAAGAAGTCAAACCCGCAGACCCGCTGTCCGAAGGTGGTGCTGATTTTGCTCGCGATCTCCTTTTCCTCGGCACTCAGCGCGGTAACGTAGCGCACCTCCTTACCGTGAGTATTACGGCGCACGACTCCGTCTACGACGGGTGACTTCCGTGTTTCTGCGTGGCAGTAGGATGGCCCGACAGTGTACGCTTTGACGTCCTCAGCATTATCCACTTGCATAAAGCGTTCGTAGATGAAGCTGTCGTTGGGCTGGGTAATCGCGCGCGGTACTGTCAGGTTTGGCACGTACTCGCTGCTCTTGTTTCCAATTTTCCGGAAGAGCTTGCGGGCGCCGCCGCCGGCCGAAGAGGGAAAGTAAATGATGATGTTGTGGTCCTCTCCGCTTGTGGGTTTCTCAACGAAAGGTTTCTTGATCAAAGTACCGTCAACTGAGAGAATGTCGCCGCCGTCAAGCAACTCAACCTTGCGAGGAGCCGTTGCTGCGGCGTGGGTGGGATTGGGATCGGTGGGCTCGAAGGAGACGCCGCTCACATCTTTTATGTGCTTTATGACATCGGTGGTAAGCAAACGCGGGCCACCATCGCGGTTGACCTCGATTCGTTGGGGAGTTGGTACCCCTATTCGGTCAAGCAGCCGCAAGCAGATGCGGCGGTCCCAGAGGATCTTTTGCATTGGTACATCGTTGACGCAGAACGGCTTTCGCGCTTTGACATAGGCGACAGCCTTATCGAGAGGGAAACCATCTGAATAGAATGATATCAAGTAGTCACTAGGGGAGCGTCAGCAGCCGAGATAGATGCATTCATGTTTGACAAGAAAACCCACCATATTGGCCAATTTTCCACGTCTGCAGTGATACGTGGTCAGAGGTAGTTCAAGAGGGCGTGTTTGGGAAAGACAGATGTCTACTTACCTTCATCTAGGATGACCTTGTCGCCAAAAACGCAGACATCGAACTCACGGTTCTGGATCAACCGGTTTAGGATATTTCTGCTCGGCTTACTTCTCGCCTTCACGTCAAGCGCGCACACCCCAATGACGCCAAAGGGCGCTGGCTTGATATCCTCCTTCTCAGTGCGTTCCCGATGCACCACCGCTCTGTCGCTACTGGGGCTGTGGCTGCTCGCAGCGGTGCTACCACTGAAGCGGCGTTTGGCCCTGCTCCGAGATCTCGTTGGCTGGGGCCGCACTGTTGGACCCGAGCTGGCTGGCTGTTGCTGCTGCTGCTGCTGCTGTGCCGGTGCGCTTGGCTTCTTGACCATATCATTGAGGTTGGGCATGTGCGACTCGCGAGGGGCTAGGTGGTGAGCACCAACTTGGGCTCCCTGACTGGCGGTCGTGACCGTCATATTGGAAACGCTTGCTTCTGGCTGGGATGTAGCGGGCCCCTTTGATGCAGAAGAGGCCATAAGACCGGAAACGGTGCGGAGTGCAGGGGTGGCTCCCGTATCACTGCTGTTGGCCGAGGCGGCAGAGCTATTGACGCCTCGAGCAGACAGTACGCTATACATGGAACTAACGCTCACACGCTTGCCCACCTCGGCGTCCGAAAACGAAGATCGGCCGCCAGTGATGAGGGCGGGCTCTGGGAGGTAGCCTTCCTCTGCAGCAGTCTCGTCGATGGTGGCACCGGGTTGCAGACGTGGCGTCTCAAAATCATCTGTTTCAACAGCCGTAGCTGAAGCAGCATTCGTAGTGTTGATGGCGAAGTCTCGAAGGCAAGAGGGTGACGTAATAATAGAGGCGCTTCTAAGCAAGGCCGCCTCCTCGCTCCACGACCCTGAGTGGGAGGATTCGCGGCGGCTCGGTGGAACACAAACCTGAGATCGAGAAATCGAGTTTTTGGGAATGATGATGGGCGGTGGCATCGACAAATTCGCGGGGTCAGCGTGGGTCTCGGTCGTGTTGGGTTCAGCGTGCCGACCTTTCCCAATCGCCGAGGTGGTGATATTCAATGTCGAGGACAGATTGTTTTTTTTTGGCTTGTGAACCGAAGAATTGGTGAAAGATTCCCGGGTGGGTGGACACAAAGCGTCTCCTCCGTCAGTGGATGTGCCCGCCTTAAGGTTGGCGCCACCAGAGTTTGCCTCCATGCTGGCACCTCAGTCGGCCGCTCCTTCCCCAGTTCAGCTGTCGTGGTGCGCGTCGGTTGGACCTCTCAGATTCTGCAGGCTGCGACTTGCTGCGAGAGGAAATATGAGTACCCGGCGGGCCAATTGCTCGTCAAGAGCACCTTGATAGTACTTGCCTGAGACTTGGACGCTGAAAAAGCAGGCGCTGGTGGTCCCGAGTTGTCGTGGTGGCAATGCAATCGTGCAAATTTCATCCCGACCCAGACCTCCACTGCTCCACGAATTTACCCTCTCCACTACAAATACTCCTCTGCCTTTTGTTCCTTGTCCAAGCTCCCAGCCTGGCACGGCCTGCTGTCGTCAATGGCGACCTGCAGTCCGCATGCGAGCCGAGCCCAGGAAGGAAATGACACGGTCGACGTCGGACGGCTACAGGACCACGGATCTACGGCGGCTGTCGGTTCGCTGCCGGATTGGATGCTGGGAGCCAGGGTTGGATCTGGGAGTTGGGACGGAGTCCTTTGCATTCAGCAGTGTCAGATGCACAGCGACAAGCACTCTGCCCAACCCCAGAGACGGAGTGTCTGTTGCATGGAAAAGGGATGCGCAGGGCCACGATAGTTATCAGGGTAAAACATGTCGGCTTTTGCACTTCTCGGGTTCCCTCTCTTATCAACTTGTGCGAAAGCAAGATGACGCTGTTCGGTTGCTGCCCAGACGCCCAGGATCCCTGGTGGGACAGGGGTACCTGAGGATGTCCCCAAGTCCCCTCCAAGGCCCAGGGTGGCCATGTGGCCGACTCGATGGACGTTGGCGGAATCTCTATTATAAGCCTAGGAGGCCAATTAGAATTCCTAGCCTGGACATTGTCGGCTACAGCCTGCCCTCCTACCGCTTCCGACAACTTCTCAGCTTATAATGCTGTTTTGACAACGGAAAGCTGTTGTTTTCAGCGACTTTATATGGTCGCGTGACCTATGAGAGTGTCCTTGGCATCGGCCTGGTGGCGTCTCGAGATAACGTTTCCAGGGTTCTGCCGTTCAGAGCGGTCAAAGGCCCGAGGCGGGAGGCGCGTGGAGGTGGGGGCGGTGTGAATGCCCGAAGTGGGGTTGAGTCTTCCCTGCAAACTTGGGGCATCTATCTCCTGAAAAATTGCTAGTTTAGGACTTGATTTGGGTAGGGGTTTGTACAATGTTTTCAAACAACCGGGGAGGTTATTGTAATAAGGGCAGTCAATAAAATCATTTCGGGTCCTGGTATTTGAATTCAAAGCCTTCCATTTTCACCCGACGTTCTTGGCCTTTTCTTGATACAACTGTAAGTCTGCATCACGAGTTTTTTATTCCAAGGGAAATCTGCCGCCACCAAGTGAAGTACCCCGCAAACAGCCTTTCAGGGGCTGGGCTGTCCCGCCATTCGTCAGCGGACTTTTGCTAGTTATCGATAAGGAGTTCCCAAACAGAAATTTTGAGCCGTTGCTTCCAAATCGCGAGACGGGGACGGGGACTCCAAGGGCCAATTCCATACATGAGGGGCTACTTCGATGCGCCCGAGTTCACAGGATGCCTCAATTAGATCCAGAGAACATTTCTAATAAGCGATTAAAGCTTAATAGCGCTGAGAAATCAAAGCCAACAACAAAGAAGGGTTCGGGCATTTTTGCTCCCTTCCGTGTGCGCACAACTCCTTCCCTCCTCGCCCGTGTTAGCGATCGTGGTACTAATTCTGCGACGGCTATGTAGACTATCGGGCTCGTTTCGCCGACCAATGTTCCTTTCGTTTCGATTCCTTTAGGCAAGACGACTTTCCAGATCACCACCTCGGTCGGTCGCGCCCTCCAGACGTATGATCTCAAGCGAGGCCTCAATCTTGTCTTCGTCACACGCCCACAGACGCCCGCCGACATCACTGCGACATACGCATGGAAAGACAAGGTGTACGCTGCCTGGGGTGACCCGCGCAATAGCGAGGTTCAGGGAGTATGGGCGTTTCAGCGTGGAAAGAAGGTGGCCGAGCTCCCACTTCCCTCGGACCTCGATCAGCCTATTCGTCAAATTCTTATCTTCGGCTCCTGGATTGTCGCATGCGCCCTGACGAGGGTCGAAGTATGGAAGTCGGACACGCTCGAACACTACACCAGTATCTTCTCGTCGGCCACTCAGAAGGGCGCCAACGAGTTGACGGGTGGTGTTTGCAACATGCCTACCTTACTCAACAAGATCTTCGTCGGCCGCGCTGACGGGTGGGTTGAGATATGGAACATCAGCACCGGAAAGTTAATCTACACCATTCTGCCGCCCTCGCCCGATTGCGGAGCTGTAACCTGCATGGAACCGACCCCAGCACTGTCACTTCTTGCTATCTCGTACTCTGAAGGGCCTCTGGTCATCCAGAATGTCCTTACGGACAAGGCTGTGCTACGAGTAACAGCCGGTACTGAAAAAGCACCCGTTACAACTATTTCATTCCGAAGTGACGGACAAGGAGCAGGCCAGGATGGGCGAAAGGACGGCGTCATGGCTACAGCGACCAGCCTCGGAGGAGATGTTACCTTTTGGGACTTGAATAAGGGAGGGAGGGTAATGGGCGTTTTGCGAAGCGCCCACAACCCCCCGTCCAACGCAGGCCCCGTGGTTCGCGGCGGCATCAGCAAGATCGAGTTTCTCCACGGACAGCCCGTGATCATTACGAGCGGTCTCGACAACTCGCTAAAATCATGGATATTTGATGAGACCCCATTCTCTCCCGTCCCACGTATACTGCATATGCGCAGCGGCCATGCTGCTCCAGTCAGCTGCCTCCAGTTTCTTCCCTCTGACTTTGATGGCGCCGAGGGCGGAAACAAGTGGCTGCTCAGTGCAGGCCATGACAGAAGTCTATGGGGCTGGAGTTTGCGCCGCGACGGTCAAAGTACTGAGCTCAGCCAAGGGAACATTAGGAAGAAGGCGAAGAAAACCGGTATTCTGGCAGGCGCTGGGCTCCCAGGCCGTGGACCCACGACAACGCTTGAGGAGCTCAAGGCGCCTGAAATTACCTGCATTGCAGCTTCTCTCAACCGCGATGGTGGCATGGGCGCTATGCCAGGGAAGCAACCGGTATGGGATAAGGGCAACGACAAGAACAAGCCCTCGAATGCCGAGTTGAGTGGTATGACAGGCTGGGAAAGTGTTGTCACGGCGCACAAGAATGACCCCTGGGCTCGCACGTGGTTCTGGGGACGGAAAAAGGCTGGCCGGTGGGCCCTCAAGACTGGCGACGGTGAGAACGTGTCAACAGTTGCCATCAGCCAGTGCGGCACCTTTGCTCTGATTGGATCGGCCGGTGGGAGCATCGACGTGTACAATCTGCAATCCGGGCGCCATAAACAGCGGTTTCCTTCAAAGCTCACGCCGGCACAGCTTCGACAAATCAAGCTGCAGCAGGTAAGAGTGCTTGACAAAGTGAATCAGTTAGAAGCGCGGTTAAAGACATCATTCACACCTGGCACTGGAAGACACACTGCAGCTATCACTGGCCTCGTCATCGACCCACTGAATCAATCCGTCATCTCTTGCTCCCTGGACGGAAGGATCAAGTTCTGGGACTTTATGTCGGGTAACCTTGTCGACGAAATTAGCTGGGCTCCGATGACCAAGATTACAGGCTCCCGCTACCACCCTGGCAACGACTTGATTGCATTCTCGTGTGACGACCACTCAATCCGCGTGGTGGATATAGCAACAAGACAAACGATCCGTGAGCTCTGGGGTTGCCGTGGCGATATCAATGACTTTACCTTTTCCAACGACGGCCGCTGGATCGTAGCTGCTGCTCAGGATTCTGTCGTCCGCGTTTGGGATCTGCCCACCAGCCACCTGATTGACGGCTTCCGGCTCGAACGTCCCTGCACCGCTCTCGCTTTCTCGACTTCAGGCGAATACCTCGCTGGTTCGATGGAGGGTGACCTTGGCGTACACATCTGGACAAACAGAACCCTGTTCAAGCATGTCCCGACACGGCAAATCTCAGAAAAGGATATCGCCGCCGTCTCGAAGCCGACCGCCTCGGGTGAGGATGGCGAGGGCATTCTAGAGGCGGCCTTCGTGGATGAGGATGCCGACGAGGACGACAGGGACGCCATCTCGGCGCCCGTTCTAGATCAGCTGAGCCGCGACATGATGACTCTCAGCTTGGTACCTAAGAGCCGCTGGCAAACGCTGCTACATATCGATGTCATCAAGCAGCGTAACAAACCCAAGGAGCCACCCAAAGCCCCCGAGAAGGCACCCTTTTTTCTGCCTTTGGTTGGGAGCAACCCTCTTGGCAAGGATCTTGATGCAGAGAAAAAGGACGATGGCGCAGCTGCCCGATCACGAATCACCATGTTTGACCGGACCAGGAGCGAGCAGGCATTCTCATCGAGGCTCCTTGCGGGACGAGAGACAGGGAACTGTGAGTTTTCATAACCTGCTATTCTCCGTCCAGGCGGATATTAATCTTGACAGATGATGCCTTCATCGAACACCTGAAATCCTTAAGCCCGTCCACTGCCGATCTCGAGCTTCGATCCCTGTCTGTGGGCGAAAGCAACAACCCAAAATCCAACGAGCTACTGCATTTCATCCGTGCCCTGGAGAGTCGACTCGCAGCGCGCAGAGACTACGAGCTGACACAGGCATGGATGACCGTCTTCTTACGGGTGCACTATGACCTGATCATTGTGAACAAGCTGCTGCTGGAGGAGTTAGCAAAGTGGAGGGAGCTCCAAACGCGGGAGAAGGAGAGGCTCGACGGGCTGGTGGGGTACTGCAGCGGCGTGGTCGGGTTCCTGAGGAGTCCTTGGGCTTGATTGGGGAGTGTACCACCAGCCTTGAAAAAACCTTTGTACGCAGTCCATTTGGCTAAAAATGCGATGCCGAGGTGGTAAACCAACATCAGGCTGTGCAAGATGCTGATAGTCCTGTTTATATGAATGGATGATTGTACTCTACGGGGTCAAACAAGCCTACTGGTGAACAATCTATCCCACGCGAAAACTTCTGCCAGTCCCTGCCCATCCTCTATCCAAATAGCCAATCCAAAGTCCTCTCGAGTGCGTTGCTAGACGGGGGCACAGATTAGCTTGACTTTTCAAGGTGGGATGGTTTGAACGGGCTAGATTTACCTGGGTGGACTCTTGACGTAGTTTCGTTCATACTCGTCAATCTCGTCCAAGTTCTGGTACAAGTCGATCTCGTCCAAGCGGTGAAAGCGGGTGCGTTTCAGGAGCTTCCATCCGACGAAGAGGATGGGGCAAATGCCGATCATTGTGTAACTGAAATTCGTTATTGTCAGATTTACCCGAAAGAGAGAATTGTAAGAGGGGCCGTAGTAAACATACGAGAATAAAAAGGTCGGGATATCCCACTTTCCAGGGAGGAAGACGGTGTACCCGCCGACAAATGTCATGATAAAACACCCTGTCAGTCCGTACCATGCTACGTATGGCTGACCAGGGCCTCGGTAATGCAGATCGCGACGGTCAAACCCTTGTGCGCGCAAGGCAGCGTACCAGCGAAGATACGTGACGCACATCACACTAAAGTTGATGAGCTGCGAGGCCGTGACGAGATTGACGAACCACTGCAGCACGATAGCCGCGTCGTTAGATACTTGCAGGAAAGAAAGCAGCGCGATAGCCAGCACAAGCAGCACGCAGTTGTACGGTACGCCGAGGCGGTTGCATTTCGCAAAGATGCGGTGGGCTTTCCCCTCGAGCGCCAATCCATACAGGGATCGCGAAGCGCAGTAAACATAGCTGTTCCCAGCGCTGAAGGCAGCGGTCAGTACCATGGCATTGACAATATCGGGCAGAACACAAATGCGAAGCCGGTTCATGGCCACGACGTAGGGACTGGCTGCAGCGCCGGGAGCCCCGCTGCTGAAAGCCAGCGCCATCTCCTTATCGTTGTAAGGCACCAGTATGCCGACAGCGAGCGAGCCGAGAACGAAGAAGGCGGTGAGGCGGTAGAAGACGGCGTTGAAGGCCCGTGGCATGACTCGACGGGGGTCTTCGGCCTCGCCAGCCGCCATGGAGACGTAATCAGGTCCAGCAATGGTAAAGGAAGCGAGGATAAGACATTGTAGAAATCCAAGGAAGCGGCCAAGAGAGCCGTCGGTATACAGCTCGGCGAAGGCACCGGGCTCGTTCCAGTACCTGAATCCGAAGCGGTCATGAAGCGGATTGCCACCCAGCATCACGACAACGGTGAAAATGAGCAGACCCACGATCAGGATGACTTTTCCTAGGGCAGACCAAAACTCGGCTTCTCCGTACCATTTCACCGCCAAAAGGTTAATAAGGCTAGGCCACACGTGCCTCAGTTAGCAACCCTTCGAAATAGAAAGTTGGGAAGCACAATACCTACCCGTAGAGTAGAATGACTATCACAATAATTACCGCCGCAGGCACCACGTCACTCCAATAGTGGATGATGACATTGCATGCCGTGATCTCGAACGGCACCATGGCGGCCTCGAAGACGAAGAAGTTCCACCCGGCAGCGAAGCCAAAAGCCTCATCGACATAGCGTCCGGCGAAGCGGATGAATGGCGAGGAAATAGGCAGGTATGTCACCATCTCAGCCATGCACAATGTGACGGCGAGAATGAAGGTACACCTATTCATCAACGACTTAACACTCCTCTGGGCTGTGACAAGGGGGACAGGGAGCATACCATAGCGTAAAGGCGATGAACAAGCTGGCAGGGCCGCCATTGAGTAAGCCCTTGCCAATCTGGACATAGAGGGCGGTGCCAATGGTGCCTCCAATACCTAGGAGACAACGCCAAGTCAGGGGGATGTTTACCCGGCTAGGGGGTAAACCTAGATAGGTGCGTACCAATCAACTGGATGTGGCGCGACTTCAGTTTGCGATGGGTTTGGTCCCCAGTACTAAAGGAAGCCTGTCCCTCGACAGACGGTTCCCCTTTCTCCTCCTTATCGGACTTGACAGAAGTGTCCGAGGTCATGGGGAGGTTGGGGTTAGACTCAGGGCCCAGATAGACTCCTGTTGACGCCATCAACGACTTGAATTCAGCGTGTTTAGCTGGTGGATTTGCTTGAGCAGGAGGGAGAAGATTTCCACGACAAAGCGCATGGGGCGGGGAGACTCTGCGGTTGGTCCAGAAGCAAGAGCGCGAGGCGGGAGGCAGGTCTCAAGACGGGGAAGGCGCGATGTCGTCGTGTTGGACGAGGCACTAAGGCTATCTATCCCAGGCTCTGTCTCCGGCAAGACTGAATTACAGTGTCTGGGCGTTCGTAACCGGTAAGGGAGCTAAAAATGGTGTAGGATACGCAGTATGGAGACAGAAAGGAACTTCGGGGAACGGCCGGGATGGTGTCACTGCAGATCCATTCAAAGTTTTGAGATGCAGTCACGCAATCGTCGGCAAGTCCACTGGTCACTGACGCGAACCACTGTTCGCACCTTCGCCTCCCAAATCCAAACATGTTTCTTTCTTTCTTTCTCTCTTCTTCTTCTTTTTTTTTTCACTTCGGCTCTGCGACGATAAGGTTCGCCACTTCTGCCTGCATGTCGAATGATCACTCGCACCCGGACCAGAACTGTCATGCCGCCCCCGCAAGCCCCGTCAGTACCCACCACTCTCGCTTCCGAATCCACCTCGGTGGCGCCCGGCCGCGGGTTTTGCTCTCGGGAGTGAGACTGTTGAGCTGGCCGAAGACTCATTGCCAAGCCCAAAGGTCAACGTTGTGCTCATACCAGTGCATCAAGTCAAGTGATTGTCCCTGTTGTCATTCTACGTGAGTGTTACGGCTAGGTAGTCATGGATACGAAGAGCTCTCTCCCTTGGCCGAGATGGCCAAGAAACGTTGTCCACCTTCAGCAAGGATGAGTAAGCGGAAAAACGCCGACGGTCCATAACTTCCACCTCAGTGGGTGTCAAAATGCGTCGCTCCCAGCCTCCCCCCAAAAAACACGCCATTATTCACAGTTCAATGGTCACGGCGCTAGAGCAACTTGGTCCATTTACCGCTGGCGGTTTGCTGCCAGCACAGGACAATCCAAACCCTGAAGATGTTTGGTGTGGAACTTGATCAGTGGTTTGTATCCATACCATAGAAGTACAGCCGGGTAGCTCTTTGCAAGGAGTCGATAAAATATTTGCACTTTTGGTTTAAATTGGAGGGGTAAGATCTTTACGTCAAGTCCTTAACTTTTCTCATCGAGCGTTTGGTGCTTGCTTCTGGCGGAAATGATCTTATGAGTTCGCCATTGTGCGGTTTTCTTGGACACTTAAGACTGGCCGCCAAGCTCTACCTAGGTAGTGCGAAGTGAGTGCCGCACGAACAACCCTTCGGGGTTTGGATTGTACACTACCTCATGCGGCACTGCTGCTTTGACCCGGTACGTGTGGTTGACGAAATAGCAACCAACAATTACCGGAGACAAAGGTATCGGTGGCCTACCTGCCTCGAAAGAGACGGTACGCCTGTAGCCTCTAGCCGAGCGACGTGGATATGACGCTGTGACAAGAAGAAGCGAGAGGCGCCTGAACCTTGGTAGCCTCCCGGTTATACACTGACCATGTGCAGTCCACCGTCTCTGCTCCCGCTGCGGTTGCTGCTACACCGTTACGAACGGCTCGCGATCAGACCAAGCCCAGCCGCGGTCTATCCATGCGGCTTGTCAGGCCGTCCCGGCCATGCCATGATGCAGCCGATTTTGTGGAGACCCCCACCTTATTCGCCTCTTCAACCCTCCCCTTCAACAACCCTGCGGACCCCCACGCGGGAGAGCCAACTGCCGCCAGCTCCAAACCATCCCATTCTCCAGTTCTATGCAAAACACGAAACCTTGGGTGAACTTGGTGGGGGTCACACGGTTCATCCTTCTGCCCCCCAACAAGGCCGCCCACGCCAGCGCTGCTGAAGCAGCTTGAACAGCCTGAGTGTAAGAGTTGCCTGCGGTGACGAACATCAAACAAGAGAGAACAATACGCAAGCACTGGGTGGGCGCTCTATGCTAGGAAGCTCGACTGAGAAGGCTCCAGTCGGCTACCTTTTCCGTTGACATCTGCCAGCAAAACCAAAATGCTATCCAGGGGAACGGGGACGACAAAGGTACCTCCAGAGACCAGGACCTTATGGGTGTGTCTCCAGCAAACATGTATCAAAATGTTCCCTACCCTCAGGCACGGTCTGGAACCATGGCTGGAGATGGCGCGAGAACATCGCACCCATGGTCCAGTGCCCGGCAATAATCTCCCCATGGACCTTCGATGCTGCTCCCACTGCTCTCGGACGGCCCGGCGGGTCACCTGTGCCGCAGCCGCGCGAAACTCACCGTCGAATCGTTGTTTGGCTCGGATGGTGGCAAAAAATGTGATTGTTAGTGCAGCGTTGCAAAGAGACGGAGCTGGTAACCCCTTTTTGCATCTCCTAGCTGTCCACGTGGAATTACGCCATGCAGATCTGGCATTTGAGCCGTTGACTGTAGGGTATGATTCAGTGGAGAGACATACGCACCGTTCACGCCGTCATCAGTAACACACCACCTCTTGAAGGAACGGATACCGCATCGGAAAAGACTAGGTAATAATATCAAGGGTGAGTGGGCGGTTCTTGAATACGAATGGCAGACTTCGCCGCCACCAAAGCAAATAGAGCTGATCCTTTAGTCCACAGCCCTCCCTTGTAGCCAGGGGGGAAATGGTTGTATACAGTGTGTGATAATAATGCAATAGCATACCGCAGAGTATTTGTCGTCTCGAAGGCCAGCCCAGACTACTGTACACCATTCTACGGTTTTTTTTTTTTTTTTT
>Ga0247763_1000665_pt1 | contig 20744 bp, 19 predicted proteins | sample UWRJL141409B4_FD_179926 | JGI IMG/M metagenome (GOLD analysis project Ga0247763, IMG submission 179926) | Plant litter microbial communities from Arlington Agricultural Research Station in Wisconsin, United States - UWRJ-L141-409B-4 | ecosystem: Environmental > Terrestrial > Plant litter >...
GGGGGTGAGGGGGGTGTGGCTACTGGTGAGGTTTTTTTTTTTTTTTTTGGTATGGGTGTGGGTAACTCCTTGTTGTGGGTGCTCTATACTACGTGTGCCTTTACTATGGGCAGGGAGTCACATACTTGAGCTTTCATATATCTGTGCTGTATATATACGGCGTGTTTCTACTTTTGCTTCTTCTGGCTTTCCACGATGTCGTTGACTGCCACAACGGAGAGGGACTGGACTAAAGAAAGCATAACTACGTAAACCTCCATGCAGAGGCTCAAACAATCCTGCTAGTGAAACAATCACAGCTCAGCATAGACACATCCAAGAGGGGGCGTGGCCCGAGGAAATCGCAGCCCCCAGGCTGAGTTAGCTGAGGGGATGGCATCCCATGACGCACATCGTCGGGGCGTCGGGACATCGGGGGAGTCGGAGGTTGTATAACTCCTTTGCTTCGCTACGCCAGGCGCCGCAGTAGTGTGGCAAAGATATCAAGGCGTGTATACCTACCGGGAAGGAGATACAGTACATAGCTGGTGCAAAATGCATATCCCTAGAACTTGCAGATCCACGTCGAGGCTGTGGAGCGACACGCGTGATACGTTGGGGAGTGCAAGACAAACAAGTCATCAGCACCATCCGGACGGATCTAGGCTTTGCGGGGTCCCCGTTGTTCGTCCCTCCGTCTGTCCGGCTGAGCATTCACTGCCGTGACAGGTTTCGGGGGTATCTCCTGGTTGCAGGGAATCGGAGATCGGAGGCTGGAGAAAACCAGGAGTGACTGAGACATTGGGTATCGTGTAACGTAAAACGCAGCCAAAATATCTGTGGCCTGTGGGCAGCTGGCTGGCTGGGTTTGGAAATTTCAGGCGGGAGTTCAATTCCTGGAGATCTTCCCAGCATGGATCCTCTCCGTTTGCCGCAACTACAAAAAGGTGAGGGCTTTTCCCGCTTCCCCGATAACTTGCTTTCGGCTGTAGATGGGGCTGAAGGTGTGGGGTTGTTTTCGTGTTGCAGACATAGTGCACTGCGGAGGATGGGAGCGAAGCTCGACTGACCTATCTGGCGTCAAGCGTCGAGCGAGCGTGCAGATTAGGCTGATGAACCCCGTCTTTCCTGCGGCAGAAACTCCCGGTATGATGCAGACATGGATGGGTTTCCACCCGGATTTTTCTTTTTCTTTCTTTCTTTCTTTCTTCGCATTTCCCGAATTTCGCAAGTTATACCAACCTTTTGTGGGTGCACATATAGCTACCTAGGTACTTGGGCAGGTATGGAGGTGGCTCGGGGCGGTCAGCGCTGCACCCTAATAATCGTGCACTGTGGCTAGTGGCAGACGCCTGGTTACCAGCTATCCCAACTGGGATGGAAGGGGCCAGCAGGTTTGAGCTGGTGAGCCGCCAAGACAAGGGGCCCCGGAACCAAAGGTTTGAGGCGTCGAAAAAGCCCTTTCTCTGCTGGAAAATTCTCTCGCCGTTCCAGGCATCAAAGCCTTTCAAGCCTTTCTTTCCATTCTCCCCCATTTTACCCTCCGCTCACAAAGCACATTTCGTTTCCCATCCACACAGTCCGTCGGAACCAGCGTAAGACTGTTGACGACATTCCCTCGTTGCTTTCACTTCCGCACAACCGGTCTCCAGCTCTCACCGAGCCTACAACTGGGCACACACCTTCACCACCGAGGTCACCTACATTTTGCCCCCCAGCCACGTGTCACCGACCCTTGTGGTCCTGTCCTAGGCGCCCGCACATGCCCAAACACACAGAACGCACACAAGATTTCCCTCTCGCCATGGTTTATCCTTCAGCCTCCCCCCTCCCCTTTACCATCAAACATGTTTTTACTTTCCTTATCTCTTTTCTGAGGTTCATTTACATCGTGCCGCAAAAGTTGAGTTTCACTACAGCGGCAATTACCTTACCCCATCTGGTTGGTGTCTGAGCACCCGTGCGCTCCGTCTCCGAGGGACCTGTCTTGCTTCGTCCTGAAATTAGGACTGGAGGTGAAAGTGAGCAACACAGCACACTTCAACGCTACTTCCTTTGCTCTTTTTGGTTTCTGTAGATTCAGACAGGAGCCGCACCACCACACACCCAACCCCCTTTGCCCCTCTTTTGCCACTCACTCACAACTTCTAAGTGGAACCAACCGTATATCTTGCCGGCGCAGGTCTGCGGGGGAAAAAACGGAATGGCACTTTTATGAAAGCTTGAACACAGATACCCCAGTCATCACCATCTCTAGCACATGAAGCACAACACAGCACATGAAGTACAACACAACACATGAACCACTGCGGAAAGAAAGACGTCAAGAGGTGTTCTGTTTATCATCCGCTTTCACCGACATTCCAACTATACCTAACGTTTAACCTCATACACTCGAGAAATGAGAAGAGCTGACGACAACGGGGAGAGAACCTCCCTCATTCATCCTGGGTGAACCCAACCCCAACACCTCCCCTACAGCCGGCCAAATAGTCCATGGCTCTTTATTTCCCAAATCACCCCTTTTTCCCAGTTTCCCAGACCCAGCCAATCCGGCGTCCGGTGGCTTGAATGCCATCCCGATTCGCCCCAACGCCCCTCGTTAAGAGAAACAAAGAACAAACAGCCAACCATTTTGCTCGCCATATAAGAAAGACGAGAAAAATCATTTCCTCGTTTCCCTAGACGCAAATATAAGAAAGAAAAGTCGCAAAACACCCGAGTACCCGCACCAGAAGAAAACGCCAAGCTTCGTAAGGGGTAGGTGACCAGGCAACCAAAGTATGCGGATATATGATGGGGAAGGGGGTTTGTGTGACGAAGACGGACCAAGCACTTTGGAAACCATCGCCGCAAAAAGAAACCCCGACATTAAAAGTCATACAAGGAAATCACGGTCGTCTAAATATTTTACACGGATTCGTTCGTTGCAGCAGTCACGGTAGCAGAAACCGGCACCGGGTTCGTCATCTCATGAAGCTTATCCGCTGTCGGGGATTCTATGAGTCCGCCGTTATCGATACTCGTCGCCGACTTGGGTTCCTCTGAGTTGGGTATCGGTTTCAACATGGCCGTGCCGACAGATGGCCGAGTCGCACCTTTGTTCATTCTCTTGGTATAGTCGCTTAGGCTCAGCTTCTTCTTCGGTGCTCCCCCATTTGGGGTCCCAAGTCCGAGAGAACCTGGAAATCCCGTCGCCGAAAAGGGTGATTGAGCCAGAGACGCACCGGCGGATAGGGGCGTCGTGGCGGAAGATGGCGCCGACGTCACTGTCGGGCTACCAAACGCGGGAACAGGTGGCATCTGTACCCTGAGATCTGGAGACCTGGTTTTGAGTTGGGTTGTGGTTGGAGCTGGAGATGGAAGAACGCCGTTCGGCCTGAGGTCAGTGGGCGACACAGGCGATACATCCGGCATAGGCCAATCAACCGAGTTTGTCACTGCCACAACTCTTGGTGGTGTTACCTTGTCGGCTTCTTTCTCTAATTTTGGCAAGACCATCGGTGTCTTTGCACCAATTGGACTGTCCACCTCCATGGCGCCCAGCATGGCGCCTGACGAGACCTGCTGTTCCAGCGATAATTGCTTCCGCTTTTCCTCGTCTTCCTGGCGCATCCGATGACGACTGGCCAGCAACCTTTGTGTCAATGACACGTGTCTTCGCCTTGGCGTCTCATGGTTGGGTTGGGGACTGCTAGAGTGTCTACGCTCTGGTTCCGTTTGAACAGCCGCGTCGCGATAGCTGGGATGAGCCGCGACAGATGCTGCAATGGACAGCAGCTCGACTGATTCGATTCCAAGTCCGACCTTTCGAGACGGATGGGAGTGGGATGGTGACTCGGCACTTGCTGGAGACCCTGATTTACTCCTAGTTGTTCCAGCATCCACGTACTGCCGCTCAGAGAACCCATTCGGGAGCGTCGGAGTTGGGGCGCCCGAGTTCGACTTGGTCGATTTTGGCCTGTTTGTTCCCGTTCCGTCGGACACCCGTTTCCTTTTTCGCGGGGGCGCTGTCTTGTGCTCCAGCTGTTGTTCCATGCGGCGGAAAGAGTCCTCAATCATCGTAACTTTTCTCTTGTCCCGGTCGGTAGGTTCTGTTAAAATACCGAGCTGGTCGAATGAGCCTTGTCGCGCTGTTGGGGTCATGTCTCGGCTGCCAGGCTTGCTGCGAGAGGAGCCCGACACAGACCGACCCTCATGTTCCAGGACATCATCATTATGCCCTTCACTAGCGGCACGACTGTTCGTCGCATGCCCCGTGCTCGTCGGAGAGATGGCGTGTTGAGGCTTGAGTCTCTTCTTCCTACTCTTAGGCGCTGTAGCCCGCGTTTGTGTCTTGGTACTGAACGCTCTGTGAAAACGGGCAAACGCGCAATCATTCCCAAGACTGCAGGCGCATCCGCCATGCTCGGTTAGAATGAGGCGAACCCAGCCCGCTATCCTCTGGTACTCTGCGTCGTCAACAACTGGTTCTGGAAGCCCGTTTGTTTCTTCGTCGCTTAGCCCGAGGATGCGAAGCATACGCGCGCCATCGTGTTTTGGGAAGCGGAAGTCCCAGGGGATTGTGATTTGCTCTTTGGCTGCAATCGGACGGTCGCTGACCAGCCAGAAGTGATACTCCATGCCATCAGACAGGTAGGTCTCGAGAGCGGCGTTCGGTCGGCAACTTCGTCGGACGAATCGGGCCTCGGAGCCTTCTTTCCTCGTATCGATGTAGAGAGGAAGATAGGGGTGGAAGAGAACGAATGGGAGAGGGCCCGTAAAATCTTCCCATTTATTATGTGGATCTTGACAATAGGTGGCCTGGAAGCCAATCTGACCGTTCAATTCCATCAGGGGGACATCTTTACCAATCGCCGAGGGTGATCTGAGCGCTTGCCAATACACTGTTATGCCCGACGGCGCGATCGTCTTCTTAACATGTTCAACCTCAGGCGTAACTTTTCTCGACCCCATATCGGCTGGGAGCTTTTGAAAAACCTCGCGCCATGCGACGCCGGCCTCCTTCTCCATCCTAGCGGGATCACGGGTCCATTCCAACATGGTGTTCGAGACTTGCAAGCCTGCGTAGCTGTTGACGTTGACTATCCTGACGCCTTGATCATTGAAGTGAGAGGCGAACCGGCTTGAATACCCATGGAGATCTATATCGTCCGGAAGATCCGGAGGTGTCGTCGCAGGGCTAGGAGGGTGGCCATGGTTTGGCCTGCCATGCGACGGGCTGCGCTTTGGTGCCTGGGAGCTTATTGACTGGCTAGGTTTGTGAGAGTTCTTGGTCTTCTTTGGAGGGTGAGGATTCGACGCGTCGTGCGGGATGGAATGTTTGCCGGTCGACTCGATGCTGCCGTGATGTCCGTTCATGTGCAGGTCCGTTGGTTTTGGCTTTTTCTTGTGGCTTTTGGCTGGTGGCCTTTTCGTCGTCTTTTTATCTATCGCTTCCTCCTCAACGAGCGGAACAACGCTAGTTCTTGCCCGTTGTCGCTCGATAGCTTGTTGACGGTCCAGCGTTCGTGGCTCGCAGTCAGCGCAAGAGTGGTTAAAGTCTTCCCGAATGGCATCTTCGACGTTGTTGGGATAGTAACATTCGATGTGCTGCCATGTATCGCACTTTTCGCAATAGATCGTATTTCCGTCATCGTCAGCAAAGCCGCAGATACATTTTATGGTGTACGGCTCCTCCTCGACAGTCTCCTGCTTACGGGCGACATACTGTGGGATCACAGCTGCTAACAGGGAGTGTGAGGTGTGACTGGGAGGCACGATCTGCGTCGACAGCGGAGGCAGCTTGTCTGTCATAATCTAAATGTGGCCTCTTGGTGGTGGTAGAGGCTTTAAGGGATTGTGCGAGTGGTTTATCTTTCTGGTTTGAGGGGCATGCTGGCGCGATGTCCGACGCGATTGAGGTTGTGGCGAGGAAAAACTAGAAAACAGCGATACTGTTGCGTGTGTCATCCGTCGAAGCTGTCCGCGCGCGTCGGGTGACAGGAAGTGTTGCGCGAGCGCTTGGGGGACACGGTCTAGAGGAAGGTTCGGCCGGCTCGGAGCGGACGAGGACACGTCGTGGAGGGCGGCGCGCCGGAACTTCTGAAGTCGAACAAGTCGCGCGAGGCGAATAACGACGGCAAAGAAAATGTGGGGCCGTAAGAAGCGTTGAAGGGATGTAGGCCTTCTGAAGGTGCTTTGGCACAAGGCGGAGTGATCGCCAGGACCGATCGAGAGAGAGACGAGAATGCTGATGTGTGTGGGAGAGGCGGAGGATGCGCCCTCGAGGACAAAGCGGAGAGGGAATTGGTCGGAATAAGGATTCGAGCGCGAGACGACGTCCCCGACTAGTGTTTCGGCAAACACGGGGCAACAAGACGAAAGGGTGACGCGAAAACTGGGATCGAATAAAGAGAGGAAGAGTTTGAAGGGGGGAGGAGGGCAGGAAAGAGAGAGGGGGCCCACACGAGAAAGAGACGCAGCGCACCTCTGCCAAAGTCCCAGTGAACGGGACTGGCAGTGCTGGGGTGGAGGAAGAGCAGCGCACGGACCAATAAAAGACCCGGAGGGTCCCCTGGCTTTTTTCGAGTTCTGCCCACCCGTGTCACTGTGAGAGACGGAAGGCAGCCTGAGTTGCTGCCATGGGACTTGCCTGTGATCGACTTGGCCTCCAGGAACCAAGACTTCTTGGCCTTGCTGGACCACCCAGCGATTTGTGAAGGTATTTCCGCTCTGATCGCATTTGGCCATGCAAAAATCAAGACGCGATGGCGATGGTAGGCTTCCGTCTGCCCCTAAAGTTTTTTCCGCCATTGCTTTGAGCGCACAACTCCACCCTCGATGCATGGCAGCCTGAGGCCGAAATCTGAGGTGGTATCTTGCAGGATGCTGAGGTGCGGAGGCAGTGGGATTTGAACGGTTCGAGGTGACCTCGGGATTGGGGCAAAGAAGTGGAAACTGGACTACGGCGGCGCACAAACACATCGCATGCAAAACGGCGCTTTGCTCAATCGCCGCCGCACTGGGCATTGCTCTGGCTCATTCCTGCCGCCCCACTGTTGGCTTCCCCCTGTCACTTGCCCCATGACGTGCCTTCCGAGAGGCCAACCAGTGACGATCTTGACTGAGGCACGAGGCCAGTCCCCAGCCGCCGCCTCGCTTGTCTCACAACCGTGCTGGTGCTCGGCCAGCTTGCCAACTTATCTTCGTCACCGTTACTTCTCTCAACAAACACCATCCATCGCGTTATAACTTGACGAGGGCGACAACCCGATCTTAAATAAAATCAGTCATTGATCGCGGGCGGACGAGCAGCTCTATCGCCACACACGGAGGACTTTACTTCCCCCGCCTCGCGCAATCGCTGATCGGTTCTTCGATATGAGACTCTCGTCAGCTGTCGTCGCCCTGGCCTGGGCTGGCGTCAACGCCTTTAGCATCGGTAGCGACAGCCAAAGCGTTGTGGTGCAGGATGAGTTCGATGTGCCCGGCCAGTCTCCCCTGAAGTTCTGCGAAGCCGACCGCACCAACGATATCATCACCATCGAGGAGGTCATCTTGGCCCCGAACCCCCCGCAAGCGTATGTGCAACCAGTTGTTTCACGGCGACCCCTCGCTAATGCAGCCCTCAGTGGAGCGAACCTCACAATCAAGGCCACCGGCTTCGTGAAGGAAACAATAGTCGACGGGGCGTACGTTCAACTACAGGTCAAATATGGCTATATCAAGTTGCTCGACACGACCGCCGACCTTTGCGAGCAAATCAAGAACGTCGATCTCGATTGTCCCATCGAGAAAGGCAAGATTTCAATCGTGAAGGACATCGAACTGCCAAAGGAGATTCCTCCGGTAAGCAACTTTTAGGATCACTGTAGGGAGCATGTCACTGACATTGTCGATAGGGTAAATATATTGTCCAAGCCGATGTCTTCACCGCCGATGAGGATCATATTACTTGTCTTACCGCGACCGTCTTCTTTGGAAGGAAATCAGTTCCCTTCCTCGACTTGTAGGAATTGAGGTCAGAGATTGCTGGCCGAGTGAGAATGTTTAGACGGGAATCTGGGTCGCAGGAGGTGTAAGATTGGCCATTATAAACACCCGTTTCTCTCTTATTCGGTATCTTAATGTTGAGGGGTCATTGGGGCTTATGCACATATTTTTCCCACGTTTCTTTCTCAGCATCCAGAAGGCGTAACAAGTTCGTAGACAGGCACTAACCAATAACCGAATTGTATCTGTTTCTGTCCGCATCTAGGCACCGTTGAAGAGGATGTGATGCACTATGCGGTTGTTGCTCCAAGCGGGAACACCACCCTCTAATAGAACCGTATCGCCTCGTATAGCCTACTCCCCAAAGAGCCGGCGGACCCTCCTCAAAACGCTGTCTTTCTCGGGGTCATAAGGGTGATCCTTGCTCGGGATCTCGAGGACTGTTGGAAAGGCAGCGGTATAGGTATCAATTCGATGTCGTATCCGGTCAGCAATCTGTGAGGCATGCGTTAGCGAGTGTTTCTGAGGATTCCAGTGATGTGAAACAGCAAGAAACCGACATGTTGATTTATCAGGACTATCCCAATGTCTTTCCTCTCTGTGGTGAACCGCTCAAATGTCTCCTCGATCGTCGCCGTGTCCGTTTTCGCATCCACCACGAGGAAGTTCTTCTGTGAATCGGGAGGCGCCGTTACATGCTGTTTCCTGGAATCAGGATTGCCCAGAAATGTGTTTTACTGGCGATTACTTACTCCAATTCCCGCGAGCAAAAGACCTGTGACGGAGTCCTGCCCAGCTGTAAGTCAATGGTCAGAAACCTCTCGATTCGGCATTCGCAGCCTCACCTCGTCTCCAATCACCGCCAGGAACTGCCGGTCTTTGTAATCTGCCTGAGATGTCATGCTGCCGCTGGTGCAAGTCGCTGATGTCGAAAGCCAAGTTGCAGTGGATCGCCACCCAGTTGTAGGAGGTTCGCACAGTTCCAATGCAAGAGGTTCTACAATAGATTGCTGTGGCCTGCTTCCGAACCTAGGCATTAACCAGTTGGATACTTGTCGCAGACCAGCAGCCGTGGAAGCTGTGACCAACTGACCCCGCCCCTTCCACTGCCGATTGCCCCTAAAGCGCCTCACTCATTTCAGGCCTCAGGCATCTAACTAACCAGGAAGAGCACTTTCACCCACAGCCCTGCCATGGCGCCTCGACCACTGAAAGCTTCCTTGCGGCCAAACCGCAAAAGTAAACAAATCACATTTTTTGCGCCTGTCCTCAAAGGCAGCGGCAAGTTGTGTGGCCGTCATAGCCTCCACCATTTTATCAGCAGTCGGTAAGGCCATTACCTGGAGGCCTGGTTCCACAAACGGCATGCTCTGACTTCATTGCCACTCGATTTCCGTGCTGTTGTGCAAATCATCACGAGTGTCACGATGCCTCCCAAAGCTCAGCGCCTAGTGCGCCGTCGCCCGCTCTCGGAGCGAATTCAATCAATTCTCAACCCAATGGACTTCTACCTGTGGCTCTCAGAAGAAATCCAGACATTCGACTGGGATTCCAAGGCCTTTGGGACGCGCTTCGGGCTCGCCGCCAGTTTTGTATTTCTCTTGGCGCGAGCCAACTCGGGCGGTCGGCATGCCATCGACGATGTCTTTGGAGATGCCCCAACTAGTAGTTGGGTCTCTGCCATAGTGAGTGATCTACACTTTGGACAGTTACATGGGTCAAGCTGACGCACTCTACACTAGGTCAACTTCTTGGTCTACACCCTGATGCCAGTCGCTTGCATCAACGCCTTTTACACGATGACGAGGTCGCGAAACTACCGGCTTTTTGAAGCCAACGTCGAGGTTTCGGGTCCATCCACGCCTTCAGCACACCGGGTTCGTGTTGATTCCTCGCCCGCCTCTTCAACTCCTCTGCGTTTCCTTCAAGACATTATCGGAACCGAGTCCGCAGAAGCGAGGGCTCATCCCGACAAGACTCGTGATGTATGGGAAATTTCTGTTTGGGACCCCTATCCGGCAAATCTACGCATATTTTGCCTCTTCAGCCCGGGTCATGTCTTGATGTACATGCTTTACCTGCCTCTCGAGCCGCTGGATCCTCGGCCAAGCGTCACTGTATTCAAGTGCCTCGTGCTCCAAGCCATCCTCTCGATTCAGCTATTTCTCCTACACCACAGTTTTTCACAGCAGATCAAGGACACCGCCATCATCCAGAGGGAGGTTATGCATGAGTACGATACAAAATATGTGCACCCGCGGCTTCACCCCGTCGTTCGAGAAGTGGCCATCCAAGTATCTATCGGTGATGAGGGAATCGAGCAGGAATCTGTTAACACTGGCACACCGGCGACATTGATCAGACGGAACTTTCAAACACACCCAAATCCCAACTACAGAAAGTTTGTGAACCCCGATGGTGCGCAGACACGGCCACAACTTCAGCCGCAGCCACAGCCTTCGAACATGATGACTCCGAGCTTGTTTTCTCCGGCAGCTAACCCGAGACCAACCGACATGGGCCCGTCATTCGCATCTTCTGTCAAACGAGAATCTAGACTTCGCCAGAGCCTACCTGCGTCTCCGGATCGATCTCTTGCGCCGGTACCAGTTCCCAACGCAAGCACATCTAATGCTGGCACATCTACTTCGGGACATTCCCGTAAGCCATCAGAAACAGGGATGGGAGGCAGTCTAGGAGTGTGGACCCACATGAACTCGCCACTCAAGAAGGCGACCAGTCTCGGGGATATGAACGGCGCCTTCACATCACCACGAAACTCGCGGGAAATGGCGGCGTTCGAGCAAAGGGAAATTGCCGAAAGAATGATTCGGCAGATGAGCCCCAAGAAGGAGAGCCGTCGAGCAACCTCGCAGTTCGACCCGACTTTCAGCCACTCGCCGAATACTCTTGCGGCTGCTAGGGCAAGCCGTTGGACCCAGGAACGATTTCCTACTCGTCGTTTGTAGAGCTTATGGGAACTGAAGTGAGGTTGGGCAGCAGGCGAAATATTCTGTAATACTGGTCATATTTGGCTCCCTCTCACACTGTGGGGAATCTGGCTGGGAGTTATGGCGCCATTAGGAAGCAAAGCCAAACTTGCAATGGGCAGCTGTGACAGAAACGAGTTTTTTTGGGGGGGGGGGGCTTTGGTTTTCTATGCATTCCGGGGCGTTGGGGAATTGGTTCAAGGAGAAAGACATCATAACATTACCGTCTAGCACATATTCTACCGGATGGGTGAAATTACTGGTTTCGAGATGCCACTGTCAAGAAGACTCCAGATCGTCACGCTTGTCGAGCATCACCCCTTCCAGCACAACAATAACAGACAAAGTGTCTAGTGAGTGTCTGGGCTCGGGCGTAGGGTATCTCCTAACAGTCATGACGCCGTGCGGTTCCTCTTCTCGGAAATTCCTTCCATCCCCACGCAACGTACTTTGGTTACACCTTCCTCGTGAGCAGAGGTAACCCCGAGCAGTTCGATGCGAGGCCAAATGGCCTGGACAGAATCCTGCACACAGTCTGTATTTCCAGGGCTGAGGTCAATTACAGCATCACAAGGCGCATACTTATTTAGTTATATTCCCGCGGAGCATGGCGCTTCCTCCACAACTCCCAGGTTCAAAGTTGACAGATCTTAACCAGGCAAACAATGTTGTCCAGACCCCGTCCAAGACCACGCCAGGTTCCTTGAGCGACAGTGCCAGCATCGGCAGATTATCGACTTCATCCGGGAAGCCTAGAAAAAACATCGTATCATCGATAACCGACTTCGTTTCTAAGCTACGCCCGAGAAAGCGTCCCGAGCGTGGTTTCACAGCCCGTTCTTACGACACAACTTCGTGGGATGACGAACCACAGCAGCGCAATTCTTTCGACAGAACAGACACCCCCTTTTGGCCTCTGGTGGCACCTACTCGAAGCCAGAGCATCAAGGCATCTAACATAAAATTCAATGGACACGGGGAGCCGCCAATGCGGCTGCCGACAAGTGTAAAAACCGCAAATCGCGAGGTGGCAACAGAATTATCGGCAACGACGCCGAACATTTCGGGAATTGAGATGCTGAGACCAAGGTATTCTACAAATGACAGCGGGCAGTCAACATTGCTTTCATCTCCAGACACGCCCATACCGGTGATTCCTGTCCTGAAACCACTGAACCAGGCTGTCGACCCCTCGATAGGTCGATCCCATGAGCTCTTCCGCGCTAAACAGGCAGCCCGCCAGCGGCGGCGATCTTTGAAGGAAAGCGGAGATTATCTTGGTGTAACGGGCGTGAACCCTTATACTAGTGAGATGGATGTGCTTACCCCGACAACCAGCTCAGACGAAGCTACTCCATCCTCTCTGATTGCGAATTCGCAACTTGTTCGGCTGGCAGAACGTGCCCAAGTAGCGCTTGAGGAATTTGAGCACGCCCAGCGGGAGATACAGCGCCAGTACCAACGAGAAAAGCAAGAAAAAGAAGAGAGGCGGAAGGAGGCCACACGTTTAATTCAGCAACACGCAAAGTGGCGGCGCGGGGATGGGCACTGGTCGTCGGTTGCGGAGCCGGCGCTGAGCCCTATCGCCCAATCTCAGCCGAGCACGGCGTCGGCTATCAGCGAACCGTCGACCATCTTTCATAGCCCTGGGTCTAGTTCTTTTTTAGGGATGGGTGCGGTGTTGTTGAAGACAAGTCAACGCGTCGTAGTGACCCCAAGCTGGGAATACAAGATGAAAGAGGTGTACCAGGAGCTGAGAGTCGACGACTCGGACGGAAACCTATCGGACTCAATGACGGGGAACAATGGCGTTCTATCTCCCGTAAGATTCAAGTCGATCCATCCGAAATTCGGGCCGTTAACCCCGCCTCGGCAGCATCTAACGGCGTGTCTCCGAGAAGCAGAGAAGACAAAAGGAGGTCAGGAGGGAAAACTAGTATGCATGTTGAACCTGGAAAACCAACCCCTGACAGACCACTGGGAAACCCCGCCGGTTCGCGAGCTGGACCAGCCGGGGGACAGCAAAAGTACGAGCGGGAAGCAAGTGATGACCGAGCACCGGAGAGATCGGGAAACAGAGCCAAGCATGACGGTGGTGAAGATGGAGAGTGGGACAATAGCCCTGTCTTCCTGCACATCCACCACCACCACTACTGGCTCCGGATACAATCGGCGAGCGCTAAGAAGCCGCAACTTCGGCGAGAAGTTCGCCGTGTCAAACAAAGGGGTTGGGCCGAAAGCGGCCATGTCAGTATCAACCGAGGTAATTCTGACGGCGGTGACGATCAGCCTTTCATTGCCAACGCGGAGAAGCAGTCATGGCAGCTCGGAATGTTCGAGCGGGCTGGTTTCCCCGCCCCCCACACAGCAGAGTGGCTGGCCGAGTGGCCTGGTTCCACGTCCGAACCCGGCTCTCGGGATGGTGGACGGTGGTGTGGTGGCAACTCCTGCGCCCGTCAGCCAGGTGGCGCACGTCAGCCAGGTGGCGCCGCGCGGTCCACGCAACGGTACTACGTCGCCGCCCGAGACCCAAGCGACATCGGACGACTACCGTGGGCAGCATTCTCATCTAATGTCACGAGAAAATGTAGCTCAGAAGCCGCAGAGGGAGATGCGCAGAACGATGAGGAAGGGTGTCCCAGACGCCATGCTGCACAAGAGCATGTTATCGCACACGTGCATGTCTACATGCCAACTAAGGCCGGGTGTCCCGGAGCTGGTGCCGTTGCCGACCGAGATGGAGCTGGGCACGACCATGGCGCGGGGAGCCGCCCGTGCAGCCTTTTTCCAGCATGCCACCATGGGGAGCAGCGGGGTTCGGACGATGGCGGTGCGCGAAACTAGAGGAAGAGTCCGTCGGGCTCTCGAGACGGTGGAGGAGAACAGCAACCATTCGGAGGAAGACGAAGAAGACACCGGTGCTCGTTCTGGGAAGGTACGGCGTCTCCAGAGAAATCCTGAGGGCGGTATGGTATGCGTTCTCGTCATCACCGTGGCCAGTGCAATAATATTTGTGGTCAAGGGGATGGTTTCGTCGGTCTTGAGTCTCGTGGGGCCAGTCTTCAACCCTGACTCGGCATTGCGTGCCCGGTACGCAGAACGCAAATCAACCCCCCAAGACCTCGCCCTATCATTCCTCGCGTTGACATTCCTCTTCTTCGTCATTTTGGTTGGAGTGTGGGTGGCCAAGGGTTTCGTTTGGGTGGTAAGGTGTCTTGATGTCCTTGCCGCCATCTTGTAGCCTCAAGTTACAGAGTACACGGATCGATCACAGCAGGAGTGCCCCATACTAAATTAGGAAACAAGTGGCACATCCGATATCGAAATAGCACCTTGATTAATTGTTCTCGAGGTGTTTGTCGATGCAGGCGCAAACGCGATGTGGTTCACTCTCACCGTCACCGCCTATAAGTTCCAGTTAGGAAAGGATGGCATTAGTGCAAGCCCGGTCGATGACAGAGGGGGAAAGGGGGCACATGAGGTCGCCGTCATGCATTGAACCCAAAGCGGGAGATCTTGATAGCTGAGGAGACGTCGCACACAGCATATCGGGTGTTAGCGTGGTACGACCGGACCTCGAGCTTCTCGGCTTCTCTTTGCTCCTACCGCTTTGCAACGCAAGACGGCGCCCTCAAGTCACAGCCTTAACACGGAAACGACCTTGGCCAAACAACTGGCTGTCACTTGCAGATACTGGGCAGCAACCTGCGCTGCAGCTTCGCTGCAAGGTCATTGAGCTCACAGGTGGAGTGTGTGGGGGGATTGTTTGTTTGAAAAGGACTCGGTCTTTACTTCTGCCATGCTGATCCTGTAAATCGGATAAAAATAACAAGATTGGAGTACATTTTTTTTCTCATCAATTCCTTCCCAAGTTTCCATGACCAGATAATGCCAGCTCTGACCCTCCGCTTGCGGATGTTTATCTCTTGGTGGGGCTGTTTGAGCTTCTTGGCTCTGGCCCGAGGCTTGGTTTCTGGAAGCTCCCGTGGGCGGGCTGATTTTTTTAAATTCCTTCCGGCGGGGTATCCTGGAATGATCTCCCGGGGCTGGCCTGCCCGCTCTGCTGCCGCTGGTTGGGACCTACCCCACACCGGTTGGCGAAGTGAGCCAATCCTCGCGTCCCAGTTGGAAATCCCCAGTGCCACCCCGCATTCAATGCCGGGAACCGGAGCGAGCCTTGCACACCTCCGACGTCGGAACTCCGTCCGATTGTCTCGAAGCTGTCAGGGAGGGAAAGAGCAGCAGATGGGAAGAGGAACGAGAGGGAAGGACCGCGCATCTTAAAACCGACTGGGGCCCGGGTCTTCACTTTTAATAGAAGTAGAAAAAAGTCTTGGAAGAGGAGAAAAAAAATTACTGGAGAGCCCAGACTGTGGCATGAAACGAATCGGAGGTTGCCCTCTCATTATTTTCGCCTCGCCCCTGCCACACCCAGGACTTACACACACCCAACCCATCAAAGCTATACCTTCCTTCGCTGACGTTACTGGACGTCCACCTACCCACCTCCCTTTCGTCTTCTCCGACTCCAGACTTCGGGCGGCTTTTTAGATATACCCAGCTTAACCATCTATGTGGTCACTTTGACTTCAAATCTTCATCCTCTTCCACACACACAGCACCACCTCGCGGCAGCTTGAGAGTTTTCTGCTTCCTCAACCTCAGCCACTTGGTTTCGGTTTCGGTCTAGTGCGTGTGTCTACGTGCGCCGAGTCCCCTTTGCTGGTAACACCAAAGCTCTTTTCCCGCTTTCCTCAACCTTGCAAATCGACTGCACGAACAAAGATGCCGGTCGCCGAGAGCACCCCCCAGACACTCTACGACAAGGTCTTCCAGGCCCACATTGTTGACGAGAAGCTTGATGGCACCATTCTGCTGTACATTGATCGCCACCTCGTTCACGAAGTGACATCTCCGGTTGGTGTTCCCATTCTCAAGCACATGCTTTGGTCTCGTGGTATTGACGCTCTCGGTCGCCACCTGATAGCAAGCTTTTGAAGGCCTGAAGAACGCCGGCCGCAAGGTCCGGAGACCAGACTGCACCCTTGCGACAACCGATCATGTAAGCCTGACCACCAATTGGTCGCCAATTATCGAAGACATGCTGACTAGCTTCGAAGAATGTACCGACCACAACCAGAAAAGCTCTCAAGGACATTGCGTCCTTCATCAAGGAGGAGGACTCACGAACCCAATGTGTGACGCTCGAGGAGAATGTCAAGGACTTTGGAATCACATATTTTGGTCTCAGCGACAAGCGACAAGGTATTGTTCATGTCATTGGCCCCGAGCAGGGCTTCACGCTTCCCGGTACCACGGTTGTTTGCGGTGACAGCCACACATCTACACATGGCGCCTTTGGCGCTCTCGCCTTTGGCATCGGCACGGTATGTCCCTCTTTTTCCTTATTCGGTGGAACATCTCGGCGCTGGCGGTTGAGACGAAGAAACAGCGTTTTGCTGACTGGTCTTGCGTTTGCAGTCCGAAGTCGAACACGTTTTGGCGACTCAATGTTTGATCACCAAGCGCAGCAAAAACATGAGGATACAGGTCGAGGGCGATTTAGCCCCCGGTGTCAGCTCCAAAGATGTCATCCTCCACATCATTGGCAAGATCGGGACGGCCGGCGGCACCCAGGCGGTCCTGGAATTTACTGGTAGGCAATGTCGAAGTCACCGCCCGATGTCGCTAACCGCTTCTAGGCTCCGTAATTCGTAGTCTTAGCATGGAAGCCCGCATGTCCATCTGCAACATGTCGATTGAGGCTGGCGCCCGTGCGGGCATGGTTGCACCCGATGAGGTTACCTTCGAGTACCTCAGGGGCAAGCCCTTGGCCCCCAAGTACGGCTCTGACGAGTGGAACAAGGCCGTTGCCTACTGGAAGTCCCTCCAGTCTGATCCCGGCGCCAAATATGACATTGACGTTTTCATTGATGCCAAGGACATCGTCCCCACCGTTACCTGGGGTACGAGTCCTGAGGACGTGGTCCCAATTACTGGTGTTGTTCCAGACCCCGAGAGTTTTCCCACTGAAGGAAAGCGGGCTGCTGCCCGCCGCATGCTCGAGTACATGGGTCTCACGGCCGGTACACCGATGGAGGAGGTTATCGTGGACAAGGTCTTTATCGGATCCTGCACCAACTCTAGAATTGAGGATTTGCGCGCAGCCGCACAAGTCGTCAACGGCAAGAAAATCGCCTCGAACATCAAGAGCGCGATGATCGTTCCCGGATCTGGACTCGTCAAGGATCAGGCCGAGGCAGAGGGTCTTGACAAAATCTTCGTTGAGGCCGGATTCGAGTGGAGAGAGGCCGGATGCAGCATGTGTCTGGGTATGAACCCCGATATTCTGTCTCCCAGGGAGAGATGCGCGAGCACAAGCAACCGGAACTTCGAGGGTCGTCAGGGCGCACAAGGCCGAACTCACCTCATGTCACCTGTGATGGCGGCTGCAGCTGCCATTGTTGGTAAGCTGGCCGACGTGAGGAAATTGGCCCAGTTCACCGCCAGCCCGCATATCGAGGCAGTGATAACGCCTGAAGCTCTTACTGAACAGGCTCACCCTGATGAACGTATCGAGACTGATGACCACGAGAAAGAGATGCTGACGGATCAGCCCGAGGACTCATCCCCCCAAGTAAACACATCGGTTCCCAAGGGGGCCGCTGGTGTCCCCGCCTTCACAATTCTCAAAGGAATTGTAGCTCCGATGGAGAAGCCCAATATCGACACGGACGCCATTATCCCCAAGCAGTTCCTCAAGACGATCAAGCGGACCGGCTTGGGCTCTGCCTTGTTTTACGAGATGCGGTTTAAGGATGGCAAGGAAAACCCTGACTTTGTGCTCAACAAGGAGCCTTATCGCCAGGCCAAGATCATTGTTTGCACAGGGGAGAACTTTGGATGTGGCAGCTCTCGAGAGCACGCGCCCTGGGCGCTTAATGACTTTGGTGTCAAGACCGTGATTGCGCCTTCTTTCGCCGATATCTTCTTCAACAACTCCTTCAAGAACGGTATGCTCATGATCCCCACCAAGGACAAGAAAGAACTTGATGCTATTCACGCTGAGGCTGTTGCTGGTCGGGAGATTGAGATTGATCTGCCGAATCAGCTCATCAAGAAGGACTCTGGGGAGACTATCTGCGGATTTGAAGTGGATGAGTTCCGCAAACACTGCCTGATTAATGGCCTGGATGACATTGGCCTGACGATGCAACTTGAGGACAAGATTGCTGAGTTCGAGAAAAAGATGTCGCGGGAGACGCCGTGGCTGGATGGCACTGGGTACCTCAAGCGCAAAGGTCAGGGCGGCAAGTTAGCCGTCAAGGCTGCACCGGTGCCCAAGACGAACCGAGGTGAGACCAAGAAGGAGCCCCTGGAGTGGTAATCGCCCCTTTGGGGTGAAATGGTGGAGGAAGAGACTGGAGCGGGATGGAGCTGCAACCTCGGCAGGTGTTTTTGTTGGGATTTTGGAGGGGGGCCGCCGGTCACTCAAAACAAAAGTCTAGAATTCAGCCGGAGGATTTTTTTACTCTTTCTCTTTTGTTAGGCAGGATAGAGGATAAGGTTATCCTCTCCTTTGGTCGTTGTGCTTTTCCTCTTTCTGTTTTGCATCTGGCTTGTTCCACGGCTTTATTGGTGCCAACAGCCATGCCATCGACTTGTCTTGATTTTTTATTGAATCCAACCTTACCTGACAAGGTATCGGATTATCATGGACATTAGTAGGGGATCGAGGGCGCAGTTTATCTGACTGACGACAATGATGAGAAATGATAAGGAGGAAACTGCTCTTGGTGCATCGCTTTGCCTTCTGAATGATTCGAAAAGATACACACAAAGTTGCCCACTTTGTTGGTTGCTTCTGAATCCTGGGTTGATCTGGCATTACTAGCATGATGTGCGTTGGTTTGTCAGCCAGCCATTGCAGATCAGGTACGGTCAGCAAAGTTTCGCATCGGATATGCGGCAACTGCAATATTCAACGGTTGTGCAAATGTGGGTGGCGGAGACTGAGGGGGGTGGCAAGATGCTGGGACATTTGATGAAGTGAGTTTCCACGAAAAAATTATTTTATTTCTGGCTAGTTATTCTGTAGCTGATGTGCCCTTTCAGTTATTTTGTTTTCCCAAATGGTAATACACCCCCCCTTATGTTCAATCCTCGAGGCTGCTTGTCCCATCCCATTGGAGAAGGGTGGCAGGTAAATGGATAGGATGACCTGAAAAAGCTCCCCCCTTCTTCAAATCAAGAGGTAAGGAGATACAACCCCTCAGGTTTCTCACACTAGGCTGTCACTATCACTCTTGCGTGTCAGTGAGGTCGCTATCTTTTGCTTTTACAAGGAGGTGAACAGAAGCCTCCATCATGTGAGGTACTTTCAGTATTACGCCCGCGGTTGGGCTGGGATAAGAGCCAAGAGCTCGGTTGAGGGCTGGGGTTGGGTAAGCTGTGATCTGACTGTGACATCAGCGTTGATGGCGTTCAGCATACTCAATAGCCCCGGCTATTGAAGCCAAGCGAATCTGGTGACCGGAGCATGGTCCGGGACTGGAAATGAGTCGGTGTTGGCGTAGGGTCGGGTTTAAGCGGCACCAATGGGAGCAAAAACCAAAGGTACTGCGCGGTCGATGGCGTGGTGGTCGTGGTTGTAGTTGTAACAGGCAGGGTAGGTGCTCCTGCTGCATCGAACCGCTGTTGCAGATGGAAGGATTCACGGATCGTGGCCCATCGGATCGCCGGAATCTACAACAACAACAACAACAACAACAACAACAACAACCAGTGGCTGGCTGTCCCTCAAAAGATGGGATTACTGACAACAATTTTGTGCCTCCCCATTGCCGTGGCCTGGGCGATCTCGTACATGTGACGCCATGGTGTAGAGAATACGCAGGATAAGCTGATAAAGGACATTGGGAGTGCCACAGTAGTGCTGGCACGGTTGACAATTGGGATCTGGGACCCCTTGGGACGCGAGCAAGAGAGGCACTAGGCAGAAACACCGCTTGTGATATACCTCTATGTCTACACCTTTCTTACCAATTCAAAGGTATTTTTATATATACCGGAATTTGTTGTCGGCTTGCTTGCTTGACGTGCTCGGCAGAAACCGATAAGGGACGACGAGGCTGAGGCACAGCAAGGCAACAACAAGAAATACCTGGGTTTGGGGGGACGCCACCCTGGACCTTGCCGCTCCCGCCGCTCCCGTCCCCTGCTTCCCAGTTGTATCGGCCGGGCATGTTTGGGGATGCCAGGTTTGACCAGTCGGCGGTTTGAAAGGGGTGGGGGTTGTGTATATCAGTTTTGGTGATGGAGGAGAAACGGGCTGCCTGGTGTCACCTTGCCTTGATGTTTGGATTGGAAATTGGCACTGTGGAGTGGCAGGTACGAGGGTCCCTTACCCACAAACGTCAGAGGATGGAACAAACTCGCCGACCCGCTAGATTGGACCGAGGCCGTCCGCGCCGTAATCGAGCGTTCTGGAACTTGGGAGGGGGATACATTGTGAGATGTGGTCCAGGTAGCGGCGCACACGGCGGTCGGGCTAGCCACGCGGGTTTGGGTTTGGGGGTGGGAGTGGTTTGAGATTGACGAGTGGGAGTGAACTGGCGTGGTGTGTGTGGGTGGGTCATTAGATGCAATGGACAGCGAGATCTAGGTATGTGAAATCCAAGCAATCTTGAACACTGGGCAGGAAAAACTTACATACAGGATGCAATACTACAACATGACAAAGAAACAGCGAGCACACCTTTTTTTTTTTCCTTCTTGTGGGGGGGGCACTTTCAAGATATT
>Ga0247763_1000667_pt1 | contig 20674 bp, 20 predicted proteins | sample UWRJL141409B4_FD_179926 | JGI IMG/M metagenome (GOLD analysis project Ga0247763, IMG submission 179926) | Plant litter microbial communities from Arlington Agricultural Research Station in Wisconsin, United States - UWRJ-L141-409B-4 | ecosystem: Environmental > Terrestrial > Plant litter >...
CAGCGTCACAGAAGCGCTGGCATGGTGCATCGAGAATAAGAAGGAGCTGAGGAAGATGGAGGTTCGTTGGATCACACTTCTGAAACCTGCAATCTGCTGACTTCGCAGCAGTCAAACCTTGAATTCATGCTTCGCTGCCAGCAGTACATAGAGATGATGCGCACTGATTCCCCCGGCAAGATGAACGAGGCCATTGCCCATGCCAAGAAGTTCATAGTCCCCTTCAATGATGCGTACCCAGAGCAGGTCAGCCACATGGCCGGCCTTCTCGCCTACCGACCCGACACCAAACTTGACCCATATCGCAAGTTGTATGCACCGGAAAGGTGGGAAGAACTCGCCAACATCTTCGTTAATGCTCACAACAAACTGCTGGGTCTGCCCTCTTTTCCTCTCCTCCATATCGCCCTCTCCTCAGGCCTGTCTGCTCTCAAGACGCCTGCTTGCCACAGCAGCCACGCCACCAGTTCATCGAAGCCGGGACACACTGCCAGCGTGTCGTCAAGCGTATGTCCCATCTGCTCGACCGAACTCAATGAGCTTGCTCGCAATGTGCCCTACGCGCAACACAGCAAAAGCCACGTCGAAGCAGATCTGCTTCTCCTTCCTAACAACCGCGTCTATGGCAAAGCCCGTCTAGAGGAGTATGCGCAAAAGGCAGGCCTACCAGAGGGTCAAGTCAAGGACCTTGTAACAGGTGAGGTATATGGGAGCAATAAGTTGAAGAAGGTGTTCATAACATGATCAACCTGCCCTCGCGAATTTTATGTCATCCACGAAAGCTCTACTTTGGAACCTTTGGTCTTGGTGGGGGGAGAAAACAGGAGCCCTCTGCTTGTAATAACAGAATGGATGGGGCATGACAGCAGGGGTATGGTGCAAAAATGCTTGAGTCGGAATGGGAACAGGAATGGCATTGGTCTTGGACAACGGACCTCTGGTGTGGACACTTGGAAGCGTAGCCGCGACTTTTAGGGATAATCGCGGATTTCTAGCGTTCAATTCTATTTTCGTCATGGGGATCTTGACGTTTTAGTCAAGACGCCTTGCCCTCTGAACACATATATTTCATGTGATTATGCACACATGCATGAAAAGGCTTAGATTCTGACTGCGGAGGAGAGACCGGGCCAGTCAGGAGACCTGCGTATCCTTTGTCTCCGTTTGGATACTTTCCAGTTGCTCTCCCATTTCAGCAGTTACCACACAAGACGGCTCAGAGACGACGACCAAGCCAGCCACAACATTCATCGTTGTTTCACCACTCAACGAAACCGCTGAAACGTTAATACCAAGACCAAATATGAGCATCCTACAGCTAACTATACATTCAACACAAGAGACGTTTTCGCGCTTGGGGTTTCAGGGGAATTGACCAGAAAAGCATTGGGGTTTCGGATCCGGGGGAATCATCCATTGTTGCCACGCGCCATACCATGCCTTGCCACTTTACGACTCCCACAACAGAGAACCCGCCACCCATCACTCATCGTTCTGCAGTAAGTATCGGTATCACCAGGGAAGGACGACAGAACAGGATAAAACGGGGAGCAACCAAACAGGCAAAAAGTGACACACCTCCTTTGTTACACCCTACCGCGGAAACAACGACAAAAGTGTAAAACATCCCCTGAGTTTTCCGTTTCCCGCTGTATCGCAACCACCGTAGTGACCCCACCGAAAAGTCAAAATCGAAAGCGTTCCCTCGTCACACACTCTGTCCCTAACGCCCGTTTCCGCCAGAAAAAGCAAATGCACCAAAGACACCACCGCCACCACCTGGCGTCATGGGACCCATGCTACCCCCTAAACTACCGCCATTCGTATTGTGGGCTGTGGCGGCTGGTGTTGTTGTCACAAGGCCGGCGCTACCGGTGTTGGGGGTACTCGGAGCTCCGTTCTGGGCTGAACCATTTGCCTGCTGGTTCGGTGCTGTGTTATCGGCCTGGTTTCCGTTCCCACCAATTGTCATACCGACGACTGAGAAGTCGGGAATGCCTAGGCCCCACACCTTACCGAGGTGGTCATCGGATATTTCGCCGTTGAAAATACGTTTCCGTAGCTCGAAAAAAACGCGCCCAGTAAGCAGGCTGTCGGATCCGGCTTGGTGAGCACTCCCTACACGCTTAATCTTGAGGGTGTCGCTAATATGTTCAAGACCCGACTTCTGCTCAAACTTTTGCAAGATTTCTGCAGAGTTGGGATCACTTGGTGTCAACATGCCGCTATTATGCAGCTTGATCGCATGCTTCATGAGGTGCTTGACGTCATATGTTGACGGGAAGTACAACTTCATGATCTTGTCGAACTCGTGTTCGTCGTTAGGTAGCTGGCGGCATATGAGCAGCTTGGTGAGATAGCCAAAATCATAGCCGCCATGGAAGCTGATCCAGCGTACGTCCTCGAAGCACACCAGCCCAGATGGGATGAGAAGTGCAGCAAACTCGTGGGGATCGATACCGTCCCGTTCCAGCAAGGCAAAGTCAATCCCTGCTTGTTGTAGGGATTCGATCGAAGTTTGGTTGTACATGTCATCCTTCAAAGAAAACTTGAAGTTGAACTGCCAGGCATAGGGGAATGGACCTTGACCAGCCGCCCGCCGGCCCCCCACACTCAGGTCGGCTGAATCGGTCGAACTGGGCCGGGCAGGGGGTTGTTCCCCATCTTCATTGAACAGGGCTATGCCGATTTGAATCACCCTCAACATGTCCACGTTTGTCCGTAAGCATTGATAATGGTAGTCGCTCTTGCCGCGAAAGCCACCCATTGGTCGAGACACAACCCCAGGGAATTCTGTATCCTAGAGTTCCTGTCAGCAGCTGCCCTGTTCTTGACATCAGCCTCTTTGAGCATACCATAGCAATATACGGATACTTATCCACCAAGTCCCGTAGCGTCGCCATCTCCTCATGAAGGTTATGCTTCCACACTTCCCGTATCCGGCTCTTTTGCGCACGGTTGGTGTGCTCAACCAACCCATGCCCCTGTTGCGCCTGAACGTGCTGTTGAGATGCTTGGCTGTGCTGTGAGTGCTGGGCATGTTGGGCACCATGCTGCTGTTGTTGTGGCTGCGGTTGCTGCTGCTGGAGGCCGCCGGTGTGGAATCCCATGCGCGCAGCATGACTTGCTAACCCCGTATCACTGAAGCCACCACCAGCGTTGAGACCGCCGGCTAACCCCAACAGATTGCTGTTTGCTGAAAAGGGGTTCCCTTGGCTGTTTGGATTGAGATAGCCGGGGTTGCCACTCAGCGGAGGCGGGTGGTTTGTTGAGTGCTGGCCATGGGGAAACTGTTGATGGTAAGGGGAGAGGACGTTGTTGTTCGGCCCGCTTGGAAAGCGGGTAAGAGGAGGCATATCGTTGGTCAGGAGACTCGGTGGCGGCCTTTGTGGGCGCTATTGCGAAGGCTTGTGACGTTGAAATGTCTGAGACATGGATTGACTATGATGACGGCGATGCTTAAGGCGGGCGAGATTTCTCGTGTGCGAGGTGTGTCGTGGCTTGAAACCCGAAATCCTGAGATTCTAGGCTGGGCAGAGATGTTGCAGGAGTAGGTTCGTCGGGAAACTCGTCGGCTTGGATCTTGCCTTGTTGGCTTTGCCGAGAGCAATTGTCGACAAAGTCGGTCGAATGCGCACAATCAGGTCTGCCGTTCTAGGCCGTTGCACGGTGTGGAGATTTGTGGGCAGTAGGAAGGACCGCACTGGATCTTGTCCAATAGTTGCGTGTCGTGTTTTGCTGATTGCGAAAGTATGGGCTGTAATAGATTCTAACTTGGCTAGTTACACCGGGCTTGTGGATGTTTGGCGTTGAACGAAGCCAGAGAGACGGAGAGCGCACAGGCCTAACAAAGGTAGCCAGCACGGACCACCCACTCCGATTCACTCACGCAAGTGCCTTACGGATGCTCCTACCAAAAGAATCCGCTCACCGCTTTTAACCCTAACCCTAATACACGTCAAGGGGTTCCCTATACTTTTAGTGGGCTCGCTCGCTAAGCATTTCGCTTAGCGACTCGCCCTAGCGGTGTTAGTGATTACATGTACTGAAGTTCCAGCAGCGTTTTAATGCCGGTTTTATTATCTTGGCAATCTCAGCAAAAGCGGTCAGCGGATTCTTTTGGTAGGAGCATCCGTACTTAAGCAGCAATGGTGCATGCGCAACGACCCAGCAATCGTAGAGTGAGTGAGTGATTGGAGGCTACCCTTTCCTTAGAGAGTTTGTTCTGCGAGACGGACAAGCAACTGCCAGCGGCACAATGCATCCCTCCAGGTGAGTGTCTACTTTTCGGAGAATCCGGAGACCATGCGCTGAGACAATTGCAATTGCACGCAGACCACTCCTGGTAGTGCATGGCGAGAAGCCAAACATCACAGGCTTCGACATCCGACAATTCAAGAAGGCCTCGGCCGTACCAAGATACGATCCATGGGAGAGGGCGTCCGTTTCCCTTCCAGTTTTTCGATGCATTCCCAGTAGCTAATCTCCCCGTCCACAGTGAGGCGTGGCGTTACCAGGGCCGGTTCACGAGATTCAATCGCTTCCGAAGTACCCTCCCGGGGCTGGGCATTGCAACAGCTGCCTTTGCTGGCTACTGCTTGTACGAGTACCTGTTTCTGAAGGATGACCATGCGTACGGCAAAGGCCACGGCGAGAACCACCATTGAAGGGAGCTCTGCCTGGGGAAGTCGGACTGGATGGCGTTGTACACAGGGCATCGGATGAGGCATTGGAATGCGGCTTGATCTCGAGGAAACCCGTAGAATACGCACATTACTAATAGGTAACTGTGCATTATTTGTGCTCAAACATAGGCCGAGTCGGTTTCGTCGTGTATTTTCGACCTTGTTAGGTTTTTTATTCACATCACCGCTGCAGAAGTTCATTACAATGAATTTTCCAATGCTCCTCCAGATCAGAAAGTTGAAAATCTATCTGGTAACGGCCAGTTAGCGACTAGTATTTGCAGACGGTGGGACGATGTATGGAGGGGTGTTGAGTGAAGATAGTTGACCCTGTTGTTGAAAATCAACTCTGAGTTTCGTCTCGAGGCCAGGCCCCCGATAATCGGAAAAATATTGCTTAAATGCTTTGGACTCTCCATAAGAGCGAACAGCGGGGTTATTCAATAGTTACACAAACGGCTGCTGAGCTGCAAGCACCACACAAAACAATCTTGCAGAGGTTACAGTCGTATATGGACCGTAAGTTCACCACTGACAAGTTTCATCACGAGATATATTTCCGATCTAACTATACCCATATCCAACCCTTGACCCGGCTAGCCTATGCAAAAAAAAAAGCCTCTCCTTTGATGTAGTCCAGTCTAGACAGTTCCCAAACGCATGTGCATATCTTTCCAAACGCCACAGGAAAGCAAAGGGCGCCGCATCCCTAACCAATACTGAATCACAGAAATGACAGAGGACTGCTACAGCTTGACCTGTCAAACCTACAGGCCAATTCCGTTGACAAAGTCCAAAGCCCCCTCCACGGCTACTTCCAACTCGCCCACCCTCTGTTTCAGATGCTTGTTTTCATCCCGTAGCAAACTGACAGTGCCCCAGGCCACGCTGGCATCTTGCCCCTTACAGTTCCGGCACTCGTTCACACCTTGGTCCTCTGTGTCACCAGATATGCCCTTGATGATCTTTTGAAACGCATTCATCTCCTTCTGTGGTGGAGGAGCACGGGCTCGAACCACGAGGTTATTACTGCTCTTAACCTGCGAATGGTGCTGCAATTGTGCCGTACCGTCCATGGTGCTGGCATCGGACATGACGCTGCCAATCATGGTGGGGCTGCGACATCGAGAGAAGACACTCTCGCTCTCGGCGCTCTCATCGTCAGTTTCAAAACCCGTGTCTGACTTGATGGTTTCTCCGCTCTTGCGCACCCATTTCCTCCGACGTCGATCATCATCAACACCAAGGTCTTCTGACATAATTGACCCTTCAGCGAGGAACTTTTCGGCCTCGGTTCGAGCTTTGCGTTCAGTCGCCAGCTCGTCCATGAGTAACCGCATCTCCCTCGCTTGCTCTTGTGCCTTGAGCGCCATGCCCTCCAACTGCATCTTGAGGTGGCGCGCTCTAGTCTCAGCTTCCTCAAGCTCCTCACGCTGGGCAAGCTTTTCGCTTTGCAGCTCCTGGACAGTGGCTACACGGTCTCGATAGGCGCTTTGCATCCGGGTAAGAAGACCGAGTGCATTCATTTGGAGGTTCTTGAAGGCAGCCGGCGAGAAAGGATCGCGATCTCCGCCACTGGGCGAGGCGGGGGGGAAGAGAGCGGCCTCTAGGTTGAGATTGCAGAGCTCATCGTCGATGATGGGACTGGTCGGGGCGGAGGTAAACCGGGACGAGATGGCAGACATGAAGCGCGAGGTCACAGTGCCTTTGGGCGTCGATGGGTCAGTTGCGTTGGACGCCGTCGTGCCTCGTCTCAACCTCGTCGGTGTCGTCTCTGGGGTCGCATTTTCCTCCCGAGCGGATGCTGGTCGTGGGCTTCCAGTGGCAGAAGCGCCGAACCAGCCCGCAATGCCTCCTTTGGGGCTGCCCGCCCGCGTTGCGGGCCTGCTGTCACCGGTGAAGGGCATCTGATTTTGGAGCTGCGAGGGTTTCCTAGTCGGCGACGGCGTCCTGCTTCGAAAAGCGGCGGGAAGAAGATTGGGAAAGGAATGTTGACGGCGGTGTGAGTTTGCGGAGGTTGGAAAGCCGAGGTCCGCATCGGAAAAGCCACTGTGATATTCTGACAACGGTGAGAAAGGTGGGTGCGGTGGATTGGAACTATACTGCCGCGGGACCGCCCGTGCTAGAGCTACGCGCTTTTCGACCTCATGTGGGGAGGCATTTCCGTCGACCGCTATGGTTTGGGTCAAAGATCGTCGTGGGGGAGCACGGTCGGAGAGAGTCGAGCGTGCATAGGGAGGCAGCAACTCTGGACGAGGGGAGGAAGAAGCAGGGTTGTTGCTGCTTAGCATGATGGATTAATGTTTCGGGGCGGCAGAGTATATCCTTGGATATATATCCCTGGATTTCCCCGGTGCACCGCGGGGTTTGCGCTGGTTTGCGGGTCGGCTGCTCACTGGAACTTGCTGTTCGCAGGCCTTCCTAGAGCGATGTCGAAGAATGATCTGTCGAGTTGCTATGCTGTGTCTTGGTTGTCGACCCTGCGAAATTCCAGTCACGTCTCACGCCTGCCGAATCCGTCTCAATTACCCGTGACGACCTGGAACCAACCAAGATCCACAAACAGCTGTCAGTTCAGATGTTTAACATCGCTACAGCACGAATGAAGCCTAAATGTAACCAGGAAATCCAGATGAGTGGTATCTCTCACCGCCTAGCTTTCCTTGACAAACACCAACGCAGCTCTGAGCGGGGTCAGGACACAAGGTGCTGAAGGCTGGGCGATCAGAGATTTTTCGCTGCGGTGCACTGCTAACCAGGATCACCTAGCCAGGCTGATCCAGGTAATCGTACGAAATGGAGAAGAGCAAACGAGGATTATGCCGTCTCGAAATTCATGCGCTGGCGCTTTGGTTGCGGCTCAAGTAGTATAAGGCAAAAGAGGGGGGAAATGGGGAGAATTGGGGAAAGAAACAAACAGCCAGAAGAAACAAAGCTTGGAAGCGACAGCTGAACAAAAAGAAAACAAATCGCCGTCAGCTTCCTTCCTAGCCAGCTCGCTGACGTCCGTGCCACAGCCACTGCTCGCTCACACTGCCAGTCGACATGGTTCCCCACCGTTGCATTTCAGCACAGCAGTCTCAGTCCGTCGACTTTCGAGAGTCCACTCTGCAATCGTCTACGTCGAGTCCACTCAAGACCAGAGGCCATCAGACCACGAAGAATACAGTCCAATCCCCTGAAAGATTGTTCGCGGTACTTCACGGCTTGGCTGCAGCTTCCGGGCCAACCTACCCTCGGCATTCTTTTCTATTTTTGAGGGCTTATGATGGAAATTTGAGGCCCTGAGGAGTAAATTCCAGAGCCCTGAATGTTAGAATTAAGGCCAAAATATTCTGGCTTGACCTCTCGCAAAACAGCTTCCCAGCTGTCCATGTATTGCACAAACTCCTGCTAGATGCTCACCAAGTCCCATGCTAACAATCTTTCAGGGGCTGGATTGTAAACGTCTTTCGCCGTGATGATCCGGGGTTGTACGTGTCCCCTCCCTGAGCAGAGGACGTAGCCTTGAAGCATCCTCCGATTTGACCGCCAATCTCAACTGTTCATCAAGTACGGGCATGGTGAACTCAAAACTCGAGCTATCAACGTCAGACCAAGTCTCCGTCACTTGATGATCACGGGCCCTTCATCCGAGTTTCAGTCTGGGCAATCAATTCCGTGAATCGAGCTCTACGAAGCATCATCACAATTCGAATCTGCGATCTCTCTTGGCCGCTGCCCCGCCAGTTACACAACCCAGCACCCACTTCAAACTGGAGTCATTGACAATTTCCAGCCTTCACATTCTCATCACTACCGGGTGGCTAGCTACCCACATAAGAAACATCTTGTCCATTGATGCTTCATTCACTTTTTCTTGACTGTCTAATTAGGAGCGCAAAACCTTGCAAACTGTTTCGTGGTTCAGCATACCTGAAGGAGGCTACAAAGTCGCAAGACACACTTCATGGTACTTATCTCGGGGCCTAGATCTGTAAATCAGAAACTTGGGTCCTACCCTCCAGGATCTTCATTTTGAGGCTGAGGAACTCACAGGTGAGTAATATTACAGCCTGCTCAAAACTATCAAAAAAAAAAGTTGTTCTCGGCTCCACCCACGGCTTGATCTCCGCTCAAATGTCAACCAAATACTCAGTAAAATGACTCGACCATGGTATCTTTCAAGCTGGTGTTGATCGCCCCTGGTGCTGCCCCCTCTCCTAGCCTGAAGACGCTTTCAATGACACTGAGCTCGGGCGCTGTGGTATCTAATCCGCAGACGGCCATCCAGTCGTTGACTACTAGGCCTCCTCCAATGACATTGCTTCCTCGATTGACACTTCCAGCCACGAGCGGCACCTGCAGCAGACTGCTCAACTCGTCCTGGTCTTGAATACTCGTTTTCGGATGCACGAGACCGCCCCGGTTGCTGAGCGCCATGTAGCTGCCCACTAGGACGTTGTCGGCTACTGTTTGCCGGAACACCTCGACGCCGAGTACATCGGCGATGATCTCCTCTGTCTCGCGCTCCAAGTCCGGATGTACCAGCGCGATGTGATCGTTTGCGACTATCACGTTGCCCAGCGCGGACAAACGCTCCTCAATGCGCTGGATCCGTATCGAGTCTGGTAAACTATTCCTCAAGTGCTGAAGCTCCTGGTCGGTAGTGGAGGTAGGCACAAGAAGGCCTTTTCGGTTACTAATTTTACCGCCGTCAGTTCTTCTGTCTTTCGCCTAGTTCCAAGGCCATGCCTCCCATCTCGCGAGAAAAAGTGAACCTACCCAGCAGTCAACCGCCCGATAATCCTCGTACCAGCAATCGTCGTCCTGCAGATAGGTATGACATCTTGCAGTTCAGCCTCGAAAACACTATAGAAGTTTTCGCTAGCTCCGACGGCCACTAGGGCATATGAATTAGTCAATGTTGAAAATACTCCAACCCTGAATCAGCCAAGTTTTTGTTAGCAATGTTCTCGTGTCTGCTTGTCTTAATGCCTTATCTCGAGCGCTGCGTCGGGAGGCGAGTGGTGGCCTACGGAAGGTGGGGTGGGGCAAGCCTTAGGGTAAAATCCAGACCAGCAACTTACTCGTTGGAGTTCTCGAACTGCGCGCGCACCGCCATGTTTGAGCGTCTATCTGTCGGTGTCTACTAAATTCGGAAAGAGAAGAAGGTTGACAGACGGGTCAACCCAATGCGCGCTTCTGCGGTCGTTGAGGAGCAATCTCTCTAACTTTTCTGTTGGTGAAGTAGGTCTTTGAAGTGGTGAACAAGCTGGAGTGGGGAACTGCCTGGATGGAGGGGAAAGAAATCGCGGCTTTTAGTAACCTGTTTGGCTCGCAGCTCTCCGACAAGTGGGGCGATAACTAATGGCCCGCGCCCGCCGCAAAGCTCTACTTCCTACTAAACTCGCCCGATGACTCAGTAAAAGGACGCCCTTGTGTGCTGCGGGGAGCGCCCCAGCAGTGACTCAGTGTGTAGCTTCTCATCACGGGCTGCTACTGGGCTAAGTCCAGGTTGTTTTGCCGTTGGCAAGCTAATTGTCATGATGATTCATCCGGAGTCGGTGATTCCTTTCGCGTGCATGCAGCATCATTTGTTTTATTGGAATATTCTGAGAATTCTGGGGCTCGGTACGGAGTACATCTTCCTCTGGAATGCAGGAACCTCCAGTTTATCAAGCAGTCTGTACCTTCACGCCCTCATCGGGGAGGACTGCAGCATCAGCGTTGAACCAAGCCCACCATTTTTATCGGACATTTGCCACACTAAGGATCAAGGGGTCCACTGTCAATGGTCTGATAGAGTCAGGTGTGTGGATGTGCGGCACTGTATGGGATTGGGAGGCTGCTGCTCATCATGCTCGCTCCAAAGCCTTGTAAATTGACAGTGTCTCCTCAAAACTGAGGGAAGCAAAGCTCTATTAGCAAACACCGAAGGAACGCCCAACCGTTGCCGGGTATAAATCCCTTGACCAGCCATCCCTCTGACCGACCGCCCTTATAACGCCTCGCCACAGGTTCCGTGATCCAAGCTATCTCATCTCCACCGAGGGTATGTATCTCGGCCCGGCGAAGCCCTTCACAATCACAGCTTGAATATCGATATTTTTTCCGCTGTTTTGAATGGGGCTCCACATCTTCAGGAGCAAGAATCGAGCACTGACGGGTGGATCAAAGTGAATGGTGCATACGTTGTTACCCTTCTCGAAGTGAAACCGCGCAAGCGATGACATGAGCACGCCCCCCACGGCTCGCAAAGCTTCTTGAGTTGCTACTTGATTCGCCTCTCGAGCTTCGTCCAGCGTCATTCCACCAACACCACTTGACCGGTCTTCCACCGCTGTGGGTCGTCTCCGAACCCGAGGGTCCCAACCAATGGGAACTTCGGCGCCAGGCCACCCACCGTCGGCCCCATCATCGCTGAGGTCACTCTCAAAGGGGAGCTGCCCAATTCTATTGAGCAGCGGGCGCCGATTAGAGCCCTGGTCACCACGGTGATCCTCGTCGACGCCACGCTCATCGCTATATTCCGTGGTCACCTTGACGCTGGGTGCTGAAGCCGTGAACTCGGAGGGGATCTGTGCGGTTCGACACTCCTCATCCTCATCATCGCTGTAGTCCCTCCTCAGATGTGAAGGAATCTCATAGCGACTCGAAGTAAAGCCTCTGCGGGCGGAACGAGGATGTTGGTACTGAATTTGATATTGCGCCGTACGCGTCAAAAGGTCATCTTTGTTCATTGAAATGAACACCATCCCTTCTCGGACTCTGCAACAGTGGTGAGCAGCTGACTTCAATCCAAGGAGCCAAGGATACGTACGGGGAACTGAAACTTCTGGATGCGGGAGCCTTGATGATCAGCTCTTTGAGGCTGAAAACTGTTCCACCCTGGTGACGTAACACGATGTTGCATCGGCAGCCCTTTGTGCAATAGACTGAGTAATCATTCTTCAATATGTTCTCGGCCATGTAGCCCGAACCATCTCTCGATCCATCCGACGTGTAGACGCCACCGTCACAGCTCACAATCTCCATGGTCAGTTGGCCCGGCTCGACCTGGCCATATCTACCATAGCGGACAGCCTTAAGTCCGGGTGTGATCTTGTCCGAGTCCAACTTTCGTCGCTTGATCCGGCGGGAATCCTCTGCGTTATCACTGATCTGGAGTGGAGGAGACAGTGGGTGGGGAATGAAGGGGCTGCCGGTGAGGTCGAAGAGGGTACGGAGTTGCGAACTGGTATCATTCAAGCCGCGTGTGAAGTCGTCGAGATCATTAGCGTTCCTTTCCAGTCTTTCGAGGACGGAGTTCTGTCTCCGATCGCGGTACCGACTGGAGCGGCTGGAAGGCTCGCCCACAGATGGCATGCCTATACGCTGATAGGCTCGAAGAGGAGGTAGGTAGTTAGCTGGGCGGCCCGGCCCAGAGCCAGAATCAGCGAGAGGGTCAGGGTCTCGATTGAATCTTCGTCGGAGCTCTCGATCCGAGCCTGAAGCCATACTGGAGGTGGATAACGTGGAAGGTGCGGGAAAAGCGAGAATGCGAATGCGGTCAACGTTTTGGTGGAATCTTGCGACGGCTTGTTCCAACTCCTGGGAGGGGTTGACTGATGCGGCTGGTCCAGCGGTCTGACCACGATCATTGGCATTCGTACCTGGACCTTGCCTGGAGGAGGATATATACGTGGAGCGACGTCGCGATGTGCTATCGTCGGACTATTATTTCAAGCAGAGGTCAGTGGGAAAGGTTGTGAATGAGAGACAACGCAGAGGATGTCAAGGGGGCGTCTCCGGTTAGTGTGGAGGGGATTGGTGGCCCTTGCTGAGGTGGCTCACCATTTAGCAGACAAAGGGATTCGCACACGGATTGATTAGAGAAATTGGCACAGCTAGGTAGAGCTGCCAGCGACATTCCAGGCGGTTAGCGACAAGCAAACTTGGAGGTCTTGATGCGATCTTCCAGCTGGTCGTTGTGTTTTACAATGGGAAATATGGGAGGGAGTGGTCCGCGGCCAGCTGGTGAGTTGGTGTGGAAGGAGACATCAAAGACTCGGGAGAAAGCAACAGGCTCAAAGGTCAGGGATAGCCCTCCTGAAATAATTGCTAAGCGTCACCTGATGCGGCCCAGCAAGTACGGCAGCACAGAGGTACCACTTTAACTCGCGTCAGCGCCAAGAGCGGCTCGAGCCTGTGACCAGCAGCCATGCCATTTGCTACAGCGCGTCGGTTCTCTCTGCAGATCACTTCACAACTAAGGTTGGTTTGGATGGGAGGGGCCAAACGGCGAGCAACCTACAAGTCAAGATCACCAACTCTGGTGCTCTACTTACCCGCGGCATCCATGAGCTTCTGGCTGGATTGTGAAAGCATTTTTCACTCACAAAGCCGCTGATCCTACAGCCAACTGCATCGGCCTATCACAGAAGCTCCTACACACCTTAGAGGTGCCGTTATAAAACAAGCACACCTGCGCAGCCTACCTATTCACAGTTGCAATTGCAAGGCTGGTGAACTCCAACACCACCACTAGCTAGTTAGATCGCGTGTCACCGTTCCTGTCAGTCGGGAGTGGAGAGCTGCCGTGTCTGGTTGTTCTTTTCGCTTCTTTTTGCGCACTCAGTCGCAGTTTCCTGCGTTTGATAGGTAACGCAGCTTGTTCACCTGGCTGAGTTTTCCCAACACAACCAAGTTCAGTGCACCATGGCAACGCCATCAGCCCCCCCCACCAACGCGACGAGCGACTCTTTTCAGGGGGTGACCAACGGCTCTGCTGCTAGCATCAGCGCAGGTAAGACGTCGCTATTGCGAAGACACCAAGAGACTCTGACCGGGAATTTGCAGATGAAATCGCCCTCTATGACCGCCAAATCCGCCTCTGGGGCATGAAGGCGCAGGAGCGCATCCGCAATGCGAATGTTCTTCTCATCACCATCAAGGCACTCGGCAATGAAGTCGCAAAGAACCTTGTCCTGGCGGGGATCGGATCCCTTACCATTGTCGACCACGAGGTCGTTACCGAGGCCGACCTTGGTGCACAATTCTTCCTCTCCGAGGCCGAGGGCCACTTGGGTATGAACCGGGCCGTTGCCGCCAGCAATGCAATCCAGCGCCTCAATCCCCGTGTTCGGGTCAATATCGATACCATGAGCATCCAGCTCAAACCAGCTTCGTACTATGCCAATTTCGACATTGTCATTGCGACGGATCTCGACTCGAACGCGCTTGATATTATCAACACGGCTACCCGGCTGAGTCGTCGCCCCTTCTACGCCGCCTTCTCGCTAGGTATCTATGGTTTCATCTTTGCCGATCTTATCGAGCACGACTATGTCATCGAGCGCGCGCGCTCAAACATGGCCACAAAACCTGGACCGGAGACCAAAACGCGCTCTGTTGTCTCCGTGGCTCCCAAAGGTGACAATGACAAGATTGAGCTTGTGACCAAACGCGAGCTGTACAGCACTTGGCTGCTTGCTTCTGATGCAAGTCTTCCCGATGATGTTACGCGCTCGAATCGTCGCAGACGCGTCGTAACACCGATCCTCAGCTGCTTGAGATCTCTGTGGTCGTTCACGGGAGTCAACAACCGCCCTCCGAACCCGAACAACCATGATGATTTGGCTCAGTTCACACGGCTCTGTGGCGAAAAGCACAAGGCCTTGGGTCTGCCCACAGAGACACTGCGCAGCGAGGTACTCCGCTCTTTCCTGCAGAATGTGGGCTCAGAAATTGCGCCGGTGGCAGCTGTCCTTGGCGGTCAGCTCGCTCAGGACGTCATCAATGTCCTGGGCGGAACCCAGCAGCCCATTCAGAATTTTGTCATTTTTGATGGCAACGCCATGGAAGCCACGCAGTATGCTTTACATCCTGATGACACGCTTGGGAAAGGGCTGCTCTCGTCGCAGCAGCTGCTAGAGACGACTGCGGGATCAACCGCCAATGGCGATGTCACCATGATGGCCGCCATTGGGGCCGGAGTTTTTGGGGCAGTTACAGTGCCCCGAATTGGTCCTTCCCAAGTGATATCCCTGGATTAAGTGACGGGGAGGGTGACACTGCATCTTTTCATGGCGTCTTTCTTGAACGTTTAGATGAGGGATGTCAGGGCATTGTATTGGCCTGGACTTTGCAAAAACCAGATTTGGCAAACCAAAAGGAGCTAAGGTTAGGGTCTAGATGTTAATGAGAACATAAAGAGCATCTCGACTGTTGTTGTCAGGACGAGACTTGGGAGGCGCAATGTTGTGTCTACTGTATGTATTGTGGAGCTGTTTGGGCGGAGCTTTTGGGATCTTCAAACTCGATGGTAGATCCAATCAATCATAGTGAAGTTGCGCACAGATCTAAGACATGGGATCGACATCTAGCAATGTCTTTTACAAACCAACCGACTCCAACGGAGGGTTGAGCCCCGCCCCTTACCCTGTCTAAGAAGAATAGCCGCCACGGCATCATCATCACCATCATTCCCCAATGACCTCTGTAGTAGAATACTTCTCATTCGCCACACAAACCTCCCACCCTTGTCCCTGATTAGCAAGAACCGGCTCAGGAACACAAGGAACAAATTGAGAAGTGATGCTGGAGAAAACCGCGACGTGATCCCAAAAATAACCCACACAACACTCGGGATTCACTGATTGTCGCCGACCCAACCAACTAGTCTGGCAGTTGCTGGTCATCTCGGGGAGAGTGGACGGTATCCCAAACTTTCCAGCAGCTGTGGCCGTATGGGGTGGGTAGACGTTTGGTGGGGTGCTTTACATAGTGAGTTTGCTCTCTTTTGGGAGATGGCATGTGTGGAAAAACAAACACGGTGGAAAGGTTACATGCATGGAGAGAAAGGGTGTTATGTGACTTAGGATCTGGTGAGATAATTTAGTGAGGTTTCGAGCTATATACAACTTAGATCTACAATACTTTGATATCAAGACAGTATGTTATGTTGTTTGTGGAAAGGCATATGCTTCCCCAAGGAACACCCATCATGATCTTGGGCATTCAAGTTACAAACAAGGCTCCATGCGAAGGAAAAAGTTTAACCTCAGGAAACTCGTGTCCATTACCTGCCGACTTAATTTGTACCAGGAACTTGTCCCTCGGCCTCTATGCTATGCCAGAGCCATATCCAGGCTTGGCTCTAAGTGGTATGAAAGAACATTATGACCGGTTTTGACGCCCTTCCCATAGGATCTCATGCCTATGGTATCGTGGCTTCAGATGACGCCGCATGCTTCTATACAATGTACAAAAATCATTCATGGTTACTCATTATCGCTTCTCGTTGTCCCATCTTCCCACTCATCCCTAATTACAACGTCTCGTCATCTTTGTCGCCCACCTTTGCCTTCTTGAAGGAGTTGTGGGTCCAGCCCCGGATGTGGGTTGGCCCATGTCTAGGCGGCGCCTCCACGGGAGTGTAGTCCTTGATGGCCTCTTGGTAGTTAAACGGCACAGTTCGTAGCTCACCGTTGCCGCCAAACGGCTGGCGGTGCGGGGGGGTAGGCGCCGGCTCCAGCTTCCGGTACTTACCGCCTGCAACCGCCACATTTGACGGGCCCGATGAAGCTGACGAACTACCCGGGCGTGAGTGAGGCGACGCACCCGACGACGAGACAGGTTGCTGCAGTGGCGACATAATTACCGACCCGCTAGGTTGCTGCAGAACGGCAGCTGGTCCGCCGCCAGGAGCTGCCATGCCCTGGAAAGGTGGAGGCGACAAGGAGCAGGGGCTCCGACGGTCTGATGGTGCCAACTGAGGTACCTGGAACGGCCCCCCGATCGGCGGCTGAAGAACCGGAACAGCGCCTGGCTCTTGAAGTAGGAAGCTGTTGTGGTAGGACCGGCTCTGAGCGGGTGGGTAGAATGCACCGCTGTTGGACATCACCATGCTGGGATGCTGGGGAGCCGGGCTGCCATGAGGTTCAGGGAGGGCTGGGGTATCGCCCAAGAAGTTCCGCACAGGTCTCAGAGCAGGCAGGGCTTTCGTCGAACCGGGGTTGGAGAACGGTGATCTGCTAGAAGACATGGGGCCCGGCGTGGAGGACGAACTCATCAACGTGAGAGGATAGTCGGAAACGGCGGGGGGCAGACCGTAGTCGGTAGGAGGCGGATTCAAAGCAGTGCGTAGGAAGTCGCTTGGGCGGGGTGAACCATGGCCAGGGTGTTCCATCTGCCGGGGGTATGACAATTGGGTGGGCTCCGCATAGTACGCGCTGGGGTGTTGTGCGTACTCGGTCTGGCGGTATTGGCGCTCCGGGGCGTGCTCCGCTTCCGCAATGCTTGCCAGTGACAGCAGCTTGCTCGTGTCTGCATCTTGCGTGTGGAATTGGGGAGCGGCCAGTTCAGCGCCGGTGGTAAAGACGTCTCTGATGGCGTCGTATGGGCGAGAGGGCGGCTGGGAGCGTCTCGATACGGCAGCCCGAGCCGCTTCTTCCTCTGCCTCGACGGCCGAGGCCTCTTTCACGAGGGCAGCGATCAGCTCCTGGAGGGTCCTCTCGTCTACGACCGCGGTTTCCTGCGAGCGGGAGCCACCAACATCAGGGTCGATGTTGGCAGCGGCCAGGACAGACCTTCTATACTCGTCGCGCTCCTCTTGACTGGGCTCAATCTCGCCCGCCGAGATGGCGTCCCGCTCGCAGTACTCCCGGAGGGTCTCTCTCCTGTGAAGGTGCTCGTACACCTTCCTGGCTCGCATGTCGTGGCGAGCTGCCGGAACGGTTCTCGAGGCGTGGATCGTCTCGCCGCTTGGCGAGACCAAGACGGTGGACTTCCAGCCTGAGACGAAGGGCTTGGGTGGCTCTTGCTCGTTGACCGACGTGGGCAAGACAAAGCCGAGGGTGGGGTGAAGGCCGTACTTCTTCACCAGCTCGGGATCGAGCTCGTCGGCAATCTGTGTTGAGTCCCAGGTTCCCACACGGCGGTCGATGAACATATAATTGGACCCCGGTTTGCCCAGATATTTGCCCCGTTTGGCTTTGGTGGCACCCTTTTGAACGCAATTGGCCGAGTCTCTGAAGCCTATGTCGAGGTCGTCCCACTCGAACACGTTCGGCACGGCGATGCGGTTATTGGGGAAGTCAAGCCGAGTTGCCCGTCTGGTGATGATGCGGACACCGTACTCGTCGGGCGCCGCGGCGTTACGAGGGAGGGGAATCTCTCCGGTCTCGGGTGAAGATCTTTCACCGCTGGCGGGGGCCTGGTCGGCATTGCTAGGTGAGGGCGCGTCTGCCGGTTCTGGTGCCGGCGTTGGTGTGTTTGATGACAGTTCGGCTGGGGTGGAAGCACGATCATCGAGAGTCTCCACGGCCGAGAGCATGCTGCTAACATGTCTGGGCATGGTAGGCACTTCGTCGCTGCCTTCTGATTTGGCTGCAATCTTGGCGTTCGGCTGGCCTTCTGGCTGGCCATCGGCTTTCCGCTTCATCGGAATATCCTCTGGGAGTTGGTACTCCTGGGTCATCAGCTCGCTGACGGGTTTGCCGTGGAACGGAACTTCTACGCCATCCTGGAACTCGACATAGGGCCCGCTCTGCTCGTCCATCTGCCTCTGGCTAACGTGCTTGTAGAGGTATTCATCCCCATATGCGGGTACCGAGAGCTAGGATACGGTCAGAATGCTGCGTGACAGAGAAAATGGGGTGATACTTGCATCTGCAGGGAGGTTATTGTCGTAGAGGTGTTCAAGAATATCAAGCTCGACCATGAGTTGGTCGTAACAGTCATCACACTCCTCAGTGAGACGGAGCTGGATGGAGTCAGCGTCGGCATGAACACGTGAGGTCGGGCAGCGGCGGAAACTTACTGCGAACTCGTCGCGAGCGACTTGCTGTTGGGCAGCGTACAGGTTCTTGACCATAGCATTGTTGGTCTTGAACTGGATGTCGAGTGTCCTCTTCGTGTCGGCCAGGCGAGACTTGAGGAAGGATTGAATGTCCTGGTACTCAGGTACTCTTTGGTACAACGCGGGATCCTGGATGAGGTCGTTGATGCTGCGGTCCGCAATCTCCTGAACTACGGGCTTGACAACTTTGGCGACAGTAACAAATGCTGACTTGAGTTCCTGGATGCGCTCGTGGGCAGCTTGGGCGCGGGCCGACTCGTAGACTTTGTGACGACGTCCACGTCCGGATACGGGTTTGGCGGGAGCCGGCTTGGCAATCTTGCCCTTACCCCGATAGACGCGGCCTCTGCCTCGACCACGACCGCCTCGAGTCGGGCCAGTCTGGTGTGCCGGGGCATCTTCGGGCGCGTTGCTGGCTGCGTTGGTGGTTTCATCCACCTCGGAGAGGTCGGCCGGCAAATATTGGGAGTTTGCCATTTTGGCGTCGGCTGAGGAGGGAAAAGGGAAAGTTGTCGAGTTTGTCAGATCCGAACCGCTGGGTGCGTTCTGGTCCATGATGCCATGAGAAGAAATGCGGCGTGGATACAGACAAGTAGGACGTGTCAGAGGGAGAGTGAGAGGGGCAATGGCTTGTTCGGCCGTGGGAAAAGGTTACAGAAATGACGCCAAAGACTGATCCTGATGAGGAAGTAGCGGTCGATGAGAGCGGCGGGAATGAGCCGCACAGATACTGGTCTTTTACCGTGCTTTCAGAAGAACAGTGATCGATCAAGAAGCCAAAATGGCGTCTCAGATCCAGCAGACGCCCGTTGAAGAAAGAAGAAAAGCAGGCGTTGGTGCTGGAGTGCGAGATGGATTGGAGTGGAAAGCAGATGAAGAAGATTTTGGTGGATTCAGCAGATCCAAGTTCAAAGTGCAGAAAGTGCCGACGCGGTGAATAACAACAGCTGTGAGAAGTGGGGTCTGTGTACAATAGGATCGGGGTCCCGTCAATAGAGAAGAGGGCAATTCACTCGAGACACAATAACAGTAGTGCCAGTGCGATTGTCGTCGATGGTCGAGTGCTGGCGAGGCCGTCGTGCAATAATAAGAGACCGGCCGCTGCTTTTCACCCACAGCGCCCGCTGCGACTAGGCCACTTGGATCCGCTGTCCATTGCATCCGCCTTCTCCACCGAGGCTTAACCGAGGGACCAGCCAATCAGGAGGGCGGATTGCCTTCCCAAACGGGAACTGCTTAGTAGCCGTGCGCTTTCTCCTCCGCTGTCTTGCCAGTTTCAGAGGCTGCCCTGCTCGACAATAGCAACCAAACTAAGTCTGTCTGACCACTTTGCTTTCTGCTGCTACTACTTGTTTATTAGCGAGAAGAATCGAATGTGCCCACACTTTAGAGTTGGGATTACGAGCAGCGCTTCAATGCTGTCGTTTGTGGCGTGAGACGGACGTGAAGTCGCAAAGTCGTCACTTGATACTGCTTCAATCTACGATGCCATAGTGTGTCATTGGCGGGTTAAGATTCGATATTTCCGTCTGCTGAAGCTTCAGGTCGAAGCCAGCCCGAACGCCGTGCTCAATTTTGTCTGCCTCTGGGAGGCGACGGCGGTGACACAAGCCCCTAATCTAGACATTACGAATGACCAAGATTTGTAAAGTGCAAAATATATATCTAGCAGGTTGCCAGCTGGCATGATCGCAGCGCGTCCACGCCTGTCAAGGGCGTCAAGCGCTAGGCGAGCACCCGGTCTCCGGAGAGGGGGGACTGCTGCAAACAGGAACATTATGTATGGATCCTAAGGTACAGAGGATAAGAGCGGTGAATTCTCCCTGCGCCAGCATCAGGTACCTGCCGTTTGGGAACATTGAACACCTGTCTGTACACAGATACAGATGAATGAGAATTGGGATCTGAAGATCGTTTGAAGATGCGGCACTAACGATTAACAACCGGTCCGATATTAGTTCAGTTGTGGATTGATGCCAACTCCAACGTCTTTTTTCGAAGCCATTTTTACAGTGGCAGCGGTCCGGGAAAGTCATTAGCTTCAGATTAGAGCTCCTAACGTATCTCATCCGTCGATCCGATGACGGATCTACGTCGGCTCGTTCGCAATACCACCGTGAAAAAAAGTGAGAAATGGGAACGTCACGGAAAAAAAAAAAAAAACCGG
>Ga0247763_1000668_pt1 | contig 20658 bp, 14 predicted proteins | sample UWRJL141409B4_FD_179926 | JGI IMG/M metagenome (GOLD analysis project Ga0247763, IMG submission 179926) | Plant litter microbial communities from Arlington Agricultural Research Station in Wisconsin, United States - UWRJ-L141-409B-4 | ecosystem: Environmental > Terrestrial > Plant litter >...
AGAAAAAAAGAAAATTCACACCTGTTTCTCGCACAAATCTGCCCCCCTCAGACTCCCAGCTACGGGAAATGCCAAGCTTCCAGCAGCCCTAGGCTCGATGTGGAACAAACGGGACCCACCCCCCTAGCCGCCCACTGCTGGCGATCAAGAACAGAAGTGACATCATAGCCTGAACACCATCAGAACTCTTGACGCTTCATGATTGAAAGCGAGGAGATGGTGCAAATACACACTCACATCGCAAGCTAAACTGGAAACGCTAAAAATGGCAACCAACTCATCGCGTGGGAATCCCATCGCCGCCCGTGACGGGCCTCTTGTCGAGGCATCGATGTCGCCCATCTCAGCCGACGCAAAGTCACAAATTCGTAACACATCTTCCTCGACCGACCCCATCACCGCCCAGCATACTGCAGGTCAAGAGAAAGAGCTCGTCCAGAACCAGAATGGGCCCGAGGCTGAAATGAAGCGAGAGATGGAAGAACTAGGAAAACCATGAAGCAACACGGCCTGAGTCATAAAAACCTGGTCAACAATTAAGATAGATTGTACGATCAAATATTGCTTGTTATTTGGTATCATGTGGGGTTTCAAAAGCAATCAACACCATTATCCCCATACCAACAATGTCAAGATCCGTATATTCAGCCATCCTCCATGCTCCTCCTATCCTCTCCAATCTCAGACAAAAGAAACGTCTGCTGTTCTGTACCACTGGCCATGGTATTCCCAGCGCCAGGCCCAGGTTATTGGTTTCTAACGCGCCTTTACATGACGAGGCACCTTCCCTTGTCGCCCTTACCATGCTGCCCTGCAGCGAGCCCCTTGGGGTTATTGCTCCGTCCAAACCCCATCGACCGGTGGCTGAACGTCGTGACATCTGTCCAGGCTGCACTGCTTGCCGCGTCAAAATCCCGCTCTTTCTTCTTATTCTTTTTGCGTTTACTCTTGGACCGTGATCGCCCCGTCCAGCCCCGCCGTTTAGCATCAGCAATGTTCTTAGCTGCACTACGCACCGCCCGGCTTTGCTTCCTGTTAAGACTGGCAACCCGTGCCCCCGAAGATCCCGATCCCGAGCCTGGCCCGCCTGGAGGCAGCAGATAGTTTGAAACACCGCTTGAAGCCTGTCCCCCGTTGGATATGTTCTCTAGGCGCTCGACTGTTGGTAGCAAGACGGCTTGTGCAGTGGGTCGCGGATGGCGAGGCACAGGTGCTAGGATAGGTGTTTCTGCTCGACGCCCCGAGATACGTCGGTCAGGCGGGTCAAATGCACCAGTAACCCCTTTAGGGGTACTGATGATAAGGGGCATATCCTCTTGGGGCGGTCCTGGTGCGAACTCTCGCCGTGGTGAATCTTGTGCGAACTGCGGCTGCGGTTGAGAATGACAGCGAGGTTCGTAGGGCGATTGCTGGTACTGGGGGTAGGGCTGCTGGTGTGAGAGTGGTCTCTGATACGAGACTCGTCTGTACTCCCCGCTATTGCGACTCCCGACAGGCACACGCGGTAGTTGGAAAGCGCCAGATTGCCGGTTGGCATTATCGCCACGATTGGAACTCATTGGCTGGCCGTGACCCAGCGCAGAGTAACCTTGGGGTAGAGGCGCGCCTACGTTCATATTAACTACAGGTGCTGAGTACGGATAACCAGTTGTTGTGCCGACAGTCTTCGGTGCTGGTTGAGTCGGCCATGTCATCGAGTTGGAAAGCCGCCTGCCTCCAGGGCCCGTGATCGGCTGCTGTGCGCTACTGCTGCTGCCACTGAATCCCTGTATCAGGTTGTGAAGAGACGGAGAAGGGATCTGTAGATCGAGGGCCGGCGCACCGCCAGGTCCTCGTAATGGACCGGTTGTTTGAAGTCGCGGAAGGGACAGCGGCTGGTGTTGGGCTGGCATAGTGTTGTGTAGAGGTGGCATCGCCGGCGCCCGGCCGCCCGGGGCAGGGTTGCTGACCGCTCGAGTCTCCATTGGACGAAGTGAGCTGCCTCGCTCTGGTCTTCCGCCAACAGCGGGCGACTCAGGGGGGGAGACATCATAAATGTTCTCTCCGTGCAGATAACGGGAGTTACTCGAGCCGGGCCTGAGAGATCCGTCCCTACCAGAGGTTACGGAAGAACCGCTTCCCTCACGCCGATGCCAGGGAGGCTGAGGTGCTTGGAGCGGGATCTGCGAAGCCGGTAGGACTTGTGGTACCGGAGGAACCGGCGGTACAGCAGAATGTGGAACATTCAAGCGGCGTCCTGTTGCCGGAGTGCGCTGGGCTTGAGGTGGCGCTGACGGGCCACCACTCGGCCGCAGCTCCGCGACTTCCTGTTGATCCCTGCTTGGTTCCGCATCGGCAGCAGAGTCGGTATTTGAGATTGCATGGCGGAGGAAAACTGGCAAATCGCCGGGATCCTCCTTCTGGTACGGAGGCGGAGGCGGAACCCAGTTATCTGCATCGCTCTCGTGAGGATGTTCGGCCCTTCCATCTGCCCGCCTATACTGAACCGGTCCAGCAGCCGCTGCGGGTGGGTGCAGGCGCCGGTTGGCAGCCGCGGCAGTGGCTGCGCGCCGGAGTGTCGTCCCGGATCGGGGGCTGGCATGCGCGTATGGCGCGTCAAGTGCTTCCTGCTCCTCGATGGACTGCCCCTCTTCCGCCTCATCAGACTCTCCCGCGGGCTCCACCACTCTAGGTGGCGGCACGCCAATTCGACGTGGTTGTAAGGGGTCGTCATCATCACCACCCTTTCCGTCTCTCAATGTCTGGGTTGGCATGGCAGGAGGTCGGGTAGCCGTCGTTGCAGCACGCATCACAGGGCCACGACTACCTCGTTGCTGAGCGACGGTGCGTCTCCGAACAATGGCGACTTCTGTCGCCATGTCCCGATGCTCCTCCTCGAGAACCTCGGGTTCCCTGGTTCCCACTTCGATGGTAATCTCTGCAGATCCACCATCTTGTACTGAATAGTCAAACTCGACAATAGTAAGTCTACCCCCGTCGACGAAATCGATCCCCTCGTCGTCCGAGATCGATAGCCCCTGGGCAACGTTTCGTGCGGCGATGATGAGCCGTTCTTTAATTGTTGAATTTCCAAAGTCGGCAACCCACTTCACCATACTCACACCATCAAGTTCCCCGATCTTATAGCCCCCCACAAAGGTATTTCGGTGCTTATCACAAATAAGTTGCCACTGCGGCACTCGGACTTGGTCAATCCCATCTTGTGTCCTGGGGGCTGCACGCGTTGAAGGCCCGCTGTTACGGCGGTGCAGGCTGCCCGAGTTTGACCCGCTGTCGAGGCCGACATTCGACGAGTCGGGGACCGCATCGAGGTCTTCAGGGACACCATAGAGCCAAACCTCCTTCCCTTGAAAACCAGCGGAGACTAGCTCACCATAGTACGACGCTGCCGGGAGCGTGCAGGGGATAAGCTTGGCTTGCGAAGTCGGGCTGGGAACCGGCCCAGTGAAGTAAGTTGTGCCGTTTCGCAAGTCATCGATTCGCACAGCGCGGAACGTCTCGAAGCTGCGGTCATATGTGAATGTCCAGCCGGCTTCCTCGTACTTGCCATTTTGGATAAGCACCGCATGGCTGCAGTCGCGGCTCGTATTGGGAAAGAGGATCGATGTGGTCCACAGCGCGCTGATGTTATCATCTGCCATAAGACTTCCCGGATCATAATATGGCGCAGTCAAAATGACGGTGTTGGGCTGGGACGAGTGAACTGTTGTCCCCAGGATCTGGGTTCCATCGAATGAGAATGACAAAGCGTCGACGGCGTCACACTTCACCGCTCTCCTGTCTGTGGAGGGAGAATTACCTCCCAGGGCTGAAACCTCAATTCCTCCTTCATACGCGGCAGCCAGGACAGTACCGCAGGGTGAGAGGGCGATGGAACGGGGGCTGTGATCCAGAATAATGGACTGGGACCGTTTCGGGGGGGCTGAGCTGAGGTCGTAGATATCGACTTGCATCTCAGTCAGTAGGACAGCCAGCATCATCCCATCATCCTTTATACAGGTAGCGGCAGGTCGTCGTAGAATCTTGAATTCCCGCTTCACGGCAATCTCGGAGCCCCGGGTATCAATCACATATATGCGTGATGAATTGTAGGCCAACAGGTGATGGCCTTTTGGCGAGGGACTAAACTGTATCCCTTCCCCACCCGGGCACGAAGACGAACTGATGGAGTTAGATATGAGTTTGATGATGGTTTTGTTGGGTCGTAAATAAGCGTGGAAAAGGTTCCGTTTCACCTCGCGGGCAAAAAGCCGTCGAAGCTTGGGCAAATCTTCATCGCTGATGGTAGCATGGGCTCCAGGGTGGCTCATAGAATATGAGGGACAATTTCGCAGATGATGGGCGTAGAGGTGTGCCTGCTGGGCAACGCTCCTCCACTTGGTGTTGAGGAGCGCAAGGGACGCGAAGCCATTGGAGTCGGTTGCCTGAAGAATCCTGGGTTGGATTGTGAGAGGTTAGACATGTAAACCACGCCCCATAAGGCAGGAGGGTGAATAGGAGATAGCGAACGCACTGTTGGATGATTTCGTCGGGTAACCGATCGAAGGCGGGCGGCGAGTCGGCCATCATCATGGCCTTCTTGTCGATTGACGAGCGAAGGCGCCCCGTCCTGGCACTGTTCGTCATTGCAGACGATTTCGTCGGCGTAGAATGCGATCACAGCGGCCGCTCGTTCGTGGGGGGACTCATCGTCTTCACGGATCACAGGTTACTGGCATGTTCTCGTGGAGAAAAGGGGAATGTGTTTCGTGTAACGGTGTGGCGATTGAAGGTTGCCAGCTTTTCGCCGCTCGCAGCCCACATTGATGGTGACTTGAGGGTTCCAGGCAGGCCATGCCAGATTGGCGCGGGCAACAACCCAACGCGGAAGCACCCAAGCAGGCAGCCTGGGACGGGGGGTGGGGCGGCGATTGGAAGCCGATCAGCTGGGGATCCACAACTGCCCCGATGGTCCCCTCACAGAGCACGGGAAAATTTTGGGGCGGTGCTGGCCTATTCCTTGGCAGCGCCTTTGGTTTGCAGCAAGCGTCGTCTTCCAATAGTCAGCCACCATTCTGTCGCATTGGAGGATTTTGTTCTCGCTCTCAGGCAGTTGGCCTACAGCAGGTGATGTTGTCGCTCAACATGGCCAGATGCGCGTCACGACGAGCGATCGCTAGGGACCGAGTCAAGTAATTTAATCGCAAATGTCTACATACTTTGCCCACTCTTGCATTACATGTAGGTCAATAGGACGCCAGGCTGGCTGGTAACCCCTACAAATACCTCTGGAGGAGGAGACTGGACTTCAGTGCGTCGCAGGCTGATCAGCGATGGGGCTCCTGGAGAGCCGAGGCCGTGGCGAGAGGGGCTCCCGAAAGCTGGAATGACATTTACAAACTCCTTCGCAGCGAACTAGGTAAAGGTGAAGCGTCGTGGCCTGTTCACCCGGGACTGCTCAGCAACCTAAACAAATGCGGATTGTCCCCCGTCTTTTCGCAATGCGTGGCTGTTGCAACTCAGATACTTCGTACTACCAAGTATGTATGTTCGAGAGAGAGTGGAGGAAGAAGGTATGGGGCGCGGGTTCTGCATACGGTTACGGGAGTGTCCAACGAACCAAGCAGCTGGCGCGATGGGGTAAAAATAGCAACGGTTGCGACAGCGGGAGATGGCATTGTGGCGGGACAAAGAGCCGTTTGTCTCGTCAGCAAACATGACGAGTTCATGGAAGTTGTCAGCTTGCATGATCAACGGGGGACTTTTTGCGTTTCGATGTTCGGCAACCCTGTGCGAGTTGTCCCGATATCTTTTACGGATACTCTCTCCAGATTGCCATCGGATGGTTAATGGATGGGATAATTGCCGATCCTGGTTCCACAAAGCCTAGGCTCCCACAAGTCGCCTTGAGGCTTGACAACGGCCCCAAGAGGCGACAAGCCTCATTATGTTTATGCTACACTCTCTTATTGTAGTGTAAGGTACCTCACACACCAAGAGCAACCTACACTAGATAAGGTTAATGTGGCATCCGGTGAAGTGCTTACTGGTGGTGTTGAGAGATTGGATGGATCCGTGATGGTCTCAGCGTAAGCACAGGGTTTGAGGGGTGAAGTGGGGGCCTTTTTTTCGCCTTTTACATGTTTCACCCATGCTAGATACAAGCTTTATTGGGGGTGCTTGGTGTGCAAACCGTCCTGCAGCAGGCTCTAACTCACGTGCTAGCGCGGTGCCAATTCGCGTTCTGGAAGACGCGTCGACGACGATGAATTGAGGTCAAACTCAACACCACATCTACTTGGCATTTGAGCCCGGTGCCACACAGCTACTTGAACCATATATAGTTGTTGCCATGGCCGGCCAGACACTCAAGTCCAAGACCAACAACGTCGCCAGCAAGACCAAAACGACCGTCGCCGCGACAAAAGCCGAACCCAGGGAGAAACTTGCGTTGAAGCGCAAGGCGCCCCGTTCAGGTGATGAAGAGAACGACCTCTGCGATAGTTGTGGGGACGACGTAGAAGAAGAGGAAGAGATTAAACCTCCAGTCGCAAAGAAGTCTAAGACCACGAAAAACGACATGCCACTCGCGGCAAGAACAGCAATCCCCACGCTCAATAGGGCTATGTACATTGGCGCCCACGTCAGTGGTGCGGGTGGTGTGCAGAATTCCATCGCCAATGCTGTGCACATCGGCGCCAACTCCTTCGCTCTCTTCCTCAAATCCCAAAGGAAATGGACCAACCCTCCACTCGCTCCCGAGGCCAAGACGCAGTTTCACGCCTTCCTCAAGCAGCACGGCTACGACGCATCACAACACATCCTCCCGCACGGGTCCTACCTTGTCAACCTTGCCCAGGCCGACAAAGCCAAAGCCACTCAAGCCTATGATAACTTCGTTGACGACCTCAATCGGTGCGAAGCTCTGGGCATCCAGCTCTACAACTTCCACCCAGGCTCCACCGGTGGCGACACCATGTCCGCCGCATGCGGGCGTATCGCCGCGCAGCTGAACCGGGCGCACAAGGCGACCAAGTCCGTCGTAACTGTGATTGAGAACATGTGCGGGAGTGGTAACGTGGTTGGCTCACGCTTCGAGGAACTGCGCGACATTATCGCCCTCGTCGAGGACAAGACCCGTGTCGGCGTCTGCATCGACACCTGCCACGCCTTTGCGGCAGGGTACGACCTGCGCTCGCCCGAGGCATTTGCCGCCACAGTCGCCAAGTTCGACTCGATCGTTGGCCTCAGCTACCTACGGGCTTTTCATCTCAACGACAGCAAAGCCCCCTTTGGCTCACACCGCGACCTACACGCCAACATTGGCACCGGATTTCTAGGCCTACGTGCATTCCACAACATTGTCAACCACGAGCCCTTCCAAAACCTACCCATGGTACTAGAGACGCCAATTGACGAGAAGGGTCCCGATGGCAAGTCGTTTGAGAACAAGCAGATCTGGGCAGCCGAGATCAAACTGCTTGAGGGTTTGATTGGGCAGGACGCGGACAGCCCCGAGTTCAAGGCCAAGGAGACGGAACTACGAGCCAAGGGGGCGCCGGAACGGAAGAAGATCCAGGAGCAGGTGGATAAGAAGGCGGAGAAGGATGCGAAAAAGGGCAGTAGAGGCGCTGGCGCCGGGAAGAAAAGGGGAGCGAAAAAGAAGCAGGAAGCAGACAACAAGGATGAGAGTGACTGATGATGAATGGCGTGTTCCATAATACGGTGTTGTTGGATTGCCTGCTGGTGATTCGGGCAGTGTGGATGATGGATCCGTGTATAAGATGAATCGAGCTCCCGTCCCCAACTGTTTGGATACAGCACAAGCCCCTGCTCAACACGCATCGAGTCCCACGCTGACAATGCTTTTGAGGTGAAAATTGTCTGGGGCGTGAAATTTCCGAAGCACGTATGAGAAATTCGGTTGAGATCAAATGCCTGCCTAGTATCCAGCTAGAGTATAAATCACAAAGCCCGAGGCCGTCCTTCAAGTCGGCAGCACAAAGGTGGGGGGAATCCGAATCCTCCTCTTCAGACATGACAAGTTAGCCGTGTTACCACTGCGCACATGCGCGCGCGCTATATGGTTTTGGCGGGGTTTCAACACAGGCTTGTGACCTATAGCGCTCAGTGGAATGGCTATTTTGGGAAATGGAAAAGCAGAAAAGAATCAGGTCCAGGGAAATTGATTTCCTGGTCTGCCGGCCGAAAAGCCAGCTATACATACTTCCACGGTATCTTACCTAGATCAGCGTATTTCGAGGCATCAAAGGGCCGAGGGCAGAGTCCCAGGGCGAAGCTCGATGGCCTTAATCTTGACCAAGGATCCAGAATCTAGGCGGCCCGATGAACTCACTGAGGTAGGTTCTGTCTTGTACAGTACAACTGAGGTATCGTGCTCGTGTGCTGTTTAAAACCAACTGTTTAAGACCAACTTCCAATATAGCAGCAACAAGACTGACCAATAATGCAAACACACACAAACGCCAGAGGCGAGACGAATGCCGAGCAGAACAAGAACCCCCCGGCCCGAAACTCACTCCTTCGCTCCTTCATGCCTTCAATCCCATACTAGACCCAATTGTCGCATCCGAGTCCAATCCTCCCTAGCCACGCGTGGGCAACGTCGACAACCCAAACCGGCCAAACTACCTGCAGGAGGGCTTCTGTTGGTACGAGGAAGTGTAACAGAAATTACCGCTTCCCCCTAGCCCACGCCTCAACCTTCCCCATCAGCCCCCTCAGGCCGATTCCTCTCTCACAATTCCCTTGCAACCACATCTCCATCCTCTCCCTCACATTCCGCATGCTCTTCAACACCGGCAAACGGCTGCCATCCTCATTCTGAACAAACTGACCCGGATTCAGCAGCACGTCAAAGCAATCATGCCAAATCTCAGTCTGCCAATACCGCTTGAGGCTCTCGCGAATCTTGTAGCGCCTTCCGCCGGCCGTTGCTAGCCCCCCTGCGTCTGCACGGATGGTTTCAATGTACTTGCCAAAGAGGAGGCAGTGAATGGTACCGGCAAGTCCATGGTAGTCAATCTGCCAGGTCCAAGGGCGGCCCTCGCGCATCTCGGCGCAATCCTGAGACGACGTCTTCCAGTCGGCAATGAACTGGACATCCGGGACGAAGGCCCGCATGTCAATGGCGCGGCCAAAGTCGATAAGCGTGACGCCGCGGGCAGCCCAGCCGCCTGTGCCCGCCGGAGACCACTGGCTGGAAAGGTGTTCGTACGGGACGGATCCATCGAGGCGCAGGAGGCAGTTGTCGGCTTTGATATCGCCATGCATGATCTGCTTGGCGTGGAGGGCCTCGATAGTGCGGAGAAGCTCGATGGTAAAGAACATGGCAAGGGTTTCATCCATGACGCCTGACGGCTCGGCACGGAAGATGTTGATTACATCGAGGAGGGTGCCATGGGAGAAGTAAGGGATAAACAGGAAGCCCTCATCCTGGTAGAGGTGCATCTCAAGCGCCGGGGAGAGCGATGCTGTAGCACGGTGTTGCGGCCCTAGACGCGAGTGCGCAAGCCGCATCATGTAAAACTCCCATGGCGTGGGCGGTTGCTCCATCTTGAGCGCTTCACGTTCGTGGCGGCGGTTGTGTGCGCTGGCAAATGCGCCTCGGCCCATTATGGCGACAGGGGCATTCTCATCTCCAGACTGCGCTGCCGCGTCGCCATCGCTGTCTTCTTCAGTCGGGTGTGAGTTCTCCACCAGGTATACTGGAGCAAAAGCACCGGCGCCGAGTTCTCTACGGATAATATATTCCGTCTCGACACCGGGGAACTGGACAATAATAGGCGTGTTCACGGCGAGCGTCCTATCGGTACTGCTCTGTCGGCTGCTCTTTGCCACTTGTTTGGCGTACCTGCGGATCTCGCCCCCCTTCTCGTACCGCTCGTTACTGTGGTCGTAAAAGCCGTCGTACGAGCTGAGTGGCGGCTGGATTGACGCCAAAATTTCGTTCCGTACCGTGTCGTCCACTGGGTTGCATTGGGCATCTTTGATGACAGGCCCCTTGGGAGCGAGAGCATTGGGACCCAGTCTCTTCGGCCCAAGAGGCTTACCAAGAGTCGCTGGTTTTGCTTTCTGCAATTGCGGCTGCGCCACTTTCCACTTGGGTAAGTCGTCCTCGATCACTTCCCGCAGTGGGCTGCTAAGTTGCTCGAGGTCGATCGTGTCCTCGCGTGCTAGCATTCTCCCATCCTCTTTCTTACATGGGGTCTTGGCAAGAAGATCACAGCCGCTCTGCTCATCGGTAATGTCAAGCGACGATTCGGTCCTCTCGGTAATAGGTGTCATAAAGGGGAGGCGGTTGTTGGCCGCCTCAACCGGGTCCCGATATGGCCTTCGAGAGGGCACGTAGTCCTCTGGAGGGATCGGGACGAAGGAGGTCCTCGTCGGTGGTGCAAAATCATCCGATGTTGGCGTCGCCACCGTATCCTCGGCCTCTTCTAGAGTCTCGTGCATTTGCCCCGTCTCGTCGTTATCGTTGATTTCAATGAGATCAGAAACCTGGGTATCGTTCCTCTCTTCACCGTCGTCCCCATTAAGGAGGGGAACGTGCTTCCGCGTTGAGAAGTCTGACCATTCGCTAACACTCTTGGCATCTGAGTTCTCATCCTCACCGTGCTCGTCGACGGCTTCTTCGTCTTCGTCACCGACTTCACTCGCCGAAATGTTCCTCATGGTACCCGTGCTCTCTGCGCCGCTTGTATAATCGTCCGTCTCGTATCCATGCTCATCGTCACTGATGCTATTTTGTCCAGCGGCTGGCTCAAGCGGAGCATTAAATATGTCATAAATATCATCAGTTGCCGCTTTGGTGTGCAGCGTCATCGTCGGCTCCGCTGACTGTTTCCTCTTGATCTTTGGTCCAGAGGGCGAGTCTAGTTTCGCTTTGACTGCGAATAAATTAGCCAGACCCCAAACAAACCTGGACACTGACGTACTGATTTGGGTCTCATTGACTTCAATCACCTTCTTCTTCGTCTTGCTCTCCTTCGGGTAGATAGGAGCGCCATTCTCATCCAACTGAATCACGTCGTGATGAACCACAAGCCTTTCGGTGGTTGATTTGCTTACCACAACGTCCGCCTTGTGAAAGCTGTTCTCATTCATAGTTGAGGGACCTTGGTCCAGAGTATCAACCTCATCCGTCCACTCGTGGCCCAGCCAGCCACGGTTGGCAGCCCAGACCTCCTCAAAGCTCAACTCGGTGCCGGGTTCATCGGGAGTCGGGTAGACAACTCGCAGATCTACAAAGACACGCTCTTTCTTACCACTAACAGGATTCACGGTAACCTGGGCCTGGGAATGGTGAATGGTAATATGCGATTGAGACAATTGCGTTGACAGAGACTGAAAATACATATGCGCCAAACCGCTATTCATTAGTCCTATTTGAATCAACACGTGATTGTGAGGGGTGAGGGCAGAATAGTGACATACCGTATCCCTGAATACCTGCATCTTAGGGGCACTGCTCTTCTTTCCTCCCGCCTTAAGCGTCTCGCCAGCCCAAGGCTTGGGCTCCATTATGTTCTCTTTCTTGCGGTCCGCTAGTGAACCGATCGTGTCCCAACCCTTTGATCCCGCTAATTTGGAAGAGAGTGCTGGGGCAGCCGCGCCAGCGTCCGAGAAAATGTTCAACTTTGCCTTTGCCGGTCTGGACGGCTGACCACCACCAATGGCACTTGTTTGTCTCGGGGCCTGAGGATTGCGAGCAGCGGCGGCGGCGGCGAATGGATCGATTTTGGCGGCCAACGCTGGCCGGACCGTCGGAAGAGCTGGCGAAGAAGGGCCCTCGATCCCATCGGCGACGTGTGCTCGCCTCTCTTCAAACTCACCAAATTTTCGGAGGAGGCGCGATGTAGGACGGGCCTCACGCTCGATTCCCAGCTTGTAGACTTCCTCGGCCTGCGCCCAACGCCCAACACTCTCTAGCCATGCCGCATATTCCTCATAGAAGATGGCCAGAGTCTCGCCGATTCCGTGTCGCGAAAGAAAAACAAAGCTTTCCCGCGGCGAGTCAGAGAAGAACTGGATGTATTGCAGCCAGAGCTTAATGTATCGGGGGTCGTTTTTGTACTGAGGCGCACCGACAAATGCCTTGGTGGCGCGCTCGAGAAGTGTGTGTAGTTGGGACTGTGGCGTAGCCTGTGCTGAGGGATATGCATCGAGAGTCCAGCGGATATAACGGTCGTAAACGTCGAGAGGATCGTCGGCCTCTCCGATATTAGCAATTTCGGCCTCGTACTCGGCGCGGATGCAGTCGTTGATTGTTCGCGTATCCGATGGAGTCTGTCTCGCGAACTTGTTCGCTGGGGATGGCGAGAACAGCTCTGCGAGTTTCTTGGCTGACCTCCCGCTGGGAAGCGCCTGAATGTTTTCTTTTTGGCCCTCGATAATGTCGAAGTTGATCAAGTCGTCGGATGCCATTTTGGATGTGGTTGTGCCACTGTGATAGCTGTCCGAATACTTGTTGAAGATCGATGTATTGTCGTCGAGTCGATGTCGACCTGCCTCCTCGATGCGACGGTGGAAATTGGTGGGGGCGTGCCTATCCGGCCACGACAAGGCTAACCAAATATTTGGGCAAGTCGCTGTAGCAACCCCGCGTCATCCACCAGCCGCCAAGACCTTAGACAATCGGCCCCACTGCAAAAACGAGCCTCAGGCAACTACGGTGGGTGAGTTCCAACGCCTGAGTCAATTTTAGCCTCGACTCGACGTGGAAAAAGGTTTGGGTCGCCGTGACTTATTTACAGCACACGTCCTCTGGTTTAGGTGGGATCCCGGCACCGCAGGGCAGGAATGGATCGTACGGATTAGTTTGAAGACATCTTGCGTCGCCAGTCTGGAGAGCAGTCATCCTCATCACACAGGAGCAAGCCAACACTTCGAGAAAGGCAAGTTTGACAATCACATAACCTTGGTATTTGTTCATTGCTTCTATTGAGTTTTTCCATTTTCATGAGCCGTCTCGTGGTAACCGTTTTATCCGAGGTAAACAAGCTGCCGCTCACTCAGCCGCCTCCGACCCTCTTCCGGATCCCGACTCCATCCGAGAGTGTCTCCGCTTCAAGCCCACTTACAGGTTGACAGCGGTGCGGAACTTCTCACCGGCATAAACGGCGTTCGAGCCAAGCTCCTCTTCAATACGCAGGATCTGGTTGAGCTTGGCGAGACGCTCCGAACGGGCCGGGGCACCAGTCTTGATTTGGCCTGAACGGATGCCAACTACGATGTCAGCGATGGTAACATCCTCAGTCTCACCAGAGCGGTGAGACACCATGACACCCCAACCATCGGCATAAGAGTCTTTGGCGGCCTGGATCGACTCAGTCAAGGTGCCGATCTGGTTGACCTTCAGAAGAAGGGCATTGGCAGCCTTGAGCTCAATCGCCTTCTTGATACGCAGAGGATTGGTGACAGTCAGATCATCAGCAACGAGCTGGATGTCTTCAGTCTTGTAGAAGTAGCTCCACGCCTCCCAGTCGTCCTCGGCGAAGGGGTCCTCGATGCTGACGATGGGGTACTTCTTGACCAGCTCGGCATAGAGGTTGGCGAGTTCCTCATACGTGAGCCACTTGCTGGGGTCCGAGTCGGGGTTCTTGAAATCGAGGTCGTACTTCTTGACATCCTCCTTGTAGAACTCGCTAGAGGCAACATCCATGGCGATCTTGACCTGACCTGTGTAGCCAGCCTTCTCGATAGCCTCAGTGATGAGGTCAAGCGCCTCGGTGGGGGTCTGGATATCGGGAGCGACACCGCCCTCGTCACCGACATTGCCGGCAGACTGGCCATACTTCTTCTTGGCCAAGCTCTTGAGGATGTGGTAAACCTCGGCACCTTGGCGCAGAGCCTCAGAGAACGAGGGGGCAGAATCAGGCACGATCATGAACTCCTGGAAGGCCAGGCGGCCACCGGCGTGGGAACTGCCGGTGGTGTCAGCACGATGACCGGGCACATTATGAACTGGGTTGCAAAAACTTACCCGCCATTGAGGACATTCTGGAAGGGAACAGGAAGGACATAGGGCTTCTTGGTCCCAGCGAGATCCGAGATGTGGGCATAGAGCGGGACACCTTTCTCAGCAGCACCGGCCTTGGCGACGGCCAAGCTGACACCAAGAATGGCGTTGGCACCAAGCTTGGTCTTGTTGGGGGTGCCGTCGAGGTCAATTAGGAATTTGTCAACCTTGGATTGGTCCTTGACATCGATGTTCTCCTTGATCAGGGCGGGACCGATGATCTCGTTGACGTTCTGGACCGCCTTTAGGACACCCTTGCCGGCCCACTTGGTCTTGTCACCGTCACGGAGCTCGCAGGCCTCATGCTGACCTGTCCAGTGCGTTTATTAGTTTGGGGACCTCGGAAGCTGGGTGTGCGGGGTCACGAACCGGTAGAAGCGCCCGAGGGAACAATAGCGCGGTGAAGGCCGACCTCGGTGACAACATCGACCTCGACGGTCGGGTTGCCACGAGAGTCGTAGACGTAGCGAGCGTGGACCTTGGAGATGGGCATTGTGACTAGTTCTCTTGCAGGGAAGTGTCAGCAATGGTCAATAACTGTTGATTGTTCAGGCTTGGGAATGATGGATGATGGACGTTGAGAATCGGGCAGGTGCTGGCTTCCAACGTAGCTGCGGTAGGTGAGAGGTTCAAGTTTTGAGGCAACGAGTAACACGCAGGTGGCAAAAAATATTGCTCCTTCGTAGCTTATACGCAAAAATTCCCTCAGTTGGAAGCTGCATAGCGGTCCTTACGAATATCCCGCACAAGTTATCGTCAACAAGGTGCCTTGGATGACCAACACCAGCAGAGCCCCGAACCAGAATGATTGGGGAAGCAAGACATCGCTATTGGGAGCAGAGGGGAACTGGGGGGCTTATTGAAGACATACATACCTTTGGGTCGGTGAACAGTTCGATGCTGTGGTGCTGTAGAATCACTCGGGGTGGGCAAAGTAGTGAGGAAGAGAAGAGATCAAGAATGAGCAGCTTGGCGCGAGGAAGCTTTTGGACTTAAGAAGAGACAGAAGAGGAGGGGCAGGTTTGTTTGTGGTGGGGTGATTCGGGAAGGTAGAAGGAACGTTTCTTCTGTTAATGATTGCTAAGGGCCATCATATGAGAAGCCGCCGATTTCGTCAGTGCTAGCATCGCACATTGGGTAGCAGCTACCTTTCCGCTTGAAACCCAGCAAGACCTGCAGCTGAACCGCACTTCGTTGAGAGCTGGTCTTCGGGCTTACGGTTTACCTGCGTGAAAAAAACTTTTCAGGAAAGGAGACTCAGGTTCGCACAGAACCTTCCTCCCACACCTTTCATGATGGATCTCACCTGTTCACCTTTGCAGGGCACTATCTCTTATGCTATGACTCTTTGTTTCGGCTTTTCATATGATTGCCATAGGTGAACTGCTTCTTGTTTTGCGGCGGCCTGTAAAACTACGGGCATCTTTGGGACTAGAAGCCAATGACCCCTCCATCCCCGCCACTGTAGCTACCCCGCAACCAGGTCCGATCGATCATGGCTGTAGGCCCAAGCTATGACACTCAAATGCACTACACTACAGTAAACATATGTCGGACTGACACTGGAGGTAAGTTGGAGATCTTAACTTCAGCAAGGGTCAGTTGGAAGCCGTAAAGGACACCGGCTTTCAGACATTGATCGGAGTTTTCCGTTACGATCCCCTTGTGTGAACTTACAGATGGATAACTGCATCCACATGTTGCTTCCAAAGTCCCAAACAGTCATTCTTGTGTGGCAACGACATATGAGGGATGGGGAGGGAGGCGCTGTTGCCCCTAGGTAGCCCCCAAAGCGCCCCCGGCGGGTGTTGTCGATTTATATGAATAGCAAGCGATAACACGGCGGTTAAGTGTTCAAGGCTCCCGAGACCATCATGTGGTTAAGGGCTGCAGAGCCAGTCTAACAGCATAATCACTACTAAATTTCTTGCCAAGGCGGCTTTCCATGTCGGGCGCCCAAAACTAGACATGTAGTCTACAAGTAGGTAGCTTTCAGGCCCAGTCCAATGGTCGCAGACATGTCAACGTGAATGTCCGCATGTTTTGGAATTGCCCCAGGCAATGCAAGAAACCAGGACAGGCATTGAATTCTAATATTAATTACCTAGGTAGTGTCGGGACAAAGCCATCATCAGACCGCCTGCCTTTTACGGGTTGCTGCAATCGGGGAATTGGGACCGTGACTTCTCCACGATTGGCAGGTGTGCTTAAGCGAAGTTCAGAACTCGACTGGGATGGCCTGGGCGGCGGCGGTCATTAGGGACCTGGATTCAGCTTCTGCTTCCTGCCTTCTTCATAAAACTCCTCGATGAGCACTGTGCGTGACAACAGCAGGCGTGTACGAAATTCATGTTGTTGTTTTTAAATATACCCATTCTAGACCTTCTTTTCTAGCCACTTTTAATCATGTATCGCTCATCAATTCGTTTGCGGCCTGCCTGTCGAGCACTACAAAGCCGTCCGCTCTCCCCAGCCGTGAAGCTTTTTCATCCGTTTGCGCAGTAAGCACACCAGACATTTATTTCTAGGCACACCCCAGTGGACCCGCCTGCCACACCCCACGCATCCCCCCCTCTATTATACTGACCACCCCGCAGCACCTCGAGCTCAAGACAATTGTGCTCGGCCACTTCAGCACTGAGCCTCAACTCAATTACACCGTCCCGTCAAGTCTGCCGCCCAGTACGGACTGCCCGTCTCTCCCGTCAACCATTTGTTCGACATTGCTCTCACAGACGTCACAACATGTGCCGAACCCAAGCTACAGCCGATGTGGCAAGTGGGGTCAATGTCCAGTCTCGCGAGCTGCTCCCTGCCAATGTCATTCCCCGTCACTACCATGTCACACTTGAGCCCGACTTTGAGAAGTTGACCTTCGACGGTACTGTGGTCATTGATTTAGATGTCGCCGACGACTCTAAGTCCATCTCGCTGCACACGCTCGAGCTCGATATCCACAATGCAAAAATCACGACGGGAGGGCAAACTGTCAGGTTGGCCGCGTCTGCCTTGTTCTCCAGGAATCTGTCCAGCTAATGGAATCACAGCTCCTCCCCCGGCGTTTCTTATAACGAAACCGCTCAGGTCAGCACCTTCACCTTCGATAATGCTGTCGAGAAAGGTACCAGAGCGCAGCTCGAAATTACCTTCACCGGACAGCTAAACGACAAAATGGCGGGTTTCTACCGCTCGACTTACAAGAACTTGGATGGTAGTGAAGGTATTATGGCTGTTACGCAGATGGAGCCCACCGACGCCCGCCGGGCTTTCCCCTGCTTCGACGAGCCGTCACTCAAGGCTGAGTTCACGGTTACACTTATTGCCGACAAGAATTTGACGTGCCTGAGCAACATGGACGTCGCCTCCGAAACCGAAGTTCAGTCCAAGGTCAGCAGGGGCACCAGAAAAGCTGTCACATTCAACAAGTCTCCCCTTATGTCAACCTACCTAGTTGCCTTCGTCGTTGGCGAGCTGAACTATATTGAGACCAACGAGTTCCGGGTGCCCGTCCGTGTTTACGCGCCCCCCGGACAGAACATTGAGCATGGCCGCTTCTCACTTGACCTGGCAGCTAAGACGCTTGCATTTTACGAGAAGGTATTCGGTATCGAATTCCCCCTCCCAAAGATGGACCAAATTGCCATCCCAGATTTCGCCCAGGGCGCCATGGAAAATTGGGGCCTTGTGACGTACCGTGTGGTTGACCTCCTTCTCGACGAGAAGGTCAGCGGCGCAGCCACCAAGGAACGTGTTGCTGAAGTGGTTCAACACGAGCTCGCTCATCAGTGGTTTGGCAACTTGGTGACTATGGACTGGTGGGACGGTCTGTGGCTCAATGAGGGGTTCGCAACTTGGGCTTCTTGGGTAAGCAGCACCACGAACTTCCTCCCTGCTTCGTATCTTGCTAACTATCACCCCCAAAGTATTCGTGTAACATCTTCTATCCTGAGTGGAAGGTGTGGCAAAGTTATGTCACCGACAGTCTTCAGCGTGCCCTCGGTCTCGACTCTCTCCGGAGTAGCCACCCCATTGAGGTGCCGGTAAAGAGAGCGGACGAAATTAACCAGATTTTCGATGCCATCTCATATTCGAAAGGTTCCTGTGTACTGAGAATGATTTCGACCTATCTCGGAGAAGATACATTCCTGGAGGGTGTGAGGCGCTACTTGAAGAAACACGCGTACGGGAACACGCAAACTGGAGACTTGTGGTCATCGCTGGCCGAGGCCAGTGGCAAGAATGTTGAGGATGTCATGAATGTTTGGACTAAGAACATTGGTTTCCCGGTGGTTACCGTCATGGAAAAGGGAGACAACACCATCCACCTGAAGCAAAATCGCTTCCTCCGGACTGGCGATGCCAAACCCGAAGATGACCAGGTCATCTATCCCGTCTTCCTCGGTCTGCGGACCAAGGACGGTGTTGATGAGTCCTTGACTTTGAATGGTCGGGAGGCTGACTTCAAGGTTCCCGGTAGCGACTTTTTCAAGCTCAACGCGAACCACACTGGCCTATATCGCACATCTTATTCTCCAGAACGGCTAGAGAAGCTTGGTGCAGCAGCCAAAAAGGGACTTCTTAGCATTGAAGACAGAGCCGGCATGATTGCCGATGCGGGTGCTCTGGCCACGTCAGGGTACCAGAAGACATCAGGCGTGCTCAGCCTTCTGAAGGGATTCACAACTGAGACTGAGTTTGTGGTCTGGAACGAGCTCGTCTCCCGTGTTGGCTCGGTCCAAGGGGCATGGATCTTTGAGGATCAAGCCGTCCGTGATGGTATCGAGGCGTTCCTCCGTGACCTCACCAGTGCCAAGGCGCATGAGCTTGGTTGGGAGTTCACCGAAAATGATGGTCACATTGAACAACAGTACAAAGCCATGATGTTTGGAAGCGCTGGCCTGGCTGGTGATGGGGTTGTCATCAAGGCGGCGAAAGACATGTTCGCCAAGTATATGACAGGAGACAAGGAAGCCATTCATCCCAACATTCGCGGCAGTGTATTCAGCATGGCCCTCAAGTATGGTGGTAAAGAAGAGGTATGGATTTCCTGCACATATGAGTTTCATGATGCTGACAGTTCGCTAGTATGATGCTATCCTCAACTTCTATCGGACGTCGACGAACAGCGACGAGCGTAACACGGCTCTTCGTGTCCTGGGCCGCGCCAAGGAACCAGAGCTGATCAAGCGAACACTGGACCTCCTTTTCAGCGGTGAAATCAAGGATCAAGATATTTACATGCCGACAGCTGGTCTACGTGGGCACCCTGAGGGCATCGAGGCCCTGTTCAGTTTCATGACGAGCAACTGGGACGAGCTCGTCAAGAAACTGCCTCCTGCACTCTCGATGCTTGGTACCATGGTCTCTATCTGCACCTCCAATTTTACCAAGCCAGAGCAGTTGGCACAGGTTGAGACTTTTTTTGCGAACAAGAATACCAACGGTTTCGATCAGACGTTGGCGCAGAGCTTGGATGCTATTCGCTCCAAGATCTCATGGCTGGAGCGGGACCGCGCAGATGTTGCTGGCTGGCTGAAGGAGAACGGATACAGTGGGTGAGATCGGGCGAACTTAGTGGGCATGGTCTGACTGGAGACAAAAGTGAAAACTCAGCCAGTTAAAAGTCATCGGCTATAGACGAAGAGATGTGACACTTGCAGACAGATGTATATTATGGGTTCCGAAGAGCGCCGTGTACGTGATTTTTATTCTTTAATCGGAACACCGCAATCCTATGAAAGTACCATAACTATTCAGGCCTTTGAGTTGTTCCACAATCGTCATCATCGCCATCCTTACCAGGAGGTACGTATAACCCTAACCCTTGATCAATCTATTTTCTGCCCCCCTTCTCCGCCCAAATTCAGGGCAATTTCATCAGCTCGACCTCCCGAAGCCTTCTCTCCATCCCGCCGGCTTGAAAGTTGGCCGCAAAGCAATCAGTTTCCTCGACGGCAGTCATGGGGTGGTTCGACGGCTGGTTTGGGGACAGCAGCGGTGAAGCAGACCTGTTGCGCAAGCTCGATCCTAAGCTCCGCGAATTCCTCGAGAAGGAATCCCCCGTAAAGTATACCACGACCGCGCAACAACAAGAGCGTCCAGGACAAGGACAGCAGCAAAAACAAGAACAGTTACGGCAAAGACCGCAACAACAACAACAACAACAACAACAACAACAACAACAACAACAACAACAACAACAACAACAACAACAACAACAACAACAACAACAACCTGGCTCAACACATGATGCGAATTCCCCGGCCGTACCCCGCGAAAGTCTCTTCCAAGATGGCCGCTATGCCCACCTCTGGAAGAACTATCGACCCCAGGCCGTCATCGATGCCGAGCACAAGAGCGACCATGAGAAGATGATGGATGTTCTCGAGGGCTACAAGGAGCGCAAGGCTATGATTGGCCGGGCGGCACTCGAGAACTGCGCCGACGAGCAGATGGACTGGAATCTGTGCATGAAGGAGGGGGACTGGGTGAAGAAGGCGAGGATGTGTAGTGAGGAGGTGAGGAGGTTTGAGAGGTGTTATATGACGCAGTCTGTTAGTTTTTTTTCCTTTTTTTTTTTTTTCCCTATCATTCTTTCCCACGGTCTCCCTTTTGAATGACGGTACTAATGATACCTA
>Ga0247763_1000669_pt1 | contig 20651 bp, 21 predicted proteins | sample UWRJL141409B4_FD_179926 | JGI IMG/M metagenome (GOLD analysis project Ga0247763, IMG submission 179926) | Plant litter microbial communities from Arlington Agricultural Research Station in Wisconsin, United States - UWRJ-L141-409B-4 | ecosystem: Environmental > Terrestrial > Plant litter >...
GTTTCCCCGACCACCCCCCAAAAAACCCCCCCACCCCCCCCCCCCCCCTTCCCCAGTCTGACAGTGCCAGACACAGCTGTCCCCAGCCAACCCCCAGTTTTTATATGTAAAATCACGAAATTTCAAGGCCGTCATGTCCAACCGTGTCAGAACTACCTCGCTTCAATTAGTACCGTTCCATCACTTCCACATCACGCCTTTCTCGCGATAGCTTCAATCCGGCGTACCATCACCAATCACACCATCGATTCGCACGCACAGCGTGTACGGGCTCTCGCAGCCAGTTTATAAGGAACTCGGCGCCCGCCTTAAACAAACCAGGCGCCTGCGAGGCAATCTTCGTCTCTACTACGGATTTGACAGCCTCTAAAATACGCCGCCCCTCCTAGTAACATAACTGCGTCATACCAATTTGTTGCAGAAACAATGCCCGAGATAGGCTCGCTGTCGCCAGGTCGCGACGAGGCCGATCTCACCGACAGCGGCGGGCTTATTATAGCAAATAGGATAAATGCAGCTTCAACACAGCTTCTACGTAATCGTTTTCTTAAGTAAATCAATCGCAACTTGGTCCTTATTTCTTAACTTTTTTCTGGCGCCTGAGACAGTCCTGTTCTAGTATGTTGGGTGTTTGCGGTACTAGTAGCGTTGCAATTTGTAGTGGCGCGAGTAGGCGAGTGGGCGCCCCGCGCGCTTGCATTGCAAAGCTGCTGTTTTGTATGGGAAATGCGGTAATTCCAATACAGCTGTCAGGTGTGGGTTTTATGTGGGGGAGGGGGGTCGCTGGAGATTTATTGGGAGGTATCCAGAGTAAACCCCCCCCCCAAAATTACGTGATATATACCAACTCGAGCATCTCCTCTTCTCATCCTTTCCAGAACAGGAGGATGATAAGTATGCCACAGTCAGCCCAACGCGTGATTTGGGCCGGCGAAGATGCGCCAGGTTGACAGTGACGATGAGGGTGGACCATGGCAACCGTCGTCGAACACAGTGGATTCGTCGAGTCGCGGCATGCCGGGATAACGGGTGCGAAGGAAGGCGGATCGCAGGCGCAAGGTGGGCCAAGTGTCAAGGATATCGTACACCCAAGGGCAGCTTGTGGCAGGACTCTCCATATCGATGACTTGGCTTCGTTCCGCCGAGGGGGAGGGAGTCGCCGGCCTCATCGGCATCATCTCCTTCTGCAACGAGCCGGAGCTCGCGCGAGGCGCGGGTGCTGGCACGTGCGCGCATCATCAACAAGGGGGTTGCCTTCGATCGCGTGTAGCAAAGGGCTTTCAGGTGAGTCACCATCTAACATGCTCGGACAGCATGTGAGAGAATGAACTTGCTCCATATTCGTGGGGGAGCTTGGGACCCGCAACTTTTGAACCAGGAAAAGCAGGGAAAGGACTTGCACCCTTCGAAGCTTTGTGAATGGCTGGCGGCTGGCTCCAAAGGAGGCGACATTTGACGCATCACGTCACTAGGCCCTGGGTGGATTGACGAGTGATGGAGGGGCCCACCTGCAGCATATGCCGAAGCTGCATCTGTAATACGTCTAGGCTCTTCCCGCATGCCACCGCCCTGTACGTAGTTCCTCCAACCGAGCTCAGCAACGCTGGAAGTTACGAGTAAACTCAATTCATCTAAAGTGACAGTTGAATGTTCATCCGCTATCACACCACCATCACTCCACCGTCTGTAGTGAACTCGGCATGCTCGGCTTCCATTCCAACCTCGCAGCATCGAGGCTATGGTGCAGCATCGAAACCATTGAAAGTAGTGACGTACGTAGGCACGACGCTATAAACGCAATATATAAACTGCCTAGAGTTCCCACAAGTTCTCAACTCATGGAGCCATTATTACCACAGCCATCACCACAGCCATCACCACAATCATCACCACAATCATCACCAGAGCCACCAAACTCATCCCCGAAGCCTGTGCCCTAAACAGATCCGAAATGCACTCACACACTGCCATCGTCGCTACCGCCACCGCTTTCATGGCCCTCCTCCAGCCCGTGTTCGCCGACAATTGTCAAACACATGTTGCCTACTGCGGGTATAACCTTCTTCGCCGGGGTAAGCACACGGTTTAACTTGAAGATATCCTAATTCTCCCCAAACCTCGGAGTATAGCTTCACTTCAGCTGTCCGAATTTCCGTTAAGCAAGACCTCGTTTGTTCATTGACTCACATACGTGCAACAGGAAACTACCGTGGAAATATCATCTCCTCTTTGCGACAAGCACGCCAACCTACTGACGAAGAGCACATAAACTACTCGTTGTTTATCTGTAACGGACCCGATGATGTTCCTTTCCGATACTTTTGCCGCAATTGCATTGATGGCGGCTCTGGAAACAGCGATTACTGTCTCTAAATGGCCACTCTATCTTGAACTGTGAGTGTCAAGAAAGGCAGGATTAAGGGCGATTTGGGAAATGGAGGAGGGAGATGCGCTAGGGCTCTGTTTTCTTCAATCACGGGTTGGCTTAATTCACATCTTGTTACGTCAGCCGTTAAAGCGATACTATTTGAGAATATCTTAAATTCATAACTCATCCTACAATGTTCCTGATGGCCTCGAGACGTCTTCACCACGAATATTTAACGTCAAAACAGTAGTTGCTCAACAACCAATCCCCTCACTCTACCACCTTCCTCGTTCTGTGTGCAGCAAACAAGGCCATCGGATGACATGGAGTATTTCTTGGACCAAAACTTGGCTGATCCAGAATGACGAGAACCGGGCCACATAGTAGGGCCGATCGAAGCCAGGAAACTGGCCTCCCCCGGCGACGCTGGAAGCGTCCGTCCCCCGACTAGGATAGATTTCAAGGCGACGAAAAGACAGAAAGGGATAATATGAGGAGAGAGAGAGAGGGGTGGTGGATTCGGACGCGGAAGGTGGACTCGCTAGTTATTGGAGGCCGACCTCAGGTCAGCCCGACGGCTGGTCACAAAGTGGGGGGCCAACACAACAGGGAACGGACGAAATGCGATGGAAGAATGAGTATACCATTAAAAACCCACGCCCTAACCAGGATTCCTTATCCCTATGCTTATTGCCTAGGTGAAGACCTTCCGTCACACATCTTTTATCCCTTGCTCGCTGCATGCACACACGGCAGTGGCATAATCCCCGACCAAGGTACCTCCCAAATTCCGCCGAGGCGGGTCCCTCGCCACCACGGATCGCACCCTCCGACCACTTTGGCCAGCGCTCCCAGATCAAAGCTGCCCGTGCCGTTCACGACCGGCCGCGCCAGGGGCGAATAAGCCAGTCTCATAGGTCATGGGATTCCGAAGTTGGACTTCCCTCGTTGTCATCCCCAGTCTGAAGAAGATCCATGTCCGTGGTGTCCATCCACGAAAACTGGTCTGAAGGCGTCGTCGATGTGAAGCCGAATCCCGTATAAGTGAGGCTCGGCAACATGGAGAGGGTACTGCCAATTCGGCCGTAGTTCGATTCTATACCGTGATCCTGCATCGGCACCGCACTAGTTTTTGGTTGTTGTTTTTCCTCTAGCTGCTTGGCCAGCTGGGTAAGCTCTACCTCATTCTCGGGAATAAGGTGTCAGCTGGCAAGTCTTCGCTGTTGTTCCGTCGTATATGCACCCGAGCTTGGAAGCCATGTCGTGGATAATGGACTGGCCTCAGTCGTTGAGCTCGGGGGTCTTCAAGATCCCACTGCTCGTAGTTTCGGACCATGGCGTAGAGTTTGACGACTGTGTATTTTCCAACATCTCGGCGTACCTGGAATGGTGAACTTATGGACGATGAGCGGGTGGAAGGAAAACATACCCTCCCCGGCAGCTGCTTATGCTCCATCTTCTTTCGTGTCCCAACCGTGCAAACCTTCCAGTCGTCCTTACGCCGAGAAGATTTAAATTTGAGTTGGACGCAACAAAACGCTAGACAGTTGTACTTTGTGATACTTGCCCCCGAGATTCTTCCAAGACAATACATCCACACATCAGAAACGCAAAATGGCCCTCGCGTCCCATTGCGCACATGTTTTCAAGATGATTAAATCCAGACAACACAATGATTCAGTGGCACTGCAACCTATGCCACTCTGGCCCTCACTGGTGGATTTTTTGAATGCCGGTATTGCAAGATCCACACACTTGCCGGCCTTGTACCCAAAGTGCTTGAGGCAGCCAGCCTGCCTATAAACCACTTTGGATGTAAGATTCCTTTGACTGTGATAAGGAAATATGAATAACACATAGGTAGGTCCTAGGCATCAAGTCAATTAGCGTTACACCTTTTCATCCACCCTACGTGGTCAAGCTTGTTCGCCTGTGGCAGATGCCGCCGACGGAGGGGATATTCCACCAAAAGATTGTCATGATGGTTAGAGCACACCCCTATACGCAAACGGCCTCCGCGCTAGCCTCAACCACCCTCCCTTGCCCCATACCGTCCACTAGGGCGTGGGTCGAAAGCGATACTTGACGAAAAGTCTGTACCGCCGTAATAGGTTAGTCATAAACCGCGTTAACAGGAGATAGACATTAGCCGGAGGTAGCTGACCTTGTGGACGCTGATCTGGCGCAGCCCACTTCTTTGATGACTTTTGCGCAGACGCCGGCGCGTCGTTCGGGGTGGCGTTAAAGCTGCTAGCATGCGTAGGCGTTTTTGTATCACCTAGTGCTATCAAAGAACGGTCGTTGACTACCTCGATAGCAAAGAGTCCTCGTCGCGTCGGCGTTGCTCCTCTTATAGACGAATTTGCCCGGCCAAATGGATCATCACTCTGACCAGATGAAGACGGAGCATCCACAAACGAGACGACACCAGGAAGCCCATCTCGCGCTCATGTCACTGGCCGCTCCTCCTCGTCTAAGGCGTCGAACGAGACCGCGACTAACTTTTCTTGCGGATCCGTTGCGGGAGCTGAAGGCGGGCGAGCGTCCCGCCATGACAAAAGGGACGCGCAATGCGGGGTTACCAGAAGACCGGCACCTCTCTCATCTCTTATCATTGTCGCGTCGGGAAATCTCACCAAGTCCATCGCGCATCGCTTGCGTGACGTGACAAAAGCTCGAACCTAGACGTTTAACACCCCCATGCGCGGGCCGTGAAGACCCTTTTCCCGGTACCCGCCGATTGCCCTTTCAAGACGGACCGAGACTTGCGGCCCTCACACAGGTTCATCAAACTTGCGCGCGACCACCTCCGACCTGCTCGGCAAGATTACCGACAATTGCCTGCACCCGATGCCTAGTTCGCGCAGGTGATGCTTGACGGGATGTTTGTCATGATGGTTGGAGTACAAATCCCCTTCCTCCCTCTTATCTTCACTTACAATGACTGACAACCCAATTCAACGGCCAACTATTGCTCGACAACTACCCCCGCGCCGCCGTCTAATTTGCTTTCCTGGCCCTATGCTGCCAGGTAGATCTCTCGCCGTCGGACCTGCAAAACGAGAAACAGCTACCGAACCTGCCTATAAGCCCGCTCGCCGCAGCCGAACGAAGCGAAGTCGGTGTGAAAAGACACAATTGGTTGAAGCCATACTGTCCGCTCTATGGATATATTGTAGCTTGACGAGATAGGATTACCGCAAGCGCCTCGTTAAGAAGTGTATCAAATCGTCGATCCCCTACCGTCCCCAGCTCCACCCCCCCCCCCCCGGGACGAACGCGTCCCGGTCCGACTTGGACGTCTGCCTCCGAATTATCCGAACTATGCACGAGCAGCCAGCCATCCCTGAACGGTCGGTGGGACGGGCTGAGTGAGACCTCGGTGCGTCACAACCAGCTCGAGCGGTGACCTTCGCCCAGCTCAGGACATAACAGGGGTCACCAACGGCAATGTGACGAACCACATGAACGCCAGCGTTGGCACTCAACAGCTGCGAATCGAGGCTCGCTCGCACGAGTACAAAAGGAATAGGCGTCAAGTCTACGGCTAGTGGTACGCCCCAAGTGGTTAATGGTAACGTCGGCCCTGTTGATGGTATGCATCTGTTCCATAATATTTGGGTGTTGATGGTGGAGAAGTGGTGAATGGGGGACCTGGACTCGGTGGAGACTCAAATGGGATATTTTCACTTCGGAAGCCGATAAGGAGCTAGTATAGCCAGAACCCAAGGTTAAGGTGTTTTTGCTACTAATTACATGTCAAATATGCACGCAGTCCAAAGCATGCCGTATACCCCTTGGGTACATCCGTCAGCTATTTTATACCGGCATACACCTCGAAAAGGAGACAGTAGTTAGCGTTGGATGCGGTAATAGAAAAAGCGCGGTCCAATTATGACGTGCTTCCGACTTTCTTTCCCCGGGATACTACTTATAGGCGGCTCTAGGTCTCTCAGTCTTGTCTAGTTTAAGCATTTGGAAGTGATATACCAGCGCCTCGTGAGAGGCGTGGATTAAACGAATAAGGATGAGAATTACAAGTACCTTTTAGCTATATGGGGAGCGGTTGATCCTTGACCACCGAGGATGCCGCTATTGGTGCATTTTGAGGACGTGTTTCGGGGAACCTCGGTTAGGGAAGAGCGCCGTTTCTTTGGTCGGTGAGCCAGCTGCCCCAGGTCAATTATTAGGTAAGGCTTAAGAAGCCTAAGTAAGCATTCAGGTATTTACTCGTGGATAGTAACACTGATGATATGGGCTATAGTTTTTGAAGTGGGAGAGAAGACTCTTTTGAATCCAATAAGCCTTAGAAGAGTCTTCCCTCGTTAAAGCGGGTACAAATGGAATATGTCGGAAACGCCGAGGCTGCGGAGTTGCCGGGCCGTCCTAGACTGGCTACCGCAAGGCCCTAGGAATCACCAGTTGAGGATGACGATATGGCTGACATTAGCGCAGCGCAATGAAGAAGCTGGGGCACAGGTGCTTTCCTAATTACCCACCAGCATTATACGTGTAGGAACGTCGCTACACCTTGCTCTTGGGCCACCTGCCAGGACGAAAGGAAGCGCTAGGAATGATTGGAAGTGGAGGCATGGAAGACTTTAGAACACTATTAACAACTATAAATTAAGGGAGGCCCCCGGACCCCCCTGTGGCACGCTATGATAAAAAAGATACAATCTGCTGGGCCTTGTTAGTATTTCCAATTTTCAAAGAATGCGAATAAAGATGGGACTAAAAAGTGTATAGTTTCATAGCAAAGCCTTGTCCAGATCTCATCTCATTACCGATCATCAAAAGCTCCAAAAAGCTCCCCGGACCTAACACGGTCGTGGAGGCTGTCTGCATCAGCCTGAGATGCGCCGAGCGCTGTAAGTTGCATAGCATGTAACGTTTTTAGATCCAGTTTCTGCAACGTTTGTAATAAGCGAGCCGTATAGACAAGCGAGCTGTATACTTTTTTGGTATAACGCAACCTTCCAACTTCTTTTACCAATCCTACTACCAATTCGCTATAGATTTACTTCCAATTGAATCTCGAATTATTCTAGCCCTTGAAGCTTTAAAAAAAGACCTAAAGCTTAGTTTTCGACGCGTAGCTACAATCTACAATATACCGCTAATAACCCTTTTTAATCGACGTACCAATTGGCCTGCGTGATGTGATACCCCAGCCAATTTGCGTAAACTTACGGATTTGGAAGAGAAAACAATTATTCAATATATAATTAAGCTATATATACGCGTATTCCATCCTCGGCTTTTGTACGTAGAAGATATAGCTAACTAATTACTACGCGAACGCGACGCGCCCCCTATTAGTATATAATGGGCTTACAACTTTATTAAGCGCTAATTAAAACTCCGGATGCGTTTTACGTATAAATACGATTACTAAAGGGCTAAATGTAAAGATTCCAAGGTTATTTAAAAGTAGTGTCACGGCACCAAAGGACGCAGTCCTTCTACATCTAGCTGCGTAGCCACAGGCAGGCAGCATCACGGTACCGTGACAAGTAGTTTGCCTTTGTATATAACGTTAAGGTTAAATACGGTATCCTTAACGACGATTTATATAATTTTAACGAGACTGGCTTTATAATAGGTATTATTATCTGTTAATTTGTGTGGCCTGACTGGTCTCAGTGAGGTCCAGTACAGGAGGTTACAGGGGGTGAGTCCCCTGTAACGAGCGCAGCGGAAGGCTTTGAGGGTACGATGACTGCCCGGGACGGGGTCAAAGGAAGCTAAGATCAGCAGACCAACCTGCTGTAACAAGCAGAGATATAGGGGTCTATGCCCTGTAACAAGGTGACTACAGTGGGCTTTGCACAGAGATCACCAAGGTCAAAAGGTTGCCCTAAGGCTATATATAAACTATCTTGCTTAAGGTAGAAGAAAGGGAAAGAATCAGACACCAGAAACACAAGAGGGGAGATGGTTCTTTATAGGGCCCTCAGTGGGTGTGGGTCAATCTTACAGGGGGTGAGGGCCCTAAAACACAAAAGGAAAGCTTATACTACAGAGGGAAAGGTGCTTACGTTGACGCTGGAATCCGAAGGATTCCAGGGCAACGAGTTGGCTGGGCTGACGTAACAATGGTGCTGGCAAGCGGTTGACAAAAAAACAGGGTCACATTACCTATCCAGTACATAGGCTACCATATAAATTATAGGCAAAACAGAGGTATCTTTTTGTACTACCAGCCGGTCATCTGACCGTTCCCTGCTATCACTTGCGCCATCCGCACTACCATAGAATCCACCTACTTGTTGATTGTCTCCTGACGGATGCTTTTCCACCTAGCGATTATCAGAGCCTTCAAATCTGAGCCAAGGCGATAATTTGTACGTACGTACTGTTTGACAACTCGTTAGTAATTCTCGATAGGGCTTAAATCCGGGGATCCAGGCGTGTTGAAGAAGTGTTTGAGCTTGTGCTGCTCTTTCTATATTCTCACAGGGTTATTTTTTGCGCAATTACCGCTGCTGTGCCCTGAATCGCCATCTTTTTCCATGACGAACTCATCGCCTCGCTTGATCTACTCGATTACAGGCCCGTTGAGAATACAATCGAGATATACCTGTTGGCTTATTTTCCCGTTTGTGTTTGTAGGAATATCGTAAAAGATTAGCTCTGATTTGAACTCGTAGCCAACGGCAGCCCAAATGTGAAAACGCTCTCGATCCTTGTCTTGTGCATTGTTTTGTTGCTTCGGGGAACGTGAGTGATAAATGTAATTAGGGTAGTATCTTTCCCCAGGCTTGCGTATAATCCGGATGTGACCTTTGGATCCGATTGCGTAATGGCACTTGTTAGTCTAGCGGATATCTCGCCATCTCTCCTTTGTAGGGCGATAAAAAAGAGCAAGTTTCGCTGTTTTAACTCTTCGATCTGCGTAATTGGGTGACACCCAGCCCTTCTCGCACGCGATACACTTCCTGTAGCCTAGAGTGCCTATCCAATGGTCAGAAATAAAGGAGCTAGGTAGCCAAGGAGCCAGGAAGCCAGGGAGCTAGGGAGCCAGGAAGGTAGAAGGTAGGAAGCCGCAACCTACCCATAGCTCTTTCGATTGTGCGACTAGAAACGCCAGAAATTCCAGCTTGTAAGGCCAGGCCTTGCCAGGTCAGTTGTCGAGCCTGGAATCCGTGGTTCCAGAGGATCTGTTCTATGGCTAAGATTTGCTTCAGACTAATTAGTTTTTTCCGGCCTCTAGTTTCGATATCCGGGTGCCGGCGGTCATTTTGGCTTTGTAGGATCTCGTTCCTACGTGTGGAACTGACCCTAAAATGCCGGAAAACGTCGCTCTTGAAGAAAGGAATTTTGTGAACTTGTAGATAGTTAACAGTACCGTTCAATTTGGATTTAATCGGTGTAGGATGGTGGCCGTAAGCCATGGCGATGGCAATGGCGATGGTAGTGGTTGGGTGAGGTCGTGGTGAGGTTGTGGTAGTGGAAGGCGAAAAAGTAGGTGGTGTGATAGAAGGTGGTGGAACTGTTAGGGTGCCTGTTAGCCGAGGACCGCACTGGCCAGTTTGTGTGGCCCTGTTTTTTTGGCAACCGCTTGGCTGGGTCTACCCCTGTAGGCCAAGCCTACAGGTGGTGGGTCCCCGGAACTCCCCGTCGGTTCTAGTGGGTTCCAGTGGGTCCAGGGAGCTTGGCAGCCCCCCCCCCTGAACCACAACACCATCTCCCTGTGGTTGTGGTAACTGTACTTTGCTATAGTGCAGTCGGCAGCACTCCCAGGGCAGTAGATCAACTAAGCTACAGCACCCAAGGGTGCTGTAGCTACAGGGCAACTGGGCTGTATTTTCAACATTATCGCTACTATAGTAGTTACTACCTTGGATAGTTGTAGTAGTAGGGTTAAACAGGCCCAACCTAGCAATTGAGAGTAGGTAATAGTTATTTAAGGGGTGAACGCCTTAGGTTGGGCCATTTTACTATTTATTATCTTAACTAAGTAGTACCATTTTGCTAATTAGTATAAAGAGTACGATTTTCCGAAAACCTGGTATATTGTAATAACCGATAATAGCTGGATTACTAATAAAAAAGGTATAGATTGGATTTAGTATTTCGATTTTTATATAGTATCTTATACGAAGGGTAAATATTGGTTATTTATCTTTAACGGCTACGATAATTACTATTTTAAAAAATTCGAAACCTATTACTAGGAGTATAATATTATTATACTTTATATACCTCCGTACTCCTTATACTTACTTTAGCTATTAAATATTAGTTGTTTTAAGCTGTTGAAAAAGGTGTATAATTGCTAAATTAAGTAGTTAATACGGATGAATATTATATATATTAGCAAGTTGGAATTTCTCTATGCGTTTAAAAAGGCGTTTTTTATTTTGATTATAAAAAAGAATATTTAGGGGGGTTTTACTAAAGCCGGCCTTATGTTGTACAATCCAGAGAGGGTGATATCTAAGCTGGATATACGTATTCGGACCCTAATACCCCTAGCCTTAAGTTTAGGTATAGTATTACTTTGGGTTTCCCAAACGTTATATAACCCTTAAGAGGCTACTTTGTAATTAGTATTTATTAAAACTTAAATTTCTAATTATTAGAGTAGCTTTTTAACCTTAATATTAATTACTGTAAATTGATTGGTTAAAGGTATAATGGCTGTTATATACGAGGTGGCTTTTTTACGTACGGAGGTCTTAGTACTACAAAAGGCTAATAAGGAGCTTAGTAAGCGACGGAGAGTTAAAAAAATACGTATGTGGCTTGGAGGGTTACTTACTGTACAAGAGGCATAGGATCTACTGGATTAGAAGGCTGTGGGTGAGCAGTTGGTTTAGGAAATACGATAAAATGGTGGTGGTATAGGGGGGTCTTGTACGAAGATTCGATGCTGTGGTGTATACGGCAAGCCTGGCCATAATGTACGTACGTGCAAAGAGGTTGCAGAATTGTTTGATTCATCTGTTTCTGATTTAGTTATTGTTATTTCCTAGTATTGTGGTTGTGTAATTGAGGATAGCTATAGTAGGGTGGTGGAAAGTGTACAGCTCGCTTGTCTGTACGGCTCGCTTATCACAAACGTCATCGCATTTATATCTCTGTTAAAAACATAATACCAGAAATCCTTATTATGCTTAAGGAATGACAGATGCTCTTACGGTTATGCTAGTACAAAAATCCTCCTTCCTCTTTTTTGTATATACTTACGTCAAGACAGCGCGTACTAACGATTTTATTTAAAACACTAAGCCTCATACCGCTGTATAATACTGGGATGTATTGAAAAGCCTCAAATGCAGGTACAAATTTCCGGTGTCGGAATAGCTGCTCAAGTCAGTCTTATTTGTTGATGTTAACAGGGCGGCCAGACGTGCCCACCATCGCCTTTCAAAATAGGGGTTCTCTGTCCCAAAAACACCCTGGCACAAGCATATCTTGTAGTAGAACTCACCGTTAGCAGGTTTTCGCTCGTTAGTATACCCGTCAATCAGAGCGGACTTTAGTATGGGTGGACGCTTAAGCCAATCAACCGCGCTGTAGCAAAGATGGAAAATAGTAGTAGAGGCAAAGAATCTTAATGAATTTCTCTTCTTCAGAAGTTGGTTGTTCTTGTCAAGTCTGGATGAGGTGGCAATTATCCCTCTTCCAATTCTGGCATGGCTGAAACTCCAGCGCCAACCCCTGTCAGACTGGCGCCCACTGACATTTAGATCCTGCGTCATATCTTTACCCTGTTAACTGCCAGAAGCTTGATCAACCCATAGCTGCAACAAACAAAGTCGACCACCTAGCACTTCTCTCGACCCCTAAGAGTTTCCTCGGCTGCTTTAACACGGTATCGCCCTTAAAGACATTCTAATCGCATCCCGGGCGGAAAAATTCAAGCTTTGCATACTCTCCAGAGCCGTAGAGTCATCGCTGGGAGAGCTAGTTCTCCATCTTTCCGCCGGATGTCCATCACTTTCGCAATCTCGTAAGCCAAGATTCCTCTTCGCCCTCCGGATCATCAGGCAATTCTAGGCACTTTTTTGGCCATATCCCGAAGTTCTATAAATCTAACCGTATCCCTGAACGAGCGATCTTCATGGACGTTCAACACTCGTGGAAACCGCAGAGTAAAGTATCCGGCATTTGCAGGTTTGTCAAAGCCAGCACGCACCGACTACCACGACGGTAAACGGATATTTGAATAGCTCCATTGGCTGCAGCCTCCGTCCGGGGTTCAATACGGTATCAAACTCTTTCATGGACTTGACGAAAGGTACTTGTCTAAAGCGTCCATGTTGGTTGAGGTATACCATGTCGGCTTTCGAGATGCCGTGGCTGTCGATCATGTCGAGTATACGAAATCTCGGCTTCGAATTGAAATAACAGACATCGTCCTTATTTTCGATATATCCAAATGTAAAATGAGGTCCCACTATAGCTTACCGACTCCAAGTTCATTCTCGTCTCTTGCGCCGCGGCGTCTTCCAACGATGAGCAGGTCGGCCGGATCGCCAAGGCCTGGAATGTAGTCCTTTTTGAGTTTGATGAATGAATGGATTACGCCCAGTCAACGAGAAGGGTCGTCACAACCTTTCAAGATGAATCCCTCCCACCGTTGCGCAATAGCTTGAGCGAACGCTTCGGTGAGCCATTCAGCTGCATCGAAAGACGAGAATGCGAGCACTTTGTTGGACGCAACATCGGCACGGCCTGGAATGCAGTGGACCAGAGATTGAAGTAGCTGTCGGCGTGCATCATGGCTATCTCTGATACAAATTACTTCATCTAGTAGTAGAATATCGTAGAATATGATCATGAGATGCTCATTAGAGTCGATAGGCGAATCCCGAGCAGTTTCCAAGGAGTCGCCCTGACCATTTCACATGTTTGCGGATTTTGTGAAAAAGGCTCGATTCTCCCGTGGTTCTCGCTCCATACCAGTAGCTCGCCCTCTAGTATACACTGCTTCCTGATCTTGCAGTCACTTGTGTCGAGTTTGAGGCTGTCCCGTAAGACGCGATGGAGTCCTATGCGATCGACGGTTGAGTCTCTTCCGCTCTTAAAGAAAATCTTAATGCGGACACCAGATCCACTCAGATCGATATGTACTTGACAGTATTCTCCATCGCACTTCCGTTCCACGCTCATTCGTCTGTAGCCGGCCAATTGGCAGCAATGCTTGATGCTCCTTGCTTTTCGCGTGGATTGGTTGGGGCGACCATTATGCCAACCTGCGGCTGAGGCTCCAGATCAACAACTTCCTTAAACTCATCCCAACCGTCTGCCGCTGGCTGGATTGGCATATGCCGGATCGTCAGCCTGTCCATCAGTTGCACCGCAGCTTGGATCAAATTCTGAAACCGAAGAAGGTCGGGCAAGGGAAAGTGAAATTGGGCTCATTGCTAATTCCTCTAGGTTGTGAATCGGACTATAGTTCTTTGATAACATGCGAACTAGCCACTTGGCTTCAAAGCCACGGAAGTTGACGGAATACTCCTGAAAGAAGGTCATTGGTAACGGCTGATCGGGCGGACTTCTATTCGACTCTTGCTTGCAGATTTATAGACGAGAACGGCTATGAGGCGGCAACCCGGTCGAGAATATCGTCAAGCTTGTCCACAGTAAGGTGTGGACCCGATAACTCGCCATATGTTGTAGCCATCACACGCTCGACGCAGGACGCGAAGTCTGAGCTGTTATTGGTCCGCCAGCTCTGCAGATCTTGCATTCGAGATGACCCAAGGCAAGGCATTTTGCTCGTTGTATGATGTTCTCAAGTCGTGTTGTTGACAGATTAAAAACTCGGTCCGGTTTGCGTTCGGGGAAGAGACATGATAAGAGCGTAACAGCCTCCGGGCCTCGTCGTGGAATAGTTTCATTATATTTGCCGAGCCAGGATACCACTGTAAAAGTGTTGAGTTTCCGCCTCTTGCGGATGCTTGATGACTTGGTGTTGCTCTCGAGCTGATTGAGGAGCCCGCAAAAGCAAACTGAATGGAAACGGGATTTTTGACAGAAAATTGTGGTGTCAAGGCAAGGCAAGTCTAGTGAGAGCACAATCGGATGAGCCAAGTCTACTTCTAGTCTTCAGGATTCGCTATTCCTTTAAGTAGGAAATAGTGGTATAGGTTTACGTAGGCATTTGCTAGTCGCGCACCCCCATTTTTGCTATTCGCGCACCCCCCCAAATTGAAAATCCAGGATTGTGCAAGCGTTTCTGAAGCTATTTGCATAAAAGTAATACCATTAAATAGCTAAATTTTTCTTCTACTTTTTGAAAGTATTTGCGCAACCACTCCGTGGGTATTAAAGTCAGATATTTGCAAAGTAAAAAAGTTGGATTTTAGGCTTAAAAATTGCAGGATGATATTTTTCTATAACTAGATGGAGAAATGTAAATATAATTAGGAGGAGCATCTTACTCTTCTTCTCTGGTAAGCGGTTCTCCCTAAAGATACACCTCCGGTCTTTAAAGGGAGTACAGGCGGGGTAGGCCGTTTGTGCGGCGAGGACAGCCGGATTATCGCCCTTCGGCACTGGGTCGTCATCACCGAGGGCGCCATACTCGGGTGACCCTCCGGCGCGTCGTCGGTAATCGAAGGGCTAGTGGAGCGCACGGGCTGGCAATTGGATGCAAAGTCAGTTTCAGCTTCAGCTTTGCCAAATCTTCGATCAAAAGTGCATCGTAGAAACCAGGGTGAAGGTTTGGGAGGCAGGAGCGCGACATGCCTAGAAAGGACCAACCTCTTTGACTAATGGGTCTCACATGTCGAGATATCAGTGAGAATTCTGGCGCTCAGTTGAGCAATGGGATCGGCGAAGAGAAGATTTGGGGAGAAGAGCGGTATGAACTTGGGGTATGGACGCAGCAAGCACAGCAGGACGACCTCGGGAAATATGATTGTTTGGAGCAGTCTAACGGAATCGTGTAACCTGCAAGATAATGGTGGCAACAAAGCAGAACCAAGGCAGGCATAAGATGTAAGACACGTCATGGATGTTTTAAGCTCCCGATCACCCATTTTGCGGCTTCTACAGTGCCAAATGACGTAATTTCTGCCTGACGTAGCTGACTCCAAACTTGTTTAGCCTCTGGGATGCTAGTCAGTTGGGTAGGAAATTCTCGGCCAGGTCCACACGGGCCACATGGGATGAAAAAAACCAAGTAGGCCCCCGGTCAGCAATGGCGGGAATAAGGATACACTAGTAGATCCCTTCCCGCGGGGAAGGGGCTTTCGCTTGTGCTACGTCACTATTTCCACCGAAGTGGGCTTCCCACTTCAGTCACGATCTAGATCCGAAGAACCAAAAGACGCATGTGTTCTCTTGTCCTTGGGTCCTGGGTCATCATCCATTGATCTTTCTATCATATGAAAGTCGAGACGACTTCTATCGCTTCGCCTGCCTCTCCTTCACAATTTGTTGACGCGTTCATTCCGCTTTGGTTTTCTCGCTCTGTCGTCGTTGTGGTTTTTCCCCTTCGCTGCCTATCTGTCTTAAAGCTTCCTTCTTCGCAGCTCTAGACCGCCTAGGAACTACAATCCTTTGATGGATCGCGATGGCGTTCTCTCGGCACGCATCGTCCATGACTTGATCACCGACGGCCACACGATCGTCATCTGCCAGGACTACGTCCTGCGACTGGACTCATGGCTTGATAAGCATCCGGGGGGTCGACTTGCCATTTTGCACATGATTGGGAAGGATGCGACCGATGAGATTGATGCGTAAATATCCAGCGCGGAGAAAAGCCTAATCCCGCGGTTTTAAACAGCCAACTGTACCTGGCCTCAACGGGTAGACCGTTATAGATCTTTTGCTGACACATTCCTGTGAGGCAGTTACCATCGCCCCGTGACCCTGAAGGCCATGAAAGCATTCCGAATTGGCCGCAAACCGCCCGGAATATGGACAAATACAACACCCCCCATCAGGGGCGGTGTTTACAAGAAGCAGCAGGGCGCAGACATCGTCGGCGATGTTTCCGACTCGGAAGAGAGCCTGCTCAGCGACAACATTGCTAGTCTCTCCGACAATAGTATCTTGGCCTCCTTAACCTCCAACGAGAGCGATGTCGATACATTGAGTAAAAAGGATAACGCCACACCGGTTCCGAAGACCTTCTGGCGCGATTCTAACGACCCTCTGAACACGGAGAGGGTGTTTGCCGGAAGCCCGGCAGCCTTTACCGACTGGGCGGAGAACCAGGACGTCGACCGAGATCTGCGAGACTATCCCTCTGTCAACCCTGCGGTGCAGCAAGAGATTGCCCGGAAGTACAAAATGTTGCATCAGCGAGTGCACGACGAAGGATTCTACGACTGTTCCTATCTCGAATACGGCAAGGAGATGGCGCGGTACACCAGCCTATTCACCGCCTCAATGGTGGCTTTACGATGCGAGTGGTATATGAGCTCGGCGTTCTTCCTGGGCTTGTTCTGGCACCAGATCATGTTCACCGCCCACGATGCAGGGCACAGGGCTATCACAGGCATATTCGAAGTTGACACCTTGATTGGCATGTTCGTTGGCGATTTTTGCTGCGGGCTGTCGATAGGCTGGTGGAAGAGCAGCCACAACGTCCATCATCTTGTCACAAACTACCCAGTGAGTCCAACCAATCACTTTGGAGGCACTGAGCTCACCGAAAACAGGAACACGACCCTGACATACAAAATATCCCCCTGTTCGCGACAACTCCGACCTTCTTCCGGAGCATCCACTCCACTTACTACGGCGATTTCACCTTTGCTTGGGACGTCGTGGCTAACTTCCTGGTTCCTTACCAGAAGTACACTTACTACCCCATCATGGGCATTGCTCGCTTCAACTTGTACCTACTCTCTTGGCTGCACGTCTTCTCGGTCAAGTCTGCCTCCCTTGGCAACAGCAAGGCCTGGTGGGTCCGCCCTATTGAGATCACCTTCATGTCTTGCTACTGGTACATATTCGGGTACCTGCTTCTTTGGCGGGCATTGCCCACTTGGGCGACCCGTGTAGCATTTATGTTAGTCTCACATATAACGACGATGCCGCTCCACGTGCAGATCACGCTGTCGCACTGGGCCATGTCTACATCCGACCTAGGTGAATCCGAGTCGTTTGCTCAGCGCCAGCTGCGGACCACCATGGACGTGGATTGTCCTGCTTGGTTGGACTTCATCCACGGCGGACTCCAGTTCCAAGCAGTCCACCATCTGTTCCCACGCGTGCCGAGACACAACTTACGCAGACTGCAGGGACTGGTTAAGGAATTTTGTGGCGAGACAGGAATTCCGTACACTTTGTTAGGGTTCGTGGATGGGAATGAGAAGGTTCTTGGAAGACTTGAAGAGGTTGGACAGCAGGTGAAGCATTTGGTCAATTGTCAAAAGTATATGGCTGAGACAGGAGAGAGTGGTTTGCATTGAGGCTTTTATGTTGGAAGTAGAATAATTACAACCATTTATACAACTATAATTCAGGGTGCCGTAATTCTAATAAGCACCCAGTAAAGCGTAAGGCTTACGAGGAGAATAATTAACGCCGTAATTACTCCATTCGAATTTATAAAACCCGAACGCAAGCGCCTTGTCACGGCACCAAAGGACGCAATGCGTAAACACCACAAAAAGTGGAACGTTGTGCAGTCAAGGTACTGCACCGTAATCCTTCTACATCTAGCACCACAGGCAGGTACCGTACGGTGACAGCAAGTTTATTTATATACTCGTTCTTTTAGTGTATTTAAAGAGCCAATACGTATCTCAGCTGGGAAGGATTCCTATTGCAATTATAACTTATATCTCCGTATCTAGCTATATGGTCTAGTAGGAAAATCCTGCAAGGCAGACATGCCAACTAATAGTACTCATTTCTAAGGCGCTCACGACCTAGCGGGATAGCGTATCATCAAGTCGGCATACTCCAAGGAGGCATCGTCTCTGCATGGCGAAATTTCCATTTTTAGAAGGCGGAGGAGCCGCCAAGTTTCGCGTACCAGACCAGCCCTGTCAGTGTCTGGGTCTACAGTAAGCTGCTGCTAATTCTCGCATCTAGGCTGTATCTAGATCAAAGACACCACGCATGTAATAAGTGTTTGATTTTACTGTGAAACGCGTGTACCATGTCGTCATCACTAGAGGATTCACTCGTACAAAGGCTAAATTAGCTTGATACTATTGCTATCTATAAGAACGCGCCAGCAGAATAAATCCGCTCCGAGCTTGGCATTTACGTCTGGATCCAAGGCCAGGAGACACCTCAGTCCTGATAAGGGTGCTGTTTGCAAGCTAGATATGCCTGGAACACTACCACCCCAGCTGCGTAAGTCCCCCGACAGTCAATTGACAACGCTATTTCTCCAGCCCTCTTCTTTGTTATCTTACAAAATCACAGCTACTTGATACCTCTCCGTTCTTAGTTAATAGTACTTTCCTGGCTCGCTTTACCTTTGTCACGCAATGCCTATACTAGATAGTTCGATAGAGCGCATACAGTTCAAAGTTCTAATTAACCCGTAATGGTAACTGTGATTTCTCGGCTGGCAAAGAGAAGGCGGTAGATACGTGGCGAGGGAAGCCACCGTTACGTGCAGGGGCGCTGGTGTCCCAAAATTGGGCATAGGTTTCCTTGCAACACACTGTCCCATTTATGTTCACGGCAAGTATAGCCGGGGTAAATTTCAGCTCAGGCGGCCCTCAGTGCGGCTCACCCTTTGCTCAAGATCTTCTCCTAATACAGACTCGGCCAGAAAAAAGTGTCGGGTGAGACTACAGAGGTATTCAGCAGAAGAGGTTATTATTTGTAAGAATCAGTAGGAGACAACCTGCCATTAGTACAAGGAACCAGTCGGGTTAGCTTCTGGAAGGTGGATCAAACGAATGTATCTTGGACGAGTTTACACCACACAAAGGTAGATAGCACGACGGCAAGCAGGTAGTGGGAGGCCGGGACCCGACAATTGGTCCATAATGCTGTCCCGAAGACAGTGCAGGCGACAATACAAATCCTGACTGTGAAGTTCCCAAATACGCTAGTGACGCAGCTGTCATCAACAACTTACCATGCATGGTGACTTCAAGGTCCTCGTCCACCGTCATGAATACCAACGTAGGGCTGAGAAGGCCCAACTAAACAACCCGGATAAGTCACCTCTAAAACCCCGCAACGAGCATGAGTGGAATGGGCAGCACGTTATGGATACGGTATGCGCAAAACGGTACACCTTCACAAGGGCGTTTACGAGGATACGGAATTGTAGTAAAGAAATGCTAGATATAGGAATGGCAATGACTTGAAAGCATAATCATAAGAACTTTTAATAGGTATTCCTTCCTAATACCGTATTATTTGCTCCAGATAACTCTACGTCTCCCGGTTTTAAAAACTTACTTTATATAAAATATCGAATACCTATTAATAATGGCGAAGGTATTACCAAAGTATGAACAGAGTTCAGGTCCCTTATTACAAGGCCGAATTTATAAATACCGAATTATCAGTATAGCATACCCTTAATAGGCGCTTTAAAAAGGGGCACGCAGGCCGCAATAATAAAAACAATCTCTTTGTCACGGTACTGTGATGCTGCCTGCCTGCGGCTGTAGCTAGATGTAAAAGGACTACGGTGCAGTGCCCTGACTGCACAACGTTCCACTTTTTGTGGTGTTTACGCATTGCGTCCTTTGGTGCCGTGACAGTAATACTGGGCGTAGCAGGAGAAAAAAGACGGGCCCTAGTCCTTTCTAACTCCGAGGTAATAATATACGTAGCAAACAAAGGGTTCTCCCCCTTAAGCCAACCAGCGGTAAAAGCGGCGTTCAAGGGCCTTAAACATCCTAGGGTTAAGTTCGTCTAATACCCAACCTATACTGGTATTAAGGGTAATGAAAAAGCCGATTAGCTGGCCAAGCTAGCTACGGGGCCGGAAGTCGAGCCGAGGGGCCTGCCTACGTACGCCTACGCTAAGGCCGCCGCGAGGAAACGGTACAAGTAAAGAGTTAGAAAGTGGTAAAAGAGGTCAAAACCTACTAAGTACGCCAAATTAGGGCTAAATCCATACCCAAATACCCTCGGCACTATAAGGCCCAAAATAAGCAAAATTATACAATACCATACGGGGTACGACCCGTACGTAAGCTATTTAAAAAGGTTCGGCAAAAAAGGCGTCCCAAGGTACAGCTATAATATACCGCAGAAGCTACAGCACCTATCGTACTACTGGGAGCTGGCGGCCTATAGAGCAGCGGTACGAAAGGCGTATCGAGCTGGCAAAGGAAAAGGGAAAACAGCTCTAGGCGTAAAAAAGCTATACGAAGCAATGGTT